>TARA_B110000858_G_scaffold162625_2_pt1 | contig 25582 bp, 29 predicted proteins | sample TARA_B110000858 | Tara Oceans TARA_B110000858 (sample SAMEA4398247) | marine metagenome | biome: Polar Biome; feature: [SRF] surface water layer (ENVO:00010504); material: water (ENVO:00002006), including particulate matter (ENVO:01000060) such as... | depth 5 m | reverse complement strand
GGTAAGCATGACGGCGGTGCAGGTATTGTTCGCGAGTATGAATTTCTTGGTCAAGCCCAGCTGACTCTGCTTAGCGAGCGCCGGCGAATTTCTCCATGGGGTTTAAATGGAGGCGGCGAAGGCATGAAGGGAAGAAATTCACTCAATGGCGAGACACTTCCGGGAAAGTGCTCTGTCGCAGTGAAGCAGGGCGACAGGCTGCTTATAGAAACGCCGGGTGGTGGGGCTTGGGGCATTGAATACGATTGAAATAGTTGGGTTCAATTTTGTCAGTTCAGGGAAAACCTACTTTAGCCTGGTCAGCCTCTACTTGAGTAACCTTTTTTCGGATGATATGCCAATTCTAACTAAAAATATGGATCCAAAAGAGGGGGTCCACCATCTTTTGCGGACTTTATTTATTCTCATCGTATAATAACCAATTTCGGTGTCTATCCAAGGGTAGCTCATTGTACGTAAAGTTTTGGTTTCTCTAGGCACAAATTTATACCAACTTGCTACTTCTTCTAGGTACGATATGACTTCAGCCTCAGTTGTTCCTATTGGTAGAGCATCGCGTATTTGTTGGCTTGTTATAACTATACTCGCAAGAAATAGCGATAATATTGAACTTGATATAGCGATATTCATGACTCTTTCCGCCTTTAATCATGGTGTTGGTGCTGGCAGTAATCTAGACCATCCTGGTGCGTAGGGAATCGACACCGGCCTGGCCTTTAGGGTTAAGACTCCGCTGCCTGAAACGCGTATGGAAGTGCCGCTAAGGAAACCCAGAGAATGAAGTTAGAATGTTCACTTGTGAAACCTCGCCATCTTTGTTTATACCAACTCTTACCAGCTTAGATCTGCTAAATGAAGGCCACCACCATCTAGTTTGTACGCCCATAATTCTCGTTCTGTAATGGCCAATCTCAGGCTCTAGCCAAGGATACGCAGGCGAGGTAATGTTGTCAGTTTCTCTCGTTATATACTCAACAAATGTTTCGCCTAAATCTACGAGGTAGGCCTCCGCGGCTTCTTTTGGTAGCCCAATAGGCAGTGCATCTTGAATTTGTTGGTTGCTTATTACGATTGACATGATGAGCGAGAATAACATGGGTGTCGGTATCATAAATTGAAGCATAATTTCAGGATTCCAATGTAAGCTTTAAAGTCAGCAGTATAGACCATGGGGGGGGAATCCCATGGTCGTCGGAGGCATCATTCTACTGAGGCTGTTAGGGGGCAATCAATATCTTTGACCATCCAGGGGCATAGGGAGCGGATTTTGGTCTTGGTTTTTGAGTTAGTTTCTCCACTACTTGAAAAGCATAGGAATTACCAGGCACTAGGGGGCACTGAAAACTTATAGCTTAGCCAAGGAATTCGCTTCAATCTTCCTCTTCGCAGGCCTTCCTCCCTTTCTATATCCACTTCGGCACAGCTGGCCGGCTAATGCGCAGTCGACTGCATCCTCAAATATATACCGTCGCTCTAAACCACGCCCAATGACGTGATAGCACTCTCTTGGCATATGAAGCCGACCTCTCCTTGGTATAAATTAAGATTAGTCTACGAACAAAAGAACACCAAACTTCGCTAAGTTATAAAGTTATCAGTGTCCCCTAGTGTCTTGGAAATTCACTCAATGGCGAGGCGCTTCCGGGAAAGTGTACAGCGACGGTAAAAAAGGGCGATAGGCTGCGGATAGAAACGCCGGGTGGTGGGGCTTGGGGGCGTAAGTACTATTGAATTGCTTGGGTTAGTTTTCATTATGGGGATTGGGTTGATATTGAAGATGGGTCTGATGGTGTAATGCATTAGAGCAACAGTTTTGTTTCAGACTATTTTAATTCTCGTTATTTCAGAAATACCCATCATAAAGAGTTTTAATTAATACTCGAGCAACCTTTTTCTCAGAGGATATGACAGCCCTAACAATTAGTATGCGACCAAAAGAGGGGGCCCACCATTTTCTGCGGACATTATCAATTCTTCCCGAGTAAAAACCAATTTCTGAATCCATCCAAGGAAAGGATTCAGCATGTGCATGAACGGAATCTCTAGGCACAAATCTATACGATCTTGTTACTTCTTCCAAATACGACTTTACTTCAGCTTCTGTTGCTCCTATCGGTAAGGCATCATATATCTGTTGATTTGTTATAAGTATACTCGCAAGAAATAGCGATAATATTGAACTTGATATAACGATATTCATGACTCTTTCCGCCTTTAATCATGGTGTTGGTGCTGGCAGTATTCTAGACCATCCGGTGCGTAGGGAATCGACTCTCGGATAAACGGATAGAGGAGGAGCAACTATGGAAATCCAGATCTTCTATCTCTAATTATCACCTGAGAAACTTTATTATCTCGATTTATGCCGACTCGAATCAGTTTTGACCTACCAAATGAGGGGCGCCACCAACTTGCCCGTACGTTTCCAACTCTTGCTCTGTAATGTCCAATCTCAGATTCAATCCAAGGATATGCAGGTGCACCAATATTGTCAGTTTCTCTGGTAATAAACTCGTATGTTTCACCCACTTCAACCAAATATGACTCCACATCCTCTCTTGCCAGTCCAACAGGTAAAGCATTATGGATTTGTTGATTTGTTATAACTATACTCGCAAGAAATAGCGATAATATTGAACTTGATATAGCGATATTCATGACTCTTTCCGCCTTTAATTATGGTGTTGGTGCTAGCAGTAATCTAGACCATGCAGGTGCGTAGGGACTCGACACCGGCCTAGACTTTCGCGTTAGTGGGCAAGCTCAGGCCGCCCAATTAAGTAGCAAGGCAAACAACAATACTGACAAAATGCACTAGCCGTTGTAAACTCCTCCGCTCGCAAGCGGTCTTCAGAAGAGCAGCTTAGCAGCATTATCAATAAGTAAACGAGGCAGTATTAATGAGCATTGAAGAAACCATCCAAGAGCAGATCGATTCCAATAGCATTTTGCTCTATATGAAGGGCAATCCTGAGCAACCCCAGTGCGGCTTTTCATCGCAGGCAACACAGCTACTGATGTCTTGCGGCAAGCGCTTTGCCTATGTCGATATTTTGGCTAATCCCGATGTACGCTCCACCTTGCCTTCTATCTCAAACTGGCCGACTTTCCCGCAGTTATTCGTTAAGGGTGAGCTCGTGGGTGGTTGTGACATCATCACCGAGATGCATGAGAAGGGAGAGCTACAGGCTTTGCTTGATACAGTGGAAGCCGACTCTTAAGATCTGTTGGGCGCTGTTATCGATTCAGCGCTATTTACTTCTTAGCTAGAGGCCAGCCGCCGAGTTCCTGCCAAGTATTCACGATCTGGCAATACAGTTCGGCTGTCTTCTGCGCGTCGTAGCGAGCGGAGTGTGCCTCGTCATTGTCAAAATCAATTCCAGCTACTTCACAGGCCCTTGCTAGAACTGTTTGCCCATAGGCTAGGCCGCTAAGCGTGGCGGTGTCGAAGCAGGAGAAGGGGTGAAACGGGTTTCTCTTGAAGTTGTGTCTTTCGCTGGCGGCATTCACGAATCCTAGATCGAAGTGTGCATTGTGACCGACTAATATGGCTCGTTTACAATGCTTGGCCTTTACTGCATCGCGGATCATGTCGAACATGGTTTTTATGGCTTCTTTCTCTGGCCGTGCTATGCGCAGCGGATGAAATGGATCTATGCCGGTAAATTTTAGCGCCGCTTCTTCGAGCTTTAGGCCCTCAAAGGGGATGATGCGCTGGAAGTAAGTTTGTTCAATGTCAAGAATTCCCTTTTCATTCATGCCCAATATTACAGCGGATATTTCGAGAATCGCATCTGTCTGTGAATTAAACCCGCCAGTTTCAATATCAACGACTACTGGAAGAAATGTACGAAATCTATTTGCTAGTAGGTAGTTTTCTTCTTCTTCTGAGTCTAGGTCCAAGCCCAAGTCGTTCATTGTGTAGTCTCGTAGGCGGACCAGGAGATAGACTCGTTCGCGCGCATTGGTATGATACTGCCGCCACCGATTAAGAATTCTGCCGGCACAGTGCTAGGGGTCTTGTTAAGTGTAATTTGAGTCTGATTGCGGGGTAGATTATAGAAATCGGCACCGAAGAAGCTCGCGAAGCCTTCTAGTTTGTCGAGTGCATTCGCCGCTTCGAAGACTTCTGCGTAGAGCTCAAGTGCGGCGTGAGCCGAATAAATGCCAGCACAGCCGCAAGAGCTCTCCTTGGTTTCTACCGAGTGCGGCGCAGAATCAGTGCCGAGGAAGAATTTGGGATTGCCGCTGGTTGCAGCTGTGATGAGGGCTTCTTGGTGACTATTTCTTTTCAGTATGGGTAGGCAATAAAAGTGCGGCCTGACCCCGCCGACCAATAGGTCGTTGCGATTGAGTAGCAAATGATGTGGAGTGATTGTGGCCGCTATGTTCTCGCCTTGCTCTTTTACAAACTCGACGGCATCGCTGGTGGTGATGTGTTCGAAGACAATCTTTAAGTCTGGGATTCTTTGTATCAGCGGCGCGAGAACCGTCTCTATAAAGACGCGCTCTCTATCGAAGATATCTATTTTTTCGTCGGTGACTTCCCCATGGATAAGTAGTGGCAAGCCAAGCTCTGCCATTTTCTCTAGAGCGGGATAGACACATTCGAGTTCGGCCACGCCGCTTTCTGAATTCGTAGTTGCCCCCGCAGGATAGAATTTGATGCCATGAACACAGTCTTCTTCATGTGCTCGCTGTACCTCATCAGAATTAAGTTGATCAGTTAGATAGAGGGTCATTAGTGGTTCAAAAGCGCTTCCCTGTGGTGCGCAGGAAAGAATGCGTTGCCGATAGGAAAGTGCCTGTGCCACCGTGCTTACTGCTGGCTTGAGGTTAGGCATGACGATGGCCCTGGCGAAAACTCGCGCGCTATGGGCCACGGTGGTCTTAAGTGCCTCACCGTCACGCAGATGTAAGTGCCAGTCATCGGGCTGGGTAATGCTGAGAGTTGTGAGGTTCATTAATGCTGCTTCTGTGTATTCTGAGGCGAGATTGCCGAGCTATTGTAACGGAATTAGGCGGGCATCTGAATTGCCTATTTGAGTCGATTTGTCGCGGCTAGCCCTGATATTTTCAAATTGGCGCGTTAGTAGTGATCAGCAGTGGTGGTTGGTGCTAGAATACGCGTCCTTTTTCGTGCTACGGCCAGCAATTTCTGGCCTTGGTGCATTTGCAAACACTCTTTCAGTTTAGAGGCAGCGAATTGCTGCGCCTAAAGTTGATATGTTCTGGTTTTAGCCAGACTGACTCGGGATTTGGAGTTTACTTATGTCAAATATAGATAAAGTGGTTTTAGCTTATTCAGGGGGCCTGGATACCTCGGTAATCGCGAAATGGTTGCAGCAGACTTATGACTGCGAAGTGGTGACCTTCACTGCCGACATCGGTCAGGGGGAAGAGGTCGAGCCGGCGCGCGCGAAAGCCGAAGCCATGGGCATTAAGGAAATTTATATAGAGGACCTTCGCGAAGAATTCGTGCGTGATTATGTAAATCCAATGTTCCGTGCAAATGCTCTGTATGAAGGTGAATATCTATTAGGTACTTCCATCGCCCGCCCATTGATTGCTAAGCGACTTGTAGAGATTGCTGCCGAGACTAGTGCAGACGCTATTTCCCATGGGGCGACGGGAAAAGGAAACGATCAGGTTCGATTCGAGCTTGGCGCCTATGCGCTTAGTCCAGGTATCAAAGTAATCGCACCCTGGCGAACCTGGGATCTGAATTCGAGAGATAAATTACTGGCCTATTGTGCTGAGCATAATATCTCCGTAGAGAAGAAGCGCGGAACGAAATCTCCTTACTCCATGGACGCGAATCTACTTCATATATCCTACGAAGGTGATGTATTGGAAGACCCCGCTGCCGAGCCTGAAGAAGATATGTGGCTCTGGTCAGTATCCCCAGAGGCTGCGCCGGATGTTGCAACGTATATCGACTTGGAATACGAGCGTGGCGATATTGTTGGAATTAATGGCGAGAAGATATCTCCTGCTACAGTGTTGGCAGAGCTCAATCGGGTCGGAGGAGCAAATGGCATTGGCAGAACAGATATAGTTGAGAATCGCTATGTGGGCATGAAGTCGCGTGGCTGCTATGAGACTCCCGGCGGTACAATCATGTTGAAAGGACACCGTGCGATGGAGTCCTTGACCCTCGATCGTGAGTTAGCTCATCTGAAAGATGAGCTGATGCCGCGCTATGCAACTCTCGTTTATAACGGTTATTGGTTTTCTCCTGAGCGAGTTGCATTACAGGCTCTTATCGATGAGTCGCAGAAGTTTGTGAACGGTAAAGTAAGGCTTAAGCTCTATAAGGGCAACGTGGTAGTTGTCGGTAGGGAGTCTCAGGATTCTCTGTTCGATGAAGATGTCGCGACATTTGAAGATGATGCTGGCGCCTATAATCAGGGCGATGCAGAAGGCTTTATCAAGCTGAATGCTCTACGACTTAGAATCGCCGCAGAAAAAGGCCGATCGTAAGTAGCTATTCGGCATAGACCTTTTTGCGAAACTCGCAGAGGTCTTCGATTACGCAGGCTCCGCAGCGGGGCTTGCGTGCTAGGCAGACGTAACGTCCATGCAGAATTAGCCAGTGATGTGCGTCTAGCAAGAATTCCTCTGGCACTAGTTTTATCAGCCGGCGCTCCACTTCCAGCACGTTCTTTCCCGGCGCTATGCCCGTGCGGTTCGATATCCTGAATATGTGTGTATCTACGGCCATAGCGATCTGACGAAACGCCGTGTTCAGCACCACATTTGCAGTCTTTCTTCCAACGCCTGGAAGTGCTTCTAGCAACTCTCTTTTGTCCGGCACCAATGAGTCATGTTCTCGAATTAATATCTCGCAGGTCTTGATGACATTGACTGCCTTGGTATTAAACAGGCCTATCGTTTTGATATAGGTTTTTAGCCCGTTAACACCGAGTGCAAATATCTTCTCTGGTGTATTGGCAACAGGGTAGAGTTTTTCCGTTGCCTTGTTGACGCTGACATCTGTCGCCTGAGCCGAAAGAATTACCGAGATTAGCAGCTCGAAGGTGCTGCTGTATTTCAGCTCGGTTTTAGGCTCTGGGTTTTCGTTTCTGAGGCGCGAAAAGATTTCTGTTCTTTTTTCTTTGTTCATTCTTTGCTTAGCCTGCCGGTAACTCGCGCTCTCTTAACCGGGATAATGTCTTCTGAGTTATTAATGGGAGAGCTACTCTTTGCTTGTGAAAGTAAGTTAAACATGGCGACTAGCAAGCCTAATAATATGAGCGCAGCTGCCTGAGTATTGGCGAACTGAAAGAAGTGACGCTCGTTTAGAGTGTTTGGCGCAGTGGTGAGTTCGCTGCTTGTGGGAAGTAATAGCGACCAGTTCGTGAAGAGTGTCCCGCTAAGCAGTAATTCTCTGCATGCCGCGAAGAGTATGAGAGCAATTAGAAATCCGCATCCAGTTTTCGCTGCATCCCATGTGGCTGAGGGCCAAGCAGATTGAGCAGAAGTTTTCTCGATGCGAACTAAGATAGCGACATTGCAACAGATCAGCGGAAGATAGATGCCTAGTCTTAAAGATAGTGGATAGAAGTAGAGTTGGCCTATTGTTTCTACGATGGTGGTGTAGCTGGCGAGTATCAACATATAGCAAATAAGGCGCCATTTATGCGGGATAGCCCCTCTTAACAGTGACGCGGTAAGACAGGAAAAGACGCAGACAAAAAATGTCGCGACACCGAGTCCTACTCCATCAGTAAGAGTGCTAGAAACGGCCAGCACTGGACTCAGGCCCAGCAGTTGTATCATCACGGGGTTGTTTTCCCAAACTAGCTCTTTTTTTTCTGTCTTTAGCTCTAGATCATTCACGGTTTATTGGCGCCTTATAAGGGAGTTGCTTGCCTGACTTGCCACGTAATCCATGTCCAAAGATTCGCGGCCTGCAATAGTGATCCAAAAGTGGGGCGCAGAAATTGCCAAACAATACAGCAAAGGCTATCGAGTCGAGATAGCTGCCCCAGACCCGGATGGAGTAGATGGACGCTCCGATAATGATGCCGTAAATAAGTTTGCCTGGGCGCGTAGTGGCGGCACTGACCGGGTCCGTGGCGATAAAGAATACGCCAATCATGGTTGCGCTACCAAAAAGATGAAGATAGGGCGTACCGTAAATCGCGATACTACCGGGGGCATAGAAGACAGCGGATAGGACAAGGATAGTGGCGATGATAGCCAATGGTATGTGCCAGCTGATTATTTTTTTGTAGAGTATGAATAGGCCGCCGAGTAAGTAGCTGATGTTGACTACCTTCCAGGCCGTCTCTGAACCGCTTGCAAACAAAGGGGGTGCTGATTCCTGAGTCGTCAATATCGTGCCAGTCATCTCCAGAGGGAAGGCCAGTAACAACATTGCATAGCCGCACATCGCCGGGTTGAAAGGGTTCTGCCCAAGCCCGCCATACAGATGCTTAGCAATAACGACTGCGAACACGATCCCGAGCGCTACAAGCAAGCCGGGCGACTCAGGTGGAATGGCTGCGGCGAAGAGTACAGCAGTAACGCATACGCTTCTATCAGATAGCTGTGAACGAATATTTCGATTTCGTAGTCGCGGCATTGCGGCTTCGGCAAACACGGCGAATAAAACTGCGATGGCTATATTGACTAATATTCCAAAGCCAAAGAACCAGAGTGAGGCTAAGATTCCAGGAAGTAGCGCATACAAGAGCGTTTGCATGAGCTGCGGAATATTTCTGCCGCTGTGTTGGAAGGGCGCGCCGGCCTTTAAGTCGCTCATTCTTTTTTCTCGTTTCTGCGAGCTTTGACTCTAGCCACTGCTGCAGCGATGTCGCGGCTTGCTTGCTCTTTGGAGATGATTGCCGGCTCGTCATTCTTTATCTTCGGCTCTTGTGCGACTTCTGGTGAAGGTTTGGCAGGAGTCGCCGGCTTTTTAGTCGAAGTTTGGTCTTTCTCTTTCTTTATGCGGTATTGACGGAATTGGAATCTTTGCTGCCAATATTCGCTGCGCTCTAGGCTTGTCTCGTGAGCCTGAATGGTTTTCTTGCTTTCCTTGTAGGTGCTAACTAGAGGTAGTTGGCTAGGGCAGACATAGTCGCAGGCTCCGCACTCGATACACTCAAGCAAACCATGTTCAAGCAGCTGAGTAGTGTCTTCTATCTTGCTGTATGCCAATAGTTGCTGCGGCAGGAGATTGGAAGGGCAAACGTCGGCACAGAATCCGCAGCGTATGCAGGCCTGCTCGACTTTTGGCGGTTGTAGCTCTTCCGCGCTCGCCGCGATGAGGCAGTTTGTGGTTTTGCAAATAGCCGCCTCATCACTGCTAAGTTCCTTGCCCGTCAGTGAGCCACCGAGGATGCTAGTGTGTTTGCGGTGAGTTTCTATGCCGCAGAGTTTGAATAGGAAGTTTGCGGTAGTGCCGATGAGTGCTTCAAAATTTTTCGGTGTCTTTAGCGCTTGGCCGCACAAAGTGGTGATGCGACTGATGCAGGGTTCTCCCTCTACAATTGCCTTATAGACGGCATAGGCGGTGCCGGCATTGTGTATGACAATGCCATTATCAGTTGGCTGCTGGCTTGTTGTTAAGCTAAGACCTGTTACACATTGAATGAGTTGCCGCTCTGAGCCGGAAGGGTATTTGCCGGGTATAATTATAAGCTCACAATTTGGTTCAGCTAGAAGGGCTTTGTTGAGTGCATCTATTGCATCTGGCTTGCTGTCTTCGATGGCAATTATGCAGCGGCGAGCTTCACTGGCTTGCTGTAATATCTTGGCGCCAATTATAACTTTCTCTGCATGTTCTCTTATTAGTGCTTCGTCTGCAGTGATATACGGTTCGCACTCTGCGGCGTTAATTATGAGGAATTCGATATCGTTCTCGTGGCAGCCACTTAGCTTGTCAGCAGTTAGAAGGCCGCTGCCCATGCCAATAATCCCTGCATCACGAATTAGGGAAACAATGTCCGAGCTAGAGAGCTGTGAATAGTTTTCTGGTGGCTCGAGTTGTAAAGCCTCATCTTTTCCGTCAGTAGCGAGGCCTATACAAAGCTGCTGTTGAGCTGTGTGGTCTGCCACAGCGCAGTTTTCAATCGAAGTAATTATGCCTGAGGTGGGTGCATGCACCGGCACGCTGCTACCAGCATTTGCTGACATAGTAAGTATTGCTAACTTCTGAAACTTGCGAACATGATCCCCGATCTCAACCTGGAGTGTAAACGCTCCGCTAGCCTCAGCGCCGATTGGAATAAAAAGCTGCTGCGGAATCGGCATCGACATAATGCGCGAACGCATGGAGTGTTCTTTAAATGGCTGGGGCTGAATACCTCCGGAAGTTCGCCTAGCAAATAGGCGGTCGCGGCCGAAGAATTTCGATGCGAGTTGCGTCGTGATACTCACGGATTCGCTCCAGCTGAGCTGCGTTTGTTAGAGAGGGGAGATATCGCGTGCATGAGTGCGGGTGCTACGGAGTCGATCATATCGATACAATCTACAGGACATGGCTCGACGCACAGGTCGCAGCCCGTGCATTCGCTCTGGATTACCGTGTGCATTAATTTAGGGCCGCCCAGAATTGCATCGACAGGACAGGCTTGTATGCACTTTGTGCATCCAATGCATTCATCTTCTCGAATTACGGCAACGCTGAAGTCTCTGAATGTGCCATGTGCTGGATCTAGTCCCCGCACTGGCTCATCGAGCAATTCGGCGAGTTCGAGAATTGTCTCTTGCCCCCCAGGCGGGCATTTATTGCTCGCCTCGCCCAAGCTTATGGCTCGAGCATAGGGGAGGCAGCCAGGGTGCCCACATTGTCCGCATTGAGTTTGTGGCAGTGCGCTATTGATCCGATTCACCAGAGATCTCTGCGTCGTTAGCTGCTGACGCAAGTAGCGATTAATCTTTAGCAGCGCGAATGCGATGATCAGCAAGAGACTAGCTGCAATGATGAATTGTATAAGCCAATGTGAGATCAAGGGCAGCATCGTTTTATGCCAATCCGGCGAAGCCAAGAAGGCTCATTGCTACTAAGCCTGCGCTAATGAGTTGAATGGCACTGCCTCGAAATGGCGCAGGGACATCCGCGAATTCTAGACGGATGCGCAAGGCGGCGAATCCTATAATCATCAGGGAATAGCCTAGTGCTGCACCGAAACTGTAGGCGATATGTTCGCTGAGGGTAAGCACACTAGTGCTGCTTAATAGTGTCGCTCCTAATACAGCGCTATTGCCGCCGCTTAGAAATAAAAGCAGGCTCTGCTGCCTTGTGGAGAGGGGAAAATTCTTGGTGATTAATTGCAGAAAAACTGTGGTCAATAGGGCGCTTGTCGCGACAAAGACGAGCAGACGAAAGGATTCAAGATGAAACGGAACTAAAAAGAAGCGGAATATAAGTAGGTTAATAAGCAAGCTTAGAAAAAGAACCGCAAAGTTAAATAGAGCAAACTCAACTGCCTGAGGTAATCTCTTCGTCGAATAAAATAGTGAGGAGACACCGAAAAGTTGAATCAGTATCAGATTATTGACGAGAGCGGCAGCAACGATGATGCTTAGATAGTTTGTCACGAAGCGGTGCTTCTCCAAGGTTTGCGCTTGGCGGCTACTCGAGTGAAATAGCAGCGGCGTAGTGATAGTAAGATTGCGAATACTATCATGCCCTCAGGAGCAGAACAGCCGGGTCAGTTTAGCTGTTCAAATAGTCAGCGAGTTCACCCCTTAGTTTCTATTCCTCGAAAAGGTTTTCGGAATGGCTGGCTGGTATCTGATAGCGAGCAAGGATACCGGCTTCACTTTCTAGCGCCTGTTCGTGGTTTATTACTAACTGATAGCCATTCTTGTTTTCCATCACTACATTTTCAGAGTCGTTGTTCTTAATTAAATCAGCAAACTGGGCGAAGTTTCTTACTGCTTCGCCATTGACGGCATCCACGATCCAGTTGCGCCAGTCGTGATAGCCGAGGTTAACATCGGCGGCCATAACCTGGAGAGCCACTACTAACTGCCTCCGGTCTGGAGAACTCCATTCGTTGCGGGCTTGTAAGAGGCTTACCGGAGCTGTGCGACTCCAGTCATTGCCCCAGCGTTTGATGAGATTCATGCTGAGAGGGACGAATAAGATTCCTCCATAGATATAATATTCAGGGGTTTTATCGAACTGTTCGCCCGTAACTAGGCTGTAACTATCCAGAACCTCACGCGCTTCGAGGCTGGTCATGCGAACCTTGCCTTGTCGAACGTAGGTGACATCAACCGAGTCGCCTACGTGGTGTAAATTTATGGCGTGCCTGTAGTCGGTAAGTACATCCTCTGAAAGACGAATGCTGCCATCCTCAGCAATATTGAAATCATCGATTTGAAGGATGACATCATTCTTCTGTAGCACGCCGTGCGAAGGGGCGTCGTCGAAGACCTTTATTACCCTTACACCGTTCTGTTCATCGCTCAGGCCGTAAGCTTTCTTTGCAGAGGGGCTGTCGAGGGTCTGTGTGCGGAAGCCCAGATCGGGGAAGCCATCGTGAACGCCATCTTCACTGTCGGTCAATACGTGTCGAATCATGCTGGGCGGAACGAAATAGCCGAGGTTCTCCGCGCGACCGCCGCTGCTGGCCTGCATAACAACGCCAACGATCTGCTGGTCGACTATGACTGGACCGCCGCTATTGCCTGGGTTGATGGCGGCATCTATTTGTCCGGCTAATAGATAGCCTCCAGCATGCGCATAGACTTGCTGCTCAACTCTCGAGAGAATGCCCTTGGTGATGCTCAGGGATTTGCCGCCCATAGGATAGCCATAAACGGAGACCTCCTGCAGTGGTTCGGGTAGATCGCCAATGTTTAGCGCTTTTAGGTCACTAAAAAATCCTGGTTCATCAACGGTGATGAGTGCGAGGTCGGCTTCATGAGAGATGAAAGTGACTCTTGCCAGATAGCGTTTTGGATCGTTGTGTTTTTGCGCCTGCACGTAACTCGCGTTCGCCACGACATGTGCATTCGTCAAAATTTGTTTGCCTGAGATGACCGAGCCCGAGCCGCTGCTTTGTCTCGGTGTAAGCAAGCGCCAGGGAGTAAAATAGTCGGGTGCAGATTGTGTGGTGTAAATCTTTATCACCGAGTCTTCGATTACTCTTAATTCGCTATTCTGGGCTGTGGCGCAGTTACCAGCCAAGAAGGAGAATAAAGATAAGCTTAGCAAGAGCATGTGGGGCGGTTTGCCACAAAAGCTGGTAGGAAAACGCATAGGCAGAAGACCTTGGGTTTGAAAATTTGGCATAGGCATTGGCAGAATGTTGCAGGCCAACACGTGATCAAGTACTGAAGCTTAATATGTTAGCGACGATATCGCCAGTCGGCTTGCATGGACTGCTTACTCTTGCAGAAGCTAGGTAATGCGCATGCCTGGCTGAGCACCGGCATGGGGTTCGAATAACCAGATTTCTTTTCCGCCAGGGCCGGCGGCGAGGATCATTCCTTCAGACATGCCAAATTTCATCTTGCGGGGCTTGAGGTTTGCCACTACGACAGTCAGCATACCGACTAGTTTGTCTGGATCGTATGCTGACTTAATGCCAGAAAAAACCGTTCGCGTGATGTCTTCTTCGTTCTTATCTTTGCCTAGGTTCAGTACTAGTTTCAATAATTTGTCCGCACCTTCTACATGCTCGGCGCTGGTGATCTCAGCGACGCGCAGATCGACTTTGGCGAAATCATTGAAATCGATCTCGTTCTCGAAACCGGTAATATTTTCAGCGGGCTGCTGCGCCGTGTCGGGCTTCGCTTTAGCCTGCGCCTCGAACTCTTTCTGTGTAGCATCGACCATAGCCTGTACCTTGTCAGTTTCCACGCGAGTCATCAGTGGCTTAAATTTATTGATTTTATGTCCAAGCAATAGCTTGTCGATGTCGTCCCATAGCAGTGGCTCGATAGCAAGAAACTGTTCTGCATCTGCTGCCATGTTGGGCAGTACTGGTTTTAGATAGCAGATGAGCAGGCGGAAGGCATTGATGCCTGTGCTGCAGATCGCTTGAAGCTCCGTAGATTGCTTGTCAGTTTTTGCAATCACCCAGGGTTCTTTGTCATTGATGTACTGGTTCGCCTTGTCGGCGAGGGCCATGATCAGGCGAATCGCCTTGCTGTATTCTCGGGCCTCGAAGTAGTCTCCGATTTCGTTCTTAGCCGCTTGTATCTCAGCGAGTAAGGCGGGGTTGTCTGGGTTTTCCGCAAGAATGCCGTCGAAGCCTTTGCCGATAAAGCCAGCGCAGCGGCTCGCTATATTAACCACCTTGCCAACCAAGTCTGAATTGACTCGCTGCGCAAAGTCTTCGAGATTAAGATCTAGATCATCGATGCCGTTGGATAGTTTCGCGGCTAGAAAATAGCGCAGGTATTCAGGGTTGAGATGGTCGAGATAGGTGCGTGCATTTATAAACGTGCCGCGTGACTTGGACATTTTAGTGCCGTCCACAGTTAGAAAGCCGTGCACGTAAACCGCGGTGGGTGTTCGGTATCCGGCACTAGTCAGCATCGCAGGCCAGAATAGCGTGTGGAAGTTGATAATGTCTTTGCCGATGAAATGGTATAGCTCCGTATCCTGACCTTCCTGCCAGTAATCATCGAAGTTGTAATCTGTGCGATCGCATAGGCTTTTGAAGCTCGCCATATAACCGATCGGGGCGTCGAGCCACACATAGAAAAATTTGCCTGGCGCGCCGGGAATTTCAAATCCGAAGTAGGGTGCATCGCGACTGATGTCCCACTCTTGTAGTTCCGTGTCTAGCCATTCTCTTAATTTATTGGAGACCGAGTCTTGCAGCGTTCCACTGCGTGTCCAGTCTGAGAGCATGTCGCGAAACTCGGGCAATGCAAAGAAGAAGTGCTCGGAATCTTTCTCTATAGGTGTTGCTCCGGAGATCGAAGAGCGCGGGTCGATTAACTCGGAAGGGCTGTAGGTAGAGCCGCAGGCCTCGCAGTTGTCCCCATACTGATCTGCCGTCTTGCACTTGGGGCAGGTGCCGGTGACATATCTGTCAGCGAGGAATAGCTTCTTCTCTGGGTCGTACAGTTGGGTGATGCTTCTTCTATTAATATGCCCGTTCTTATCCAGAATTTTATAGATGTGCTCGGAGAATTCTCGGTTTTCTTCGGAGTGAGTCGAATGATAGTTGTCGAATTGAATCAGGAAGTCTGCAAAGTCTCTCTGGTGTTCATTGCTGACATTTTCGATTAGCTGCTCGGGCGTAATTCCCTGTTGTTCAGCGCTGAGCATGATGGCAGTGCCATGTGCATCATCGGCACAGACATAGACACAATCGTTGCCTCGAAGTTTCTGTAGGCGAACCCAAATATCCGTCTGAATGGCTTCCATCAGGTGCCCAAGATGGATGCCTCCATTTGCATAGGGCAAAGCACTAGTAACCAATATTTTTCGCTGACTCACGTTAACTACCTGCAATTGTCACTGTCATTTTCTACGAAGGCCGTTAGCAAGAACTACCCTCGCACTCTGTATTGTTATTACTAGATTTCGATCATTTCGAAATCTTCTTTACCGACTCCGCATTCTGGGCACATCCAATCATCGGGGATGTCGTCCCAGCTAGTGCCAGCAGGAATACCGTCATCTGGTAGACCTAGAGCCTCTTCATAAATAAAACTACATACCAAACACTGCCATTTCCTCACGACTTCCTCCAGATACTGATTCTGCGCATTAAATTCGAGCTTTGATAGTCATCACGATAGGCGCCGCATCATACTGCAAAGACGGAGCATTTTCAGCCTGTTTTTGTGCTGTCTCAGTCCCCAAGCACGGCGATCAAGAAGGATCAGCAAGAGCTTAAAAGGTAAATAAGGGATGATTCCATGATGAATTGGCTCTATCATTCGCGTTCTCTTTGCTGCGCAAAATAGCAGAGAATCACGAGGCACTAATCAGTGTGGCCCGAAGCATATTTAATCCTGGATAGAGAGTTATGAGTATTAAATCCGATCGTTGGATCAGAGAGATGTCAACCACACAGGGAATGATCGAGCCATTCGTCGGCGACCAGGTTCGCTACGTGGACGGTGAGAAAGTGATCTCTTACGGCACCTCCAGTTACGGCTACGATGTACGCTGTGCTAGTGAATTCAAAATCTTTACGAATGTGCATACGACCAGCGTTGTTGATCCAAAGAATTTTGATGAGTCCAGTTTTATCTCAATTGATGAGCCGTTCTGCGTTATTCCACCAAATTCCTTCGCCTTGGCAAGAACAATAGAATATTTTCGTATCCCGAAAGATGTGTTGACTGTCTGTCTGGGTAAGTCGACCTATGCCCGCTGCGGCATTATCGTCAACGTGACGCCGTTGGAGCCTGAGTGGGAAGGCCATGTCACCCTCGAGTTTTCCAATACCACTCCCTTGCCTGCAAAGATCTATGCTAATGAAGGGGTGGCGCAGATGTTGTTCTATCAATCCGACGAGCAGTGCGAAGTTACCTATAAGCAGCGCGGTGGAAAATACATGGGGCAGATGGGCGTTACATCTCCGAAAGCGTAATTGTCACCACCCTTGTTGCGGCCAGCACTTTGTAGCGATGTTTTTCTGGCGCCTCGCGCCTTTCTAGCTCCATTGGTCAAATTTCTGGCGCTTTCTTGGCGCCTGTTAAATCCTTCAAAAACCGGCTCTACCTCCACAGCCCCCGTAATATCTAACTCTTCTAAATAATATTCCGAACTACAACAGCTTGGAACAATAATTGCTCTGTATTGATGCATCGGTCTGTCTTTTGTCAGTGTGGACCGTTTGGCTTATGCAAGGAATTGAAAGGGGTTTTGCGTAGTTTGTAAGCAGGGCAAGAGTAACTTTTGAACAATGTTATTTACTTAAGTCGCGCTAGAACTAAATGAGTAAATCGTCAGAAAGGAAAACTAGTTTAATTTTGTAAGTAAAAATTAAATGGAATTGCAGCATAAAACAAAAAAAACGGAGCATGCCAAGGCATGACAATAAATAGCGTTATCGCAGGTAGAAGTACGACTTAGTACACAGGAATTCCACCATTGCCCTGAAGGGTGCTGGGAATTCCTGCTGACTCTGAATCGCACAAAAAAATAGGATGGTATAAATGACTTCGGTCACTGAAGCTAAAGTTTACGAACCGGTCTTACCAAATGGTGAGGCGTCAGATGAGAATCTAACGGCTGTAGTAGTACGTTATGCTCCACTCGTAAAGCGCATTGCTCATCACCTATTGCTGAGAATGCCTGCCAGTGTCCAGATTGATGACTTAATTCAGTCAGGCATGATCGGGCTGTTGGAGGCGGCAAAGAAATATGATGTCTCCAAAGGCGCGAGCTTTGAAACCTATGCCGGTATACGAATTCGCGGTTCTATGTTGGACGAAGTCAGAAAGGGAGATTGGGCGCCCAGATCGGTACACCGAAAGTCTCGAAAAGTTGCAGAAGCGATAAAGGTAATCGAAGCCCGTACCGGCAAAGATGCTAAAGATCCAGATATTGCGAAAGAACTGGATATCGATCTCAACGCCTATTACGCGATCCTGCAGGACGCTAGCGGCAGCCGCCTCTTTAGCTTCGATGACATCATGGAAGGCGATGATTCGGCTATCGAATTAGCCGCTGGGGAGCTTCCCGGTCCTTGTGACGGATTACAGCGATCTACATTCAAAGCACATCTAGCTAAAGCTATCGATGGCTTGCCTGACCGAGAAAAACTTGTGCTCGCGCTTTACTATGATGAGGAGCTAAACCTGAAGGAAATTGGTGAGGTGATAGGAGTCAGCGAGTCTCGGGTAAGTCAGATACACAGTCAGGCTGCGATGCGCTTGCGATCACGGCTCTCCGAGTGGGCCCGCTAGTCGAGCTGCGTCAACGTGTATTGCCAGCGCTGCTGTTTTTGGGCAGCAATAGCTTATCTTCTCCGTTATAATCCTCAGCCCCTATAGCGGAAACACACCTGTTCATGTCATCTGCAGCAACAAACTCCGATACCGATACTGACAAAATCATGTTGGCTGCGCGCGGGCTTTTCTGTGAGCGTGATGACCGTGTGTTGTTCAAGAATCTAAATTTTGACTTAGCGGAAGGCCGTGTACTGCAGGTGCAGGGCAGCAATGGCAGTGGTAAGACCACACTGATGCGTATTCTCTGTGGTTTGAACGACGGCTATGAGGGCTCAATCAAATGGTATGGGCAGGAAATCGAAGATCAGGCGGCTAGCTTCTTTTCGTCGCTACTCTATATAGGGCACAGGGTTGGTGTGAGTAAAGTGCTAACGCCAATTGAGAACCTGCGCTGGAGCTGTAGCCTTAAGCAGGCGGTTAGCGACGATCAAATCACGGCTGCCCTTAAGGAAGTCGGTCTGCGCGGCTTCGAAGAGTCTCCCTGCTATACACTATCGGCCGGTCAGCAGCAGAGGGTCTCTTTAGCTAGGTTGATCATAAGCCCTGCATCCCTGTGGGTGTTGGATGAGCCGTTCACGACACTGGATGCCAAGGGTGTGGCGCAGCTAGAAGAACTCCTTCAGCGACAGGCTCAATCCGGCGGATCGGTCATGGTAACTACCCACCATAACTTGAGTATTTCCGAGCTCGATATTTTGAGTCTAGGTTAGGGTGTAGTCCATGACTGAACAACAGACAAGCACCTGGGCTGCATTCTTCTCAACGCTGAAGCGTGACCTGCTGATTGCCTTCAAGAAGAAGAACGACATAGTTAATCCATTCATGTTCTTTATTATTGTCGTCTCTCTGTTTCCAATCGGGATTAGCCCCGAGAGTGATCGATTGACAGAGATAGCGGCCGGTGTCATTTGGATTTCGGTGCTGCTAGCCTCGATGCTGTCGATGGACAACCTGTATAGGTCTGATTTCGAGGATGGTTCTCTCGAGCAGCTCTTGCTCAGTCCGCACCCACTATTCTTCTTAGTCCTGGCTAAGAATATAAGCCACTGGTTGGTAAGCGGCCTGCCGGTTGTGCTGATCTCGCCCATACTGGCGTATATGCTGGCACTGCCCACTGAAGCGTATGGCACATTGTTGTTATCCCTACTGTTGGGTACTCCCATCATGAGCCTTATTGGCTCGATTGCGGTGGCTTTGACAGTAGGGCTTGGTAGCCGCGGGCTGATATTGGCGGTTATTACTCTGCCAATGAGTGTTCCGGTGCTAATCTTTGGCACCTTGGCAGTTCAATCCTCATTAAATAGCCAGTCTCCGGCCGGTTATCTAAGCCTCATGCTAGTCATGCTCTCGGTTTCAGTTAGTCTTGCTCCTCTTGCCTCGTCTGCGGCGCTTAAGATTAGCGTGAATTAGCTCGAACTGAGGAAGATAGATTCAATATAGCTCGATTAACAGTATAAGCACCTAATTACAATGAGTTACAATACGTAACACGGCGGCTTCAGGGCTGCATGAGCTATTTGATCAGCTAATAGGAAGAGGGTAGGCGTTCGTCATGTGGGTATGGTTCTCCAAACTAGGTTCTCCGAGGTGGTTCTATGAACTCAGCGGGAAATGGTTGCCTTGGCTGATTGCAGCAATGGTGGTTTTCATGACGATTGGGCTGGTCTGGGGATTATTATTCCTTCCTCCGGATTATCAACAAGGCTTTACCTCGAGAATTTTGATCGTGCACGTCGCGGTAGCGGGTACTTCTTTGGCGTTTTTCCCTTTGATGTTTGTTGCGGGAACTATCACTTTAGTTTGGCGTATGAAACTTGCCGATATGGTGGCGAAGCATGCCGCTATCCTCGGTGCTTGGTTCTCGTTTATTACTCTGGCGACTGGCTCACTCTGGGGGAGCGTGATGTGGGGAACTTGGTGGGAATGGACGGATAGCAGATTAGTCTCGATGCTGTTTCAGTTATTTCTGCTGCTTGGAGTCATCTCTTTGCGTTCTGCGCTGGAAGATTCCGATATGGCGGCGAAGGCCTGCGCCTTGCTCTCGATAGTGGGCTGTATCAATGTTGTAATAATCAAGTATTCGGTGGAGTGGTGGAACACCCTGCACCAAGTATCCAGTCCCGTTAGCTTGGATACAGAAAGCCCGAATGGCCCGGAGTTTTGGATTGCGACTCTGATCATGATCGTTGCCGTCTATTTATTTTTATCGGTAAGTCTGATTTTGTCGACACGGAATGAAATACTTGAAAGAGAGCGCAGGTCTCAGTGGGTTCAAGACTTGGTGCTGAAGAGCTAAGCCTGTTTAAGCGAGTTATTCGTTGTAGGAAAGTAAATGTTAGATGCAATACAGTTTTCAAGCTTCGCCGAATTTGTTGATATGGGTGGTTACGGGTTTAACGTATGGTCGGTATACGCACTGTTCGCTATATTCGTCGCGGTTAACTTAATACTGCCTTTACGCAAGAAGCAAAAGATTGTTCGTCAGCTAAAGCGTCGTATGACATTAGATGCAGAGATTGGAAATGAAGAGGACAGTAAGGGCGAATAGACTCATTTGAGTATTTGCTGTTTCGGAGTAGTAAATGAAACCCCATAGACGTAAGAAGCTCGGAATTATTTTGTTTATAGCTGCCGGCCTTAGCATTGCTGTTGGCTTTACCGCCTTCGCATTGAAACAAAATATTAATATGTTTTATACGCCTACTCAGGTGGCCGAAGGCGAGGTTGGCTTGGGTCAGCATTTCAGGATTGGCGGTATGGTCAAGACAGGAAGTGTTGACGGTGCAGCAGATAGTCTCAAAGTTCGTTTCCTAACAACGGATTTCGTCAGTGATGTGCCTATTCAATACGAGGGCATACTGCCAGATCTGTTTCGAGAAGGGCAGGGCGTCGTAGCTGAAGGCGAGATGGATGCGGCCGGTGTATTTCAGGCATCAAGAGTCTTAGCAAAGCACGATGAGAATTTCATGTCGCCGGAAGTGAAGGCCGCGCTCGATGCGGCGGGCGCTTCCACCGAGAACCATATGCCAGCAGGAATAAACTAGATGATTCCTGAGGTCGGCCAGTTCTCTCTGATATTGGCATTATGCCTAAGTATGATACTTGGCACTCTACCTATTATCGGAGCTTATCAAAATAACTTCCTATGGATGAGCATGGCGCGCCCGCTTTCGGCCGGCATATTCGTGTTTCTAGGCATAAGTATTGCGATCCTAGCGTATGCATTCCTTACCGATGATTTTTCTGTACAGTTCGTCGCACAACATTCTAATTCCTTACTTCCAGATCGTTACAAACTCACTGCAGTATGGGGCGGGCACGAAGGCTCATTCCTGCTTTGGACATTTATGCTGGCTGCTTGGATGTTATTAGTCGCCATCTTTAGCAAGAGCATGCCTTTGGAATTCGTCGCTAGGGTCTTAGGAGTGCTTGGCTTTCTGAGTACTGCTTATATCCTGTTTATGCTGGCGACATCGAACCCTTTTGATAGGATCGTGCCACTTCCACCAGCCGATGGCGCAGATTTGAACTCCGCGCTGCAGGATTTCGGCTTTATTATCCATCCGCCAACTCTCTATATGGGTTATGTAGGTTTCTCGGTGGTATTCGCCTTCGCGATGGCTGCGCTTCTTAGTGGCAAGATGGATGCGGCATGGGCGCGCTGGTGTCGACCCTGGGCTAACGTCGCTTGGGCCATTCTGACATTGGGCATTGCGCTCGGTAGTTGGTGGGCCTATTACGAATTGGGTTGGGGCGGTTGGTGGGCCTGGGATCCCGTCGAGAACCCTCCACTGATAACTTGGCTATTTGGTACAGCCTTGATTCACTCCTTGGCGGCTACCGAGAAGCGTGGTGTGTTCAAGTCATGGACTGTGTTGTTATCGATTTTGGCCTTCGCAGGTAGTTTATTGGGCACCTTTATTACACGCTCGGGTTTATTAACTTCGGTGCACGCGTTCGCTAGCGATCCAAGTAGAGGTTTCTTTATACTGGCCATTCTTGGGATAACCGTTGGTGGCGCCTTGTTGTTGTTTGCTTTTAGAGCGCCACTGATGAAGAGTGAATTCGGATTCGACCTGGTTTCGCGAGAGATCCTACTGCTGTCCAACAACGTCATCTTAGTGGTGGCAGCGGCCTCGGTGTTTTTAGGTACGCTATTCCCGATGGTATATCAGGCGATCACGGATGATCTTATCTCGATTGGTCCTCCTTATTTTAACGTGATCTTTATTCCGTTGATGGGGCTGCTTTCATTGCTATTAGCTATAGGGCCATTTACTCGCTGGAAGCGTACCTCGGTGAGCTATCTTGTTGAGCAGTTGACTAAGGTCGCATTGGCAGCCCTCGCCTTAGGTGTTGTGCTCCCGCTCATTGTCACCTTCCGGTTCTCCTTGCCTGCAACTATTGCTGTCGCGATTGGCTCGTGGATAGTATTGGCAATGTTGCAGGACTTTGCGAATAAGACGGCGAACAAGGCGACACTACTTAAAGGGCTTCGCGCCTTGTCATACAGCTACTATGGAATGCAGGCTGCGCACATGGGGTTGGCTGTCATGCTTATCGGTGTGGCGCTGACTAGTACTTTTAGTTCTGAGCGCAGCGTTCTGTTGTCTCCTGGAGAGGAGATAGAGCTGAGTAACTATGTCTTCCAGTTTGAAGGAACGACTCCTATCAACGGTCCGAATTACATCGGTGAGCAGGCGAGCTTTACTGTGCTGAAAGATGGTGATGAAATTGCTGTGCTACATCCGGAGAGTAGAATTTATCTGGCGACGAATACTCCTTCTACCGAGATGGCTATCGATGCCGGCCTCTTGCGAGATCTCTTCATCACGCTAGGTGAGCAGAAGGAAGGGGATTCCTGGTCGATGACGGTCTATGTGAAACCCTTTGTTAGATGGGTTTGGCTAGGCGCCTTGTTCATGACATTTGGTGGCATATTAGCTGCAGCGGATAAGCGCTATCGGCGTTTGCGTAGAAGACAAACGGATGCGAGCAAGCAACAGGATAAGTCGAAGCCACTCGGAGGTGAGCTGCAGCCTAGCTCTTAGTACGGACTGATGACTAAATTGAAATTTTATCTGCCAGTGTTTGGATTCCTAGTTATAGCGATTGTGCTCTGGCGCGGTTTGTCGCTAGACACAAAGACACTTCCTTCTATGTTGATCGACAAGCCGATGCCCGGTTTCGAATTAACGACTGTAGATGGCAGTAATGTCAGCAATGCGGACCTGCCTGAACAAATTTTCTTGTTGAATGTGTGGGGATCCTATTGCCTTCCTTGCCTAATCGAGCATCCGACGCTCATGCGCTTATCCGAGGAGGGAGAAATTCCTGTTGTAGGTGTCAACTATCGTGATAAGCAAGACTTGGCGGTCGACTGGCTGCTGGACAATGGTAATCCGTTCTCCTTTAGCATCTTGGATGAGAGCGGGCGTTTCGGCATAGATTTGGGTGTCTATGGCGCACCTGAAACCTATCTGGTCGACGCGGATGGCGTTATTCGTTTTCGGCATGTGAGCGTGCTCGATGAGACAGTTTGGCAGGAGCAGTTTCTGCCAGCGATAGCTGAATTACGCGCAGAAGGTGGTTAGTCGAATGGGGTTATCTTCAAGCTTTTCAGTTCACCGCGCTAGCCTGCTTATTGCAACAGTTCTCGTGTTTTTAGTTAGTCTATTACTAGCCAATCCATTGCATTCGCAGGTCGATACATTCGAGTTCGATACTATTGAGCAGCAAAAAAGATTTCGTACGCTTTCGGACCAATTGCGCTGCCCGATGTGTCAAAACTCAAGCCTGTCAGGGTCTGCCGGTGGGGTCGCGGAGGATTTGCGTAGAGAGGTGCACCGCATGATTATGGAAGGCAGGAGCGATGCTGAAATCATGCAATTTATGTTCGATCGTTATGGCGACTTTATCCTGTTTAAGCCGAGATTAACCGCCGGAACAATATTGTTATGGTTTGGTCCATTGTTGTTTCTATTGCTCGGTGGCATGGTTGCCTACAGTATTTGGAGACGGGCTAGAAAAATCAGTGATAGTGATTCGAAGTTGGATAAGTCTCAGCAGGAACGCCTACGGAAGCTGTTAGGCGATAAAGCGTAATTTAAATTTACTTCTACTTGGAATAACCCCTTGTTCTGGATATTTACCGCAATTCTGTTCGTTCTCGCCGTCGGCTTCGTGTTGATCCCATTGTGGCTTCGCAATAGAGCAGAGTCATTTGTCGAAGATACGTTACGCAAGAATGAAAACGTTGCGCTATTTCAGGAGCGCAGTGACGAACTTGAAAATGAGCTAGCAACTGGCAATCTTGAGCAGGCGGAGTTCGATGTGCTTGTTCTTGAGTTACAGCAGAGTCTCTTGTCGGATGTTTCTGATGAAGAGCTAGCTATAAAAACGAAGAGCAACAAAGAAAAAGGCGCGAGAACAAAGTCTCCTTCTTATAATTTAGTTATTCCTCTGCTGCTTTGTTTGCTGATGCCGCTTGTAGCTTATGGTCTTTATAATGAGTGGGGCTTCAAGAGTGATGTTGAGTTGATGGGGCTGTTTCAAAGGACTGTGAACAATAGGGATAACCCAGAAGAGTCTCAGAATCTAATTGTGAGTTTGGGCGAGGTGGTTCAAGCTGACGATGAGCAACCCTGGGCATGGTATTTTCTAGCAGAGAATTTTGCCTCCATCGGCATGTTCGCCGAAGCAGAGATTGCCTATACACAATCGGCAGGGCGCATGGAAGCGACACCGGAGAAAGCCTTTGTGCTTGGTCGAGTCGCGATGGCCAAATATGTCTTAGCCGAGTTAACTTTTACTGCCGACATTCTCGAAGTCATTGACGAGGCGCGAGCGATAAATCCTAATGAGATTTCTATACTGCAATTAATCGCAGCGGACGCAGAAAAGCGCGAAGATTTTGAGGCGGCTATCGAGTATTGGCGGCTGATTATTCAGAGCAATCCAAGGAGTGAGCAGGCGCAGAACCTTCGGCGTAGTATCGTCATCGCGCAGCAACGCTTAGCTGGAGATGGGCAGGATGTGGCCGCTGGGCCAAGCATCGAGATCGGGCTTTCGCTAGCCGAGGGCTTAGAGCTTGATGGAAACCTTCGTGTTTTCGTGGCGGTACGCAATGCGGCTCAAGAAGGGCTGCCTCCACTTGCTGCTATTGATCTCACTGTTGCGGATTTACCAGCAAACATTCAGCTAGACAATTCCTATGCAGTAGGTCCGTTCAATATTTCATCTGCCGATACGGTCTTTGTTTCGGCTTCTGTTTCGTTCTCTGGGTCAGCCACGCCAACTAGCGGTGATTATCGATCACAGTCAGATAATTTTTCGCACGATGGTAAGAGAACTGTTATAAGTCTGGAAATAGCGGATCGAGTTCCCTAATTGAATTGAAAAATTAACACCATAGGAACGGGAATTGAATGCATTGGCTGAGTTTTTCACGATAGTGATTGCGTATTTTACTCAAAATCTGCGGTATAGTTGTGCTTAAGGTGAATTTGTATGTCAGATAATACTCAAGCGACAGAACTAATCGATAAATTCGGAAGACGCGTGGACTATATCCGCCTGTCCGTTACTGATCGCTGTGACTTTCGCTGTGTTTATTGCATGACCGAAGATATGACGTTTCTGCCGCGCAGTCAGATACTATCTCTAGAGGAGTTGTATCGCGTCGCGAAAGTGT
>TARA_B110000858_G_scaffold198536_1_pt1 | contig 25680 bp, 26 predicted proteins | sample TARA_B110000858 | Tara Oceans TARA_B110000858 (sample SAMEA4398247) | marine metagenome | biome: Polar Biome; feature: [SRF] surface water layer (ENVO:00010504); material: water (ENVO:00002006), including particulate matter (ENVO:01000060) such as... | depth 5 m | reverse complement strand
AAAAAATTGAAATGGATTTGCGAAAATTTATTGGAAGCATATTCCCCCTCCCATTGCGAACAAAGCAAACAATTATGGCTCAGACCTCCAACCCCAGTGTTTTCACTCAGCTTCTCGACTGGTTTTTCGGATCTGTTGACGAAGTTCATGAACCGCGACGCATTCTCGCTACTGGAAAGTGGCGCAAGTTTCAGACACGGCGCCTTCTCCTCGAAGCAGCACTCAAGCATCCGATTACGGCACTTTCTCAAGAGGACGAGGGAAAACTACAGGCACAGTGTGCATTCGACATCATGCTCAAGCAAGGATACATCGGCGGGAAAGTTACTCAGCCTGCCTACTGTCTCTTTGTGGGAGCAGGTCGAGGCAGCACTCAGTTCACCATCGTCAACATGAATGGCGAGGTAGAGAATGCCTACAACGTAGAAACTGGATACCCGAAGGAAGGCGAACCGGACATTGAACTTCTTCGCAAGACAGCTCTGGAAATCTTTACCCGGTATTCTTCGACCATCCAGTTCATCGTTGGATTTGACAGCATCTTCCATGTTCTAAAGGTGGACTGTCCGGTCGTTCCAGACAAGGGAGCTCTTCCAGAGAGGATTGAGACGACTGGCCAGGATTTCCTGAAGCTTGGATACCTGACTGATCTTTACGAGAATACTCCCATGATTGCTGTGCGAAACTTTGTGGACAGGACCGGAGAAGCACGCAAGATCTCATTCGCCACTGGAAAGGAACTACTCATTGATCTTGGATCTGGAAACGCCAACCTAGTTGATCCAAAGACAGGACGTCAAATTGCGACCTACGAACTTCCTGCAGACTGGATGACAAACGATGAATCCCTGCTGGAGGTTGCTTCTTCCCTTCAGAAGCTGCTCTACGAAGCCAATGAATACGACGCGATGACAAGTGAGGACGAAAGCGACGAAGAGTAACTTGATAAAACATACAAAAAATAAAAAACAACTATAAAATTTTTTATTTTTATTTTTTTATTTTGATTTTCATACAGCCATACCGCAATATCTCCCATGATCTAAAATTCTGCATATCTTCTTTTCTGCATTTTTTATCGTCGACAATACAAATTAAACATATTTTATTTCTCACTAAATCACGTTTATTATATTTACAGCAAGCACAATAATTATGTCCGCAGCCGATTTTTTCCATAAATACTGGGTTTTCGAATTCATCATAACATAAATCGCATTTATACATGTGTATATAATAGTATTTGAAAATTACCTGCGACATATATTATAATTATTCACGAACCAGTCTACTGAACTTTGAATACCTAGTTCTATATCAGTAAAAATAAAATCAACGCCTTCATCCGCCATCTCATTAATCAACTTACTATTATCTGCGGTTTTTTTGTGCTGTCCATTTGCAAAAGAAGGATCAAACACTATTTCTCCTTTGTAACCCATGGCATCGGCAATGTGCATTGCTACATCTCCAATACTGACTTCATCATTCTCTCCAACAGACAAAATAAGATTTTCATTTTTTGTGTAATTATCTAATGTCCACATGACTAAGCGTGCTAAATCTATGGAATAAATAAATTGACGTAGTGGTGACCCGTCACCTTTTACTATGAATTCAGTATTATCCTTAACTGCGTTATAACATTGATGTATTAAAGCCGGAATCACATGAGCGTCTTCTAAATGATAGTTATCATGAGGTCCATAAATATTTGTAGGAATGATACACATAAAGTTTTTATTATATTCTTCCCTATACATTTGTGAATATATATCAAGCATTCTTTTTGAATAAGCGTAGGCATCATTGGAAAAATGCGGGGGACCATCGTGCAACATAGTTTCGTTGATAGGGTAGGTCGTCTTATCAGGAAATACGCACGTGGAAAGACAAGAAATCACTTTTTCCACGTTAAACTCATAGCAGCATTTGAGAACGTGATAGTTAATTTGCATATTGTCATCAAGAAGCTTGAATTTTTGATTCATATTTTTATACAGTCCTCCCACATTAGCAGCTAAATGAATAACAAAATTAGGACGTATTTTTTTAAAATAGGCATAGGTTTCATTGTAATTTATCATATTGCATGATTTCGATGAAGCAAAAATAAAATCATAATTGTAATCAGATTTTATTTTTTGAATCGCTTGTCCTACTAAACCTGAACCTCCAGTCACTAGAACAATTTTCTTTTTGATACACATATAATTTACGATGAGATTTTTTTAGCCGATAGATTACTCTGAATAAAAGAATTTGCATGATCCATCAAGGTATCCAGAACTTCTGCCTTAGTTTGCTTTCCTGTAACTTGGTAGGTGGTTCCAAATACAGTAAGGCGTCCATTCCATACAAGCCGGATATTATCAAACTCATACTCGGCTTCGCATTGAATATTTTGTTGCTTAAGGTGATTGTAAAGACTACGGCCTACACATCTAGAACTGCATCCCATGACTATATTGTTTGATTCACATTCATATATTTAAGTGGATTTACTTACAAATCATATAACATTTTCATCTTATCAATACTCTTCATTAGATTTCGTTGCTTCTCGTTAATAATGTCTGGTTTTTGTTCATATTTTTTGATGGCTTTAAAAAACTTAAATATTTGAGGCATAATCGTTTTAATTTTTTCGCCTTGGTGAACGATTGGTTGGTTCATATTTACTGTTTCTGTATAGAGCTCTACTGCTAGATAGAGGAGATGCCTACGCTTTCTTTTTTGGGAAAAATTATACTTAAGACAAAACAAATCTAGCAAGGATCTTACAATCTTACCTTTATTTGTATCACCACGTTTATCTAAAAGCAACTCCCAAAATAACCAAACAGGATCTCCTTTAAATTTGTCGTGTATAGTTATGAAATCACGATTCACAATAGCAATTGGCTTTTTTTGCTTACGACAAAGGGAATCAAAGTCAATCATCCAATCAATCCAATAGCAGCATTGGAGAATATTCTTTTTTTGAAAATGGTAGGCAAATTCATTTACAGCGAGCAAAATTTCACTGGGGTCTTCTTCTCTTATTACCTTCTTACAGTATTCAATATTATCCGCTTTTAAATTACAACCAAGAGTATCCAATCCAAAGTCCGTGGTCTTTTTTACTTTAAGCATTTCGAGGGAAGGTTTCTTTGGTGAAAAACAGAGAACAAGGGTAATTTCACATAGCAGCTTACGCATATCTTGACTGTTTCGAGTTTCAATCTCGATCTCCTCATATCCAATGCTTATAATCTCCTTAAATTTTTCAAATCTGGATGCAATATATATTGCTAATTTAGGGTTACCTGACCGCACGTGTTTTCCCATGGTTAGCAGAAAACAGTCCCATATGTCTTTTAGGCGACCACTGCACAGTAATTCGACACACCAAGAGAGAGAGTTTGTTGCATCATAGTTATTCATGCTTTCGACGAATGTTTTAAGAACATCACTTTTCTTAAAATTAGAGAAAGTCGTGGTATTAAAATCTTTATCCGGTCTTTTGTCATGAATTATTATTTCCATATATATTATATACTACTATATGTTGAAAACAATTTTAATAGTTTTATTATTCTTATTATTGTGTATACTGTTGACGAAAAGCAATAAACCAATTTATGAACCATTCACCGAAGGAGGAGATAAGTTTGTTTACAAAAATCAAGATTTATATGATGACTTTTATACCAGTGTATACGACGATCTGGTTTATAATAGGCGCAAAAATGATTTCGAAGTGGGTAAAATTATGAAATATGTTTCCGATGGTGCTGTTTTGGATATTGGATCTGGAACGGGGCATCATGTGAAGGCGTTTCATAATAAAGGACTAGATTGTGTTGGCATAGACAGTTCTAAATCCATGATAAAGCAATCTAAGATTAAATTTCCAGAACAGAAGTTCGTCTATGCAGATGCTCTTAAGACAATGACCTTCCAACCAAATTCCTTTGATTTAATTACCATGCTCTATTTTACCGTTTATTATATTAAAGATAAGGAACAGCTCTTTAAGAACGTGGCACTTTGGTTGAAACCAGGAGGTTACTTTGTGATGCATTTGGTCGACAAACATCAGTTTAACCCCATGGTGCCAGCAGGCGACCCATTTGTTATTATTTCGCCCCAGAACTATATAGATAAACGTATTAAGGATACTGTTGTGCACTTCGATAACTTTAAATATAAATCCAATTTCACGCTTCCTGAAAAGAATAACAATAAAGCAGTCTTCAAAGAATATTTTAAATTTAAAGACGGCGGAAAAGTAAGACAGAACGACCACGTGCTCTATATGGAAAACCAGAAGAAGATTGCTCAGATAGTTAAAAATGTAGGATTGAAATTGGAGGAAGTGATTGATATGAGTCCATGTGCATATGACCATCAATATTTATATGTATTTAGAAAAGCAGGTTATTAGGTCTAGTCAAAATATAAAATGACAATACAATATAAATATGAGAGTGAGTGGAGTAAATTATATTGAACAACTTCAACTTACAGGACCAAGGTCAGGACCAAGGTCAGGACCAAAAAGTGTCTTACTAATAGGCGATATTCATAATCATTATGCCAAAGATGCGTGTCCCATGATTTCAAGGAAGTATTTTGAAACATATTCTATAACTGATTATTTGGATCATATATTAAAGAGTGATCCTGAAAAAAGTTATGATTTTTATTTAGAACAAACAATACCTCGTAAATATGGAATGAATGTTTATGATTTTTTAGATGAAAAAATTAGACCAGAAAAAGTAAAAGAAATTACTGGATCAACCCCTCAGCAATACGCGAAAGATGTTATATCCAGGCCATCCTTATTATTAGACAGATTTCAACAGAGACTCGGAAGTCTTGATTTAATTAGATCATATTTTATGTCTAAAAATTGTTTCGCCAAAGATGAATCAAACTGTCCTTATCCCAATAGTAGATTTCATTTCATCGATGTAAGGCAACGAACTTTTGGAAAGTGTCAAACGGGAAAAATGTATAATAAGTGGATGTTTTCTCTCACAGATCTTAGGGCTGTGACAAGTTATTCACCCGAAGAAGTAGCAGATGGAGTAATCGGCAATTATGTTGATAGTATAATAAATGTTTTAAGGGAGACGATGGAGGATTGTAAATTTACGGAAACAAAGACATATCGTCAATTATTATTATCCCCGTATGGACATGCTATCTTAGAGATGTATCATGGAAAAATATCAGTATTGGATGAATTACTAAAAGAATGTTATGAAATTTGGAATAGCAATCGTGATGAACTTGTGAGACGATTTAAAAGATTAAATGAGGATGGAGAAAAATACAATCCAGTAGATTGGATATCAGGACTATATGAAGAAAAGGGATTATTTACAAAATTTAATGATGCTTTTCCAGAAAAATCTACTTTTGGTGGGTTTGATTTATATGCTGATGTTCTTTTTATGTATTTGGCAGTTTTAATGGATATCTATGCTTTGGGTAGAATGACAAAGAATTACAATCAATATGTAATAGTCGTTGCGGGAAAAGCACACATAGAAAGATACAGAGAATTTTTTTTATCGAATGGTTGGAGTTCTGAATGGGTTGGGAAACCCATAAAAGATACACCTGTTAAAGATGAATATGGTGAGGTGGACACACACAGCAAGTGTATAGAAATTCCAGATACAAAAGTAGGAGGAAAAAAGCGTAGAAAATCCAAAAAGAGTAATACACGAAAAAAAAATAAAAAACCTAGAAAATCTACACGTAGAGTTAAAAAGCGCACTGTTTGTTAATTAATTAACGATAGATAATATTTTCTGTAATTTTGAACCAAGGTTTAGTTTCTCTTTTATAAAAAATAAGAATACCGTGGTTCTGAACAAAGTCAGGTGTTGCGTCATAATCATCAAGATCTTCTTGTTCAGAATATTCAAATCTCAGTGATTCCACGGTGTATTTACCTCCTGGTATCTCTGGTAAAAGCTCCATGACTCGATCGCTAGTATCTTCGCAATCACCGTCTCCTGGTTTACGATTACAGAAGGTTGTTTCTTTCGCTTCTTTAACTGCATCTAAAAGCTGTTGAATATTATTGACCTGCTTTGCACTTTTGCTAAAAATCTGTAAAATATTTGCGCCTTGTCTCCAATCATCTTCTATCTTTTCGTAGAAAGTATCGACCTCGTTTTTAGATTGCATAGGATAATACTTTAAATATTCAATAATAGCTGCTGGTGGGGAGGGGTTTCCACCTTTTTTTTACGGGTTTGACGCGTTTTTCGTTTTTTATTCCTACTCCCACCAACAAAATTAGCATTTCGTCTTTTAAGGGTCTTATTGTATTTTCTCTCGAAAATCTTATCAGGCGCATCTGGAGCTGGCTGTAGTCCTAAGACCCCTCTAACATATTGTCCTGTTTGCGTAGGTTCACCATTCCATAAATCATACCAGTCTTTTCTTATTTTTTCCCTTCTTAAGTGACAAGCTACACTTTGAATATCCTTTTCTTTTATTTTATCTGGGGGTTGTTCAGTAAGCTCAATGGCAATTTCTACTGGATAAATAACATACGTAGCAGGCCGTGCAGGCATATTTATCCCTTCTTCTGGATCTTGAGTTGGACCGTTTTCTTGATGATACCCAAGAACAGTGTATAATTTTTTATCAATATAAAATGATCTTTTAGGTGCAAATAATATATCCAGAATCAAATGAGTATTTTCTTTTAGAATTTTATCTGCTCTCCTACTTGCCTTTTCAAATATCGCATCTGCAATTTCTACGATTCGCTCTGGGGAAGGATTTTGTAAACCATTTACCGTATTTGTAACTTGAGTTGTTAAACCAAATATAGCTGTTGCTCTATTTTCGGGAAGCTTTTCTCTCTTCAATACCTTTTCATAAAGAAAAACAGCGTGATAATCCGTATCAAAAAGCGAACGCAATATATCTTTAAATTTCATTCCCTCAAAATCCGACTTAGAGTATCTATGCTGATTAGAAACTAAGAGAGAACTATTGACATTTCTCTCTTGAAGTTGACCTCTTCGTTGATTTGCAACTTGTTCTGAATAAACTTGGCGCACATAATTAACTCTGTTAGGATTTTGTTGGATATAATTACTTAATTGTTGAACAAGCACTGCTTTCCTAGATCTTGCGTTATGTAAAACACGAAATGTCTGTAATAGTTCGCGTAAATTTGCCACAGTTAGTAGATCGTAAACTTCATTGGCGGTCAGTTGCTCATTAATATTGTATTTGTCATCACTATTAAATACTTCGTAAATCTGTCCTTCGTCTTCGGTTAAAGGAGTTCCTGGGGCTTGTGTAATATTTCTTTGTTTTCGTCTTATGTCTTCACTTTCATTTCTTACATTAGACCTATAGTTAATAACAACTAACCCATCTCTTGATACCGACCACTGATTAACATCATAATTAGCCAATGCCATAAATAAATAATCTACTATACATAGTTTAGATTATTTATACATTATTCATAAACGTCATATATGCCGCGCGCTGTATTTCTTGCTGTTTTTGTTTACGTGCCTTATTTAAAATTTGTATAGCGTCTTTTATCTCGCTATCATCAATAACATCATCCTTATTCTTATCTAAAACAGACTTCATTGCATTTCTATATTCCTTAGGTATAATGCATAATGAGCTACCTTCGTTAAACATAAAATCATTTATAATAATAAATGCACTGCTCATGATGAATGCGGTAATTACGTCGCGTGTCCCAACGAAGCATATTGCGAATATCATAAGCTCACGTCCAAGTGTATCGTGTAAAATCCGCTTATGGTAATCGTTTATATTGATATTAATAAATTTGGAGCCTAAATTTAAAAATATAATCAAAAAAGCTAAAAAATATTTACTTTGGTTCAACTGGTTCAAAAATTCAAACATGGCTTTCTTATTATATTATAGTAGCATTATTTTTGACAAAATTTAATACCAATTTCTTTGGAAGCGAATTGTAATCGCACATCAAATAGTTTGTTCTCAGTCTCTCTGCTAAAATTATATCTTCGCACTCTTCAGCAATTAATTCGTTGTCATCATAGTATCGCTCATAGTCGATGTCTGTTCTGTCGTCATAGAAAACGCGAGGAATTCTATGGTCGGGATCTCCTTTAAGGATTAAGAAAAAAAGAAACTTGTTGGCAGTGAAAATTTGTGAGGGTCCTAAAATATCGCAATTATCCTTGATTGATTTTTTGTTAATATCGACTACAGTTACATTATCAGTTTCAAGCTGAACTAATCGTTTGTTTTTTGAGATAATATTTACAAACATAGAGGGATTTTTATCCAAAAGCTTACTCAGAATAATAGCAATACAGTCATCGGATTCTAAATTGAAATTTTGATACACCTCTATTCCATCAAGTCCAATATTGTCTTTAAAAATAATATCCAACATGGGAACTATTTTGGAATTAAGTGAATGCTTATATTCAGCATGAACATTCTTTCGCCATGATGTCTTACTTCCTTTTGTTAAAAATACTTTGTATTGATTATCTTTTGTATCTGACTGCATTTTAAATGAAACAATCAATTCTCTCAAAAAGATTTTGATGTTTTCCATATAAAAATTAACGAATTCGTATCCATCGAAGTATTGATTCTTGTGTTTTTCCAAGGTAGACTTCTTTTTCCATTGTCCTTCTAATTTGTTGTATAGAGCCATGAAAAAGTAAGAACCATCTAAAATAATAGCGGTTTTTACATTTGTGTGTGGAACATTTGAGTCCTGATCATCCATAATTGCTAAAATATAATTATATTTCTTTAATTATATTTAAACGGGAATGGTATTAGATTCCTTTGGGCGAAGCGCCTCATCAACTGTCATTCTTTCTTTCGAAGAAGTTACTTCAAACTCACAGTCTTCGTCGCATGGATTGCATTTACCATCTTTATATTTTAATGTTGGTGGGTTTGTGGAGCTATCTAATTTACCATCCTTGCAGTATTTTTTAACAAAGTCACCCTTAGCTTCTAAATGATGATTTTTGTCAGAATGATCATCATCATCTTTATTTTCCATACTTTCAACAAGCATAAAATCTTTGTGAAGTGACATGTAAATGAGAGCGACTAAAACACCAGCAAGTAAACTGTAATAACCGGCTCCAATAGTGGCCCCTAAAAATAATACTTTGCCTAATGTGCTTCGAGTAAATGATTGAAGCATTTTGGGTTGACCAACAACAAGAAGAATAAGAAGGAGTCCTAAAAGAATTTCTACTAATTGGTTTGACATATATACATTCACTTGATAAAATTATTATCTGTTTTTTTTATAAGAAGGAATAAACTATGAGCAATAGTTCTCTAGGATTTAGTTTTATTGAAAGCACAGAAAAAATTAAGGGAAAGTTGAAGCAAAAAACTAAAGAGATTAAGCGGAAGGCGCCTATGCCTAAAGCACCAGTGGCCCCTGTTATTGAAGAATTTGATGTGCATAATGAAATATCTGATAGCGATGAAGATGGAGGTTTAGCAGACGTTAATTTTTCTCCTCCTCCTAAACCAGAATCATCTGGTGTTGAAAAGAGTAAAGAAAAAGAAAAGGCGCTTAATCGTGATGAACAGCATCCAGCAGAGCCTTTTACCAAAATGAGCAAAGATTTTGCAAAAGAGTATTACGAACAATACATTCCATTTGAAAGCTCACAGCTTAATACAGGTCAAAATGAAACTGGTAGTGGTGCCAATAGTGGCGAACTAGAGGAAAAGCTGAACTATTTAATTCATATGATGGAAGACCAGAAAGATGAAAAAGTAGCAGGGATCACTGAAGAAATTGTTCTCTATTGTTTTTTAGGCGTCTTCATTATCTTTGTTTTAGACTCTTTTGCTAAAGTAGGAAAATATGTGCGTTAATATAAAAATTGAAGATACTCTTTATTCATCTATATACAGTAAACCTTACAATGACTTTGCGCAAAAACCAGATCGCAGCAATACAAAATAGTATTGATAATGACTTTTTGAGTGGAATTCATTATCACGCAACAGGGACAGGAAAATCCTGGATAGCTATGAATATCGTAAGAGAATTTCATAAAAGAAATCCAAAAGGAAACGTAGTATGGCTGTGTGAGAGAAAGGATATTCTCAATCAACAGTTCTCTCGTGAAACGTTGACAGACCGAGGATTTAAGGACATCCTTAAGGGGTTTAATATACTTGACTATGCTAATAAAAAATCGAATACGTGGTATGAATCTCTAAACGCATCTTCGTTTTGGGGATTACCTTTCCTATGTATTATAAACCGCTGCTTCTTGACAACCAAAAACAGATATGAACATATTAAACGCAAAATAGATTTGGTGATTCATGATGAATGTCACTCTATCGAGAACGATACGACGCAGCAGTTTTACACATGGTTATCAAGTCATTCTCCGGATTCGAGGATTATTGGATTTTCAGCTACACCTGAATATATTAAACCTCTGAATCATTTGATCACATCATATTCTATTTATGATGCGTTCTGTGATAGTGTCATTCTTCCTCCTAAAATTGTTTGGGTGAAGAGTGAAAACAGTATCAAGGAGGATGATATCCTCTTTATTCTTAAGAAAGAAATAGAATGGTTGCCCTATAAAAAAATCATTATTTGGTGTGGGACTGTTGATGAATGCAAAGCTTTAAAAGAACGGTGGGATACCGAATTTCCTGATTACATTAAAGCAGTGGATTATAACAACTGCACAGACGACTCTTTTAGTAAGTTTTATAAAGCTGAAAAAAAGGCACTGCTCTTCTGTGCCGTCAAACATCGGGAAGGTTCTGATATTCCAAACTTAGATGGCTGCGTTTTTATGGATAAAGTGGAAAAAAGGAGTGAGCGCGTATTTATTCAGTCTATGGGTCGTGTATTGCGACTTGATAAAGACCGAAAAAAAAAATATGGGCTGGTATTTGATGTTCGTGCTAAAAGCTCAATCGAAGTGTGTAATCGTGTCCAATATTACCTGAAACTAAAGGATACCTTTCCATGGTTATATGATCTGATAACAATTCGCCACAATGATAAAACGTATTATGTGAATTCGCTTATAATGCAGGAAAGCAATAGTATAAACATTGACCGTGGAAATAGTGAGATTGCTCTGGAGTTTCGATACCAAGAAGAAGACATTATTAATTTATTTACACGTAAAATACCTGAAGATGATCCTGCATATACCGAACGCCTTAAAAAGGAAATGTCTCTCATCATTGAGAAAAACCTATTTGGAAATATTATGCGTGCTATGCAAATTTTGGATATGACTAAAGGTATTCCACATGTCACGCGTGGTTCATGTGGATCCAGTCTAGTATGTTATCTTCTTGGCATAAGTCATGTCGATCCTGTAAAACATAATATTTCCTTTGCTCGGTTTATTAATACATATAGAACGACTTTGCCTGATATCGATTTCGACTTTCCACATTACTTACGTGACGAAGTGTTTCTAAAACTATTTCAACGATGGGGTAGCAAAGTCGCCAGAATCAGTAATCATAACTATTATCATGAGAAGTCTTCACTTAGAGAATCACTGCGACGGAATGGCATCCATGAGTTTATATCGAAGTATGATTTGCAGAAAAAAATAGACGGTTTTGACAAGGATTTTCAGGAACAAATTTACGATACGCAAAAGGAATTGGAAGGCAGTTTTAGAGGTTACTCCCTTCATTGTGGTGGAATCATTTATTTTCCTGATGGTGTTCCAAAAGAATACATACTAGACGAAAGCGATAAGAAGATTATACCCCAGGTGCATTTAAACAAGCACGATGTAGCTGAACAGAAAAGTTTCAAAATTGATATCTTATCGTCGCGTGGTCTTTCGCAGCTTTACTATTGCCGCCATTTCAACGCAATTGACTTTAATGCTCATATAGGAGACGAAGCCACTATTAATTTGTTGGCCTCCGGAAATAATGTGGGCATTACCTTAGCAGAAACGCCCCTCATGAAAAAGGCGCTCATACTTATTCAACCTAGGACTATTATGGAATTGGCGATTTGTCTGGCGGTGATTCGTCCTGCGGCGAAGGATGCAAAAAAGGAGTTTGAAATGGGCAAATATCGCAAGACATCAATGATTTTCGACGACGATATTATTCAGTTGCTCGCTAAACTATTTAAATGTGATGAAGAATTAGCGGATAAATTTAGACGCGGTTATTGCAAAGACGATAAAGAAACACATGCCTTAATTGATAGAAAGCTGGCTCCACGACCAAAAGCAAGTCAAACACGCATCCGCAATATTTTATCAAATCTCAGAAAGTATGGGTTTTGCAAATCTCATGCTTTATCTTATGCTCAGCTGGTATGGCAATTGGCGTATGAAAAAGCGCATCATACGAAGACGTTTTGGATTGCAACCCTGAAAAATACGAAGACATGCTATAGAAAATGGGTGCATCTTTACGAAGCACGTTGCGAAGGCGTTGGCAAAGATGTTACCAAGCATGAGCAATCACTCTACGCCAAGCAGCGCGAACATGATTATTCCGCCTATAAACCCATAGAACAGCTTCGGAATTGTGGATACTGGTATGGAGACGAATTTTATAAGGGGTGCTACTACGTGAAGCGTGGTGAACTGTATCTCTTCAACGGTGTTGTTGCTTCTTCACGGCTTGTAAAACGCGGCAAGCGCTCAATGTTAATATTGTGTATTGGCATTGATCCAAAAAGGTTTATCGAGGTGATCGTTATGGGAAAAACAGGATTTAATACTAAGAAGGTTGTTGTTCAGGGAAGGGGGTCTATAAAACGTGAATGTGAATTCTTTCCGTCTATCGAATGCAAAGGTAAAGATATGCTATTTATATAATAATTGCTATGTCATCTGCTTTTATAGTTTTATGAGAATAATTGTATAAATAATAAGCACATAGGGTTTCGTATTCCTTTTTCCAGGGCATACGCGAGAGAATGCAATTGTTGCCCGTTGCTTCCAGTTGTAATAAATGGTAAGAACTACTTATTTTTATTAATGCTTCCAAAAAGCAACTTTTAAACGCCTGCAAGCTCATTTTTTCTTTATTCCATAATGACGCAAAACATTCTAGGTTTGGTTTGTCTGAGTCTACATAAAATCCTGTATCTCTAAACCAGTAAGAAGCAACGCATTCCTGGGTATTCATATCTAATACTCCGCAAACTTGAATACTTTTTCTCTCTACGAGGTTCATTAGGCATTCGATAGGTGAAATTAAAAAAAAGGATTTTGGGTTTTGAGAATATTCAAGATGGGGAAGTATTTTTTTGAAAGTAGAGAGAGAAAACCAAGTAAGTTTTAAATGAGCTGGAATTACTTGGCGATGAATCTGAGTTTGTTTGGTTAAATCGTAAGAAAAAGTGGTGTATTTTACTAAGGGTATAAAGTTATGCAGTTTTCCCTCTTTTTTAAAGAGAGAAACAAGACACTTTTTATTGGATTTGCTTCTTTGAAAATGTTCGTGAGTTTGAATAAGTTCAGGTGCTACGTTCCTTTTACGTTGCCCTTTATGGACACATAAAAAATCGATGTAAGACACTAAGAATTTATTATTATCTGGTAATACGATATGAACTGATCTGTTTGTAATTGTGCCAACGATAAGGCCATCCATTCTATACGTGCTTACGTATGCATTTTTGTCGTCTTTAAAATAAGGCTCTATATGGTCACTATAAGTTGGTAAGTATTTGAAGGACGAATTATTACAAAAGTGTTCTTGGATGAACTGTTGGAACTCTTTATGATAAGAAAAATCTTGCATAGCTTGTGTTTTAATTTGCAAAGGGTTTATAAATTTATGATTATAAAATTCATATTCAATGATAAAAGGCTTCATATATTTACGATAAAAATGATGGCTATGGTTAACCGGTTGACAACCCCAAAAGGGATTTTTAATTTTAAAATACATCCAATAACATAATGGAATACCAATTAGTGTAATTATCACAGCATATATAATAATAATGGGAAACATGTTATATATGCTAACTAAAAATATTTAGATATCTAAGCTCACTGTGTTTTTTTCAGAAATCGGTCTGCGAGCACTTTTCTTGGGCTTGTTTGTGGGTGATTTCGCGCTACCTGTTTTTACCTCTTTTGTGGAGTAAGAGGCTCCTGGGACTTTCGTCTTAAGACCTGATAAAAGTTGATCAATATCGCTGCTCGGGCCCTTCATTTCAGGTCTGGGCTTGCGCGGAGAGCGGTCTGGTTTGCTTGGGTTATCAAAGTTATTGCTTAAATCGACACCCTGTTCCGGCGCTCCTCTACCAAAACCGATATCGGGTCTTGTAAAATTGTCCATTCTGGAAGTGTTTTTAGTTCGCATGGGTGCAGGAGGAGGTCCTTGGCTCATGGAGGGTGGGGGAGCGGGTGGCTGTGCTCTAGTTTGAGTTCTGCTGGATTGCTGATCCATCATATCTCCCATAAAGTTACTAAAACCTGGTTGTTGTTCTCCCATCTGATTTACGGCTGCTTGTGTAAATTGTTGCATCAATTCTGGATTTTGGCGGAGAATATCATCCATACCTGGCATCGACGACTTAAACATTGAATTTGTCATATGCAACATAATTGCACTTCCTGAAAGCTGGAATAAAAGTTTTAATTCAGGCGCCATCTTCGCCTTAGAACTGTATTTCTCATGCAATTCACCAAAGATCTCATCGTAATCGTCGATATTTTCGTTGACCTGTTCAGACCAACCATCCAACTTGAAATCAAATGGGTCAAATCTGTTATTTAAAAACTCCAAACCAGTTACGGCTGCCATCAGCATACGTCCTTGGAATTTAACACTGTTAGATTGTTCCTTTTCGCTCTTAATTGTTTCATATTCACCAATCATTTCTTCAAGTGATGACTCCATGGTATATTGTTTACTGAGTCGGATTCCTTTCTTTTCCAATGTTTCCAGCTTTCGTAAATAGTTGAATTTTTCTTTTAGGACTTCCTCCCGTGAGCGTTTCGGCTGTGTGCTGACATCTTTATCTGGATTGAGAGGGATATTGTTGAACTGTGAATAACCGTCCCATGTCTTTTCAGGTTCTCCCATTTTTGTAATTGTAGGAGCAGAACCCGAGCCCGAGCCAGGACTATCATCGACATTAAGTTTAATGGGTTCAGTATCGCTTATGTTAAGTTTAATATCTGACCTTTCTGTTGCTCCCCCGGTGAGTGCATTCAAATCATTCTCTAAACTTGTAAGATCATCAAATTCAATATTGGATTTTTCTTCTTCGCCTTTCTTTTTCGTATTATTATTCATTAGCAATTCTGCTCCTGCCATTGAAGGCGATGAGGAAATGTCCACACTAACAGCCTGTCCTTTATTTAAAGTTATGGATGATCCTCCGGTTCCTTCTGAAAAATCCACGGTATCTAAGTTGATAACTTCCATTATGAAAGTAATAGAACTTTTAATTTTAAGTAGTCCGCATTTTTACTTTAATATACCATAGAGCTTGCAAGAAAGAATCAGCCATGTCATCTTTTTTTTTGTGTCTATCGAATACTTCCACCCATTTTGTATCCTGTGTCTCTATAATCTGTTTCGCGGCGCATTCTATTCCTAAATCTTTTCGTTCTTTATAGGTATAATTCTTTTTGGACTCAATAAACATTTTAAGTTTATTATATGATGAAATATAAATAACGTTTTCTACATGCGTCATTACAAAATATTGTGTAATCATCCCCTGTATTGTTTTCATTGTGGAAGCAATTTTGCTAATTTGATTTTCAATCAAAACACAATCTATTTTATGAGTCTTTAATAGATCGTCTAAAATATGTGTTAGGTTAATACTAATTGCTACTAAACCTTTATCCACCTTTTCCGTTTCAATGGGTCTTAAACAATGATTTTCCTTAAATTTCATAAGCATTTCTAGAAGGATTGCCTTTCGTATTGGAGTATCGTATGTTAATTTGAATCGAGTGGACATATCTTTTAATTCAGATAACTTAGATCTTTTAAGAGCTGCATCAGTAAGTTCTTTTGTAGGAATTATATAATCTGAGGATTTGGCATGCTGTTTGCAATAATAAATTTGATCTTTATCAGTGAAACAGGCCTTCTTGCCACAAATAGCATGAGGCTTTTTCTTTTGTTTACAACCACAATTAAAAATTGGTTTATTAATTAAATTAAGAATTCCCCAATCTAAAATAGTGTAATTTGTATCGTCTGTTACTTCTAAAATGCAATACGCTAAATTTTTAATCCCCACATCAAAACTGATAATTTTCATATAAATAAATAAAGATAATCATTTTAAATATCTGTATTTATTTGAATTCTGGTGCAATCATAGTGCATTTAACCATTTGTTGCTCTAAGAACACTTTTTTCATGTTGCTTGTTTCGTATCCTGGTGGTTGTGCTCTATCTACACAGGATGTATACAAATAAGGGGTGTTTGTGCTATGAGTTGTTTTTGGGAAATCAGGTTGCTCACTGCATGTAAATGTTTGATTAAATTTTATAATTTCATCTGCATTTTTAGTTAAAGATTGGCGGTATTTCCAATTAGCACTCATTTATTTATATTATATACACATTTTATTTACTGGCCTTGAAGTAAATTAACTAATTCCTGTTTTCGGAGTTTGTTAACGTTTGGGGCAAGTTGACGTTCAGTTGCTAATTTCTTCAATGCGGTAACCTGCATCTTTGCATAATCTATTTGACCTTCTTCTTCACTAGTTTCCTCTTCATCCTCCTCTTCCTCATCTAAATTATCGATCTCAAGCTCCTCAATTTGTCCAATATCAACAACCTTAACCTCTCGTTTTGGAGTCTCATCCTCGGTATCGCCCTCGCTTTCACTGCTCTCATTAATTACATCAGCACCTACAGTTGAGTTTGTAGGAATAAGTTCTTTGTATGGATGCGTCTCAAATGGATTAACGGCCTTTTCAAGTGTGATTTCTTCTCCTTCTTCTTCTTCCTCTTCTGACTCACTTTCAGATTCATATTCACGAGTAAACCCGGTTGTCGTGGTATACTCGTTTTCTGGGACAGCTGCCACGGATTGTGCAACATATGATGCTTGTTTCAATGAATTCACCTCGCTATGTAAATCTGAAATAAGGTTAAGCATTGTGTTCATTTTATTTTCACATGCGGTAATTTTGCTTTTGCAATAATACATTACTATACCAGTAAGAAGTAAAATAACTCCTAGGCAAATGGTAAACCCACTTCCTTCTAAACCAATCATTCTTAATTAGACTGTCTTCATATATTTAAATGCTTAATTTAACGAAACCATTTTTTTAGCTGTTTTTAGAATATCTTCAGGAAAATCTAACTCTTCTAAGACTGTTATTCCACCTCTCACCTTTGATATGCCTAAATCCATTATATATTTTCTCTCTAACGTGTAATTATCTACATTAGTATTGTCTTGATTAAAATGTTGACATAAATCCAAATAATGAGTTGTTAAAATAAAACGTATATTTTTATTTTTGTTTAAATGTTCGAGATACCCTGTTGCACTGGCAACTGCCTCATATGGGTTTGTTCCCGAAAAGAGTTCATCAAACAAGCATAGGTGTCGTTGCCCTGGGTGGCTATTAATTTGGGATATAATATTGCGGCATCTTCTAGCTTCTGCTTGAAATAAACTATCACGATCGCAGGTATCAGGAATATTGATATAACAATGGAAATGATCATGGGGGTTTATTTTTGCTTTATCATAAAATCCACGACCGAATTGCTGGGATAAGATTAAATTAATAGCTGTAGATTTTAACAATGTGGTTTTGCCTGACGCATTCGGTCCAGAGAGTATGATATTTTTATCAGTAAGTTTAACCGTATTTTTAATTGGATCTTCATTGCGAAGTATACCATAATAAGAGTTTGTTAATCTTGTATGTTTTTTGGAAAAGGAACACTTGGCTAAATTTAGACATGATATAGTTTGCATATTATTAAAATACTCATGAAATTCAAAAGTGTATCTTGTAATCTCCTCTAATTCTGTATCGTTATAAAGATCAAAGTAATATTTCATTTTTAATCCCATATCCTTAAATACGTAATTATGAATGGCTAAGAAATTATCCGCTTTCTCTTTAAGGTATGTTATTTTTTCCTTTAATAGTTCGCAGAATCCAAAATACGCATTTAGGCTCTGGGTGTTGCACGTGTCTATAATTTTCTCCATTCTATCAGCGGTGGCGTGGTAATAATTGGCGAATTTGTGCAGATCGTTCACCATTTTATGTGAATTTTTATAAAACTTATAACATGTCACCGAGTTTTGATAGACTTGCACAAAATATAAAATTACAGAGAATAAAGCAAATCCTCGTTGATCCATTGGAAGATTCTTGAAATCAAATACCCTGCCTATTGGAAGCATCGAGAGAACCTTCTTCAATTCAGCCAAGTATGCGGATAGTTCTATGGAAGATCCCCTAACCCGTAAAATGAAAAAGGGAATAATAAGCATAATAAAAGGCGTTAGTAAAGAGAGAAGGGGTGAGGTGAGCGAATACATTGAAATTAATTGAAGCATATACTCATTGGAATTGAGTGATTCAAATAAATCAATTGTAATGTATTCATATTTTTCACGAAAGCTTGGATTGTCTTTAATTTCATGAAAAAGAGTCTTTATTTCATCAAAATCGATGTTTTCGGATCCACATATCAAGTTGTCTATATTTCCGAGTAGTTTTTGTGTATCTTTCAAGTATAATGTATTAGTAGTGTAGTTTTTCTTCCATATATCCCTAACCGAACTCGAATGTTCATCACCTAAAATATCAGTATAAAGCACGTCTAACTGTAAGTCACTAATCGTTTGTGGGGTAAGTTCTTTACAATTATTAAGTAATTGAATCGGTGCCTTAAACATGAATTAAAGTTTTATAAGAAATTAATTCATGTTTTTAAACCTGAACAAATGTAGCAGGCAATTCTTGAATGGTAGTATGATAAAATTGCTCAATCGCCTTTAACTGGGGCATGTCAAATCTAGTAATGAAGTTGATACCAACACCCTTTCTACCCCATCGACCACTACGACCGATGCGATGAAGATAGGTGTGCACACTCTTAGGGAGATCAAAATTGATAACAGTGCTTACCTGCTGAATATCAATTCCACGCGCAGTAACATTTGAAGAAATAAGGATCCGGGTCTTTCCATGCTTAAAATTTTCATAGGCTTCCTGACGCTGCTCCTTATCCATGCTGCCATGTAGTTTAGAAACGGCAAATGAATCCTCAGTCATTGCATCATAAAGATCATCAACCCGCTTAATACTATTACAGTAAATGATAGATTGTGAAGTGGTAAGAGACGCATAAAGATCCTTAAGGCAATCAAACTTGTTGCTATCATTATCCAGTGCAACATGATACTGCTGAATACCTTCCAACGTAAGATCATCCGACTTAACCAGAATCTTCTGGGGCTCCTTCATGAACTTTTCGGTGAGCTGCTCCACTTCAGCTGGCATAGAAGCACTGAAAAGACAAATCTGCGTCGATGACGGAAGATACTGGAAAATATAATAAATCTGCTCTTTGAATCCAGAAGAAAGCAATTCGTCTGCCTCATCGAGAACCATAAGCTTAAGTTCTTTTGTAACCAGATGACCTCGCTTCATCATATCATAAGTGCGACCAGGGCAGCCAACCACAATATGCGGCGGGTTATTTGTAAGTTGTTCGATATCCGAATACACCGAGGTTCCTCCAACGAGGAGCTGCATGCGAAGACCATCCATAAAACTACTCAGATTGGAAATAACGTCGAAACTCTGCTGGGAAAGTTCGCGAGTAGGTGAAAGAATAACAGCCTGAATCGTATTCAGGGATGTATCAATATGATTCAGAGTCCCAATAGAAAAAGCCCCAGTTTTACCGGTTCCTGACTGAGCTTGTGCAAGAATATCTTTTCCATCCATCATAGGCTTAACCGCCTTGCTCTGGATACGGCTGGGTTTTTCGAACCCAACAGAATAAACCCCCCTCAAAATTTTCGCGTCCATATCAAAATCGTCCCATGATTCAATCATAGTATATACCCTACTACACGATCTAGGGTTTAAGTATATTTATTAAAATGATATAAATAATTTAGCGTATTTTTGAATAGTATCATATTAGTATGACAACCATCTTTCATTATAACCTAGATGATGTGAATAAAATTAAATTAAGTGGATTTGATTTTAAGTTGCCTAAGAAGACACAAGAGCTTATCATGAATCTCTCTAAATTGGTGGGATCACCCGACTACATCAAGACCCCAATTTTCCAAAAAAAGAAACGAGATCCAAATGAACCTGATTGGGATTTAATTAAACAGTTTAAGCCGACTGCTAAAGTGGATAGGAGTGACAACGAAGAAATTATGCAAGATATCAAACGGGCCATGAATAAGATGACCGATAAGAACTACAATACTTTATTGGACGATATTGTTTCTGGGCTGGAAAAACTAGAAGACACTGAGGAATTTAATCTGGTTCTTGATATTATATTTAATCTTGCCACCAGTAACCGTTTTTACTCTAAGGTCTACGCCAGCCTATACAGAGATCTGATGGAGAAGTCGTCGGATATTTTTACTTCCCGTATGCAAAGTGAGTTGGCGAGTTACGTTTCACGGTTTAGAGAAATTAAGAATGTAGACGCTAATGAAGACTATGAGGGGTTTTGCGATAACAATAAGAAGAATGAGGAATTGAAGGCCTTAACAGAGTTTTTTGTGAATCTTACACAAATGGATATTATTTCTATTGAAAAAATGCAATCGGTATTTAATGATATTATGATGTTGGTTGATAAATATATTGAAGATGCAGAACACAAGCATAATGTGGTGGAACTTTCAGAAAACATTTTTATTTTTATCAATGCTGGTGCCTCGTGTTTTTCCGAGAGTGGTCATTTTAGTGATATGATTTCAAGAGTGAAAGCGATTTCAAATATGAAGCTTAAAGAACATCCTGGTCTTTCAAATAAATCGTTATTTAAATTTATGGATATAACAGATATTAAGGTTTGAGTCTATAAAACTAATAAATAGTGAACTAATGAACAGTATACAAATAGAGATAAAGGAAGAAAACACGGAGAATGTTGCTTCACGAAGGAGCACGGATTCGTTCGACGAATCGTATTTAGCGAACAGTTTTATTGATACTTCATTTGATTCAGATACTTATGTAGCTAAGCAACTGGATTACCAGGAAAATTATGTCCTTGCTGATTTAAAGAAAATTGCAGATTACTATGAGATTCAAACGCGCAAATTGCGGAAGGACGAAGTGATTCAAGAAATCGTCTTATATGAGAGTGATCCAACGCATTCTGAAATTTATTTGAAGCGGTTACAAGCTTGGTATTGGCTTAAAGAATTTAAGAATAATCCAAAACTTAAACAGTATATTTTGTTTTAATACAAATGGAAATTGATAGGGTAGCTCAGATGAAAGCAGTTCAAGCTGAAGGACTTGAACTGTTTAAAAAAAAGAATGCTGATTATGGTGATGCATTTGCCAAGTTTGGTGTGATAGGCGTGTTAATGCGGATTGAGGATAAGATCCAGAGGTCGATTACGATCGCAAATAAAGGTATTAATTTCGTAGATGACGAAACAATAAAAGATACGTTAATTGATTTACATAATTACGCAGCAATGGCGATTATGCTTCTTGAGAAAAAAGAATTCGTTTAATTAGAGTATTCCATCCTTGATTGCTATGCACATTTCGCCAATACCAATCTAAACAAGCATTAGACATTTTTCTCCATTTTTCTTCACTTGTTCGTTCTATAATAGCTTTAAGTTCTGGTGGTGATGTCACTTTAAAATAATGCATGCCTTCTTTCAATGGTTCCATATAAGAATCAGTATTTATTTCTTTTGTCACTATGGGAACGGTTCCAAGTGCCATAAGCTCAATTTCTCGATGACATTTTACTCCATATCCTCTTAAACATAAGCCATATTTACTCATTGAAAGTCTTTCTAGATATTGCAATGCAGTATAGAGATGCTTTTTTCCAAAAGTGCATTCGAATACCTGCACAACATGTTTCCATTCTTCATATATTGATGCCCGATATTTAGACTGCACTTCATTTTCGATATTTCCAATAAATATGCAACTTACGGGTCTTTCATGAAAAAATTTAACTCGGCTGTTCTCTCTAAAATGTTCAAGTAGTTTTGGACGCCGCGGCCAAAATATCCATGGCATTAAAGGCATACCTCCTTTTGTTTCAATTTCTTTTCCCTCTTCACCATGAACGTCTCCATTCGCTAATAAAAATAATGAAGCTTTATTTACCTCGGGAGTGCACCATTCCAGGGTTGGTCGATCATACATTAAAATATTCGGCGAGAGCCAACAAAAATTATCATTTGTTTTTTGAATAGTGAGATCATGTGTTTTCTCTCCCCATAGAACAGCTACCTCCCTAAAGCTATCTTGAAATTGATGTTTAGGTATTCTAATAACCCAAGACCCATGCAGCACTCTGTAAATTATCGCTAAGAGAGAAAACATTTTTGCATTACTTAAATGACCAATAATTAAGTTATTAAACTTAGAAAACCGATTGTCGCGTAAATGTGTATGAACACACCTAAGAGGTTTATTTTTATATAAGAGTTGCGTCGGATTGTAAGAACTGAATAAATTATTTTCAAATGGATAAGGATCAGGATTAAGGTTGTATCGCCAACATTGAACATTATATTCTTCGCCAAACTTAAAATTGCTGTATTTATGAACTAAATCTTCAATGGCCGCTTGTTCAAAATAACGTGAGGTTTCCGTATACTTAATCCAATCTTCACAGACCTTAGCTGATTTAGTCCATATCATTCCTGCATTGTAATAACCAGTTTCATCGAGTTCTTTCTGAGTTATATATTGTTTTGACACTCCCAACATGAAATTTTTATTTATTCCCTCGATAGGATGAGTTAAAATTATATCGCTGTCTAAAAATAAAACGTCCGAATGTTTGGTAAGAGCATGCAACATAACTTTAGCTTTACTGTTTAAAAATTGTTTGAATATACCCATCGTTTCCATCTGCATTCTATTTAAATGAGTAAATTCATTTAATTCAAGATGCCATCTTATTTTAAGTTCTGGCGTAGGAGTCATGTGTTTTATATAGTCTTTGGTAGCATCGTCACACATTATATGCACCCAACTATTTTTGTGATATATCGAAAGTGATAATAATAACCCTACTAATTCAAATGCACAAGACCAAGTAGCTATAGTGCAGAAACTCAATGGTTTCATTTAATTCAAATAGAGTTACTATTAATTAACAGTTAAAATTAAAGATATTTTTAGACGAAAGCAAGCCTATATACTGATTTACAACATCCCGAGTAAAAAGTGAATTTTCGATTTTGGCAGATGATCCGTAGATGGCTAATGTTCCTTCTAATTTGGCTTCAGGGAACCCTTTAACAACAATAATCGCGGCATGAAGGTTTTCTATAAAGTCACTGATGATTCCTTCTGTATGGAGTGAAGTAATACAAAAATGAAATGCTGCCGGATTAGTAAGGACTGATAGATCCCATTTTTGCATATTCTGCACAACCTTATAGATATCGAATTGTGGATTTTTCGACTTAAATGCAATAATGTTAACATTAGGATCTCCAATAATTTCTACATCCTCATCATCTACAAATTCTTCCTTAATTCGACGTAAATGATTCTGTATGATATTTGCAATCTTACAAAATTTACTTTCACCAGTTAAGAGTAAACTCGCCCATGTGCTCGCTATAAGTGCTCCTGATTTTGATCCTAAAAGTGTGGGTGTTGCATACATACCACCCTCCCAGTCTGTTTTAATAAAATGCTGATGTTGCTTAAAATACCAGTTTTTAAAGAGAATAACTGAAGAACCTTTAAAACAGTTGCCGTATTTGTGAGTGTCAGCACTTATAGAAGTGATACCATCCATTTTAAAGTTAATCGTATTATCAGATAAAAATGGCAGTAAAAATCCTCCCATACAACAATCCACGTGCACAGGAACATCTCTCAGAAAACAATGTGCACTTATTTCGTCTATTGGATCAGTTATACCGTAAGCATAGGTAGGTGCCGACGCTACGACGCATATCGTATTCCAATCTATTTGTAGCTTCATCCAAAATGCCGAACTCACTTTACGTAAGGTAATACCAAAATAATAACATGCTTTTTCAAATGCAGGATGAACTGAATGGAATGCTACAATATTGGGTCGGGTGATGCCATAGTTTTTTCTGCCCCACTCTCTATAAGTATACATAGCAAGAAGAATACTTTCTGTTCCACCAGATGTGACGTTGCCACATACATCAGAGTCTCCCTTAAACATGTTGCGGACCATATTTATAATATCGATTTCCATCTCTCTAACTTCAGGAAAAATATCAGGATGCAATGGATTCGAAGTCGCATATTTTCTAAAAACAGCCGCCATATTGTTAAGATGGTGATCGTTATTTGAGTAAACAATACCCGAAATATGATTAGCATCTTTATCTTTATTCACAACACAGTCTGTTTTTTCAAGAACTTCTCTCAATGATAATCCTTTGTTTGGTAGTTGATTTAAATTCTTATAGGGTGTTGAAAGTGATTGCTCTAAAGTCAAAGCATTTGAAAGAAGCTTGCTTTCTACAGTAGGAAGCTTCATCAAAATTGACTTTAAAGAATACCATGAGAAATATTTATTTCTATAGAGTAAAAAAATAGCAGTAGCTAATAAAATACGAGGGTGTTGTTGTAATGAACTATTCATTATAATAATATAAATAAATATATATAACTATTCTTAAATGATTAATTCTATCATTGATCCTTCAATTACTTATGATGAGACATTAAAGGTCGCGGATGAAGATTTGGAACATAGTGCAAGCGTTTATGAAAGTGAAATTCTAGGAAAAAAAGTAGAATTTGTTTTAGGTAAAAAAAAGGAAAGGAATAGAATGACTTATTTTATAGCTTATGTTGTTTTAAAAAGTGGTAGTGTCCGGCCCATAGGTGTCTTCGAGATAGAGAGCGATAAGATGGATGAGGCTCTAGATGATGAGGGTGATATAGATATCGATAAGCTAAAAGGACCAATTTTATTTTCTCATGTAGATTTGTCAAACGCGGTTGAGCCGGATGAAGAAGAAACGAGCGACGACGAAAGTTCTAATGCGCAAACTGTTTCTGAAGCACCAGAACCACCTGATTCTAATCCTCTTAAATCAGAAGTTGCTTCCACATCAAGAGAGGAATCGAAACCGGAAATACCCAATGCAAATCGTGAACAAGAAGAAAAGGAACGAGAAACAGTAGCTACTGGATCATGGATTCAGCGGTTTATGCAGAACAAGAATTATGGAGTTCTGGATAATGAAGGCGGAGGCGACTGTTTGTTTGCTGTTATACGGGATGCTTTTGAACAAAAAGGGATTAAGTATACAGTAGGGGATCTTCGTAAAAAATTAAGCGACGAAGTGACCGAAGAAATATTTCTAAATTACAAAACTTTATACGATTCGTTTTCGGATTCAATCAAAGAAACCAAAGCAAAATTAAAAGAAATATCAGCTGAAAATAACGCACTAAAGAA
>TARA_B110000858_G_scaffold198432_1_pt1 | contig 25761 bp, 25 predicted proteins | sample TARA_B110000858 | Tara Oceans TARA_B110000858 (sample SAMEA4398247) | marine metagenome | biome: Polar Biome; feature: [SRF] surface water layer (ENVO:00010504); material: water (ENVO:00002006), including particulate matter (ENVO:01000060) such as... | depth 5 m | reverse complement strand
CGAACAACTGGATCAAATTTCTTGATTTCCATCTTGTCCGGCATAGTCCGCTTGTTCTTATCAGTAGTGTAGTAGTGACCAGTCTTGGCACTTGAAACCAGCTTAATCTTATCTCTCATAATCGTTGCCTATTTATTGCTAGCTGACCCTGACGCGTTTATACGCGAATGCCATTGTTTCGAATATCCGCTAGTACCGCGTCTATGCCGTTCTTATCGATGATTCGCATACCCTTAGTGGACAAGCGCAGTTTCACAAAGCGCTTCTCAGACTCTACCCAAAATCGATGAGAGTGGATATTTGGCGAAAATCGACGCCGTGTTTTGTTGTTCGCGTGGGAAACGTTGTTTCCTGTAACTGGTTTCTTGCCAGTCACCATACAGACCCTGGACATTTTGCTGCCTCGTTTCAGTTATCTAATTGCTTGTCTTGTTTGACTATTTGGCGCGTCGGTACTCGATAGAGAGTCCTGCACAAAAAAGAGCTGCGTTTTATACCAGAACGATCTGCCAATAGCAAGATAATCAGGGGTTCGGGCTACTATGGGCTGCCCTCTTAAAGCAGGCCCCGCTCAGCAAAAGAGACCACCAGAGAGTTACCAATCACCAAATGATCCAATACCCGCACATCAATCAATTCCAAGGCAGTGCGTAGCTTGCTGGTTATAGCTATGTCGGCCTGACTCGGTTCCGCTATGCCAGAGGGATGGTTGTGGGCCAATATTACCGCCGCCGCATTGTGGTGCAGGCAGCGTTTGACGACCTCTCTAGGGTAGACGGCGGCTCCATCGATAGTACCGCGAAAGAGCTCTTCCAGTTTCACCACGTGGTGTTGATTATTAAGAAATAGGCAGCTAAATATCTCGCTCTGACAGTCCCTAAATTTTGCTCGCAGGTAGTCTCTTGTTGCCTCCGAGCTGGTCAGGATATCCTTCGACTGTATACCCTCCAACATATGACGCTGCGACAATTCCTTCATTGCCACAAATCGCGCAGCCTTAGCCGCACCAATTCCAGGGTTCTCGGTGAGGCTGGCGCGGTCTGCAGCCAAGATACCGACCAAGCCCCCATAGCGACTGAGCATGTCTCTAGCGATATCTAAGGAAGTCCTGCCCCTAGTGCCAGTTTGTAGGATTACGGCAAGCAGTTCGGCGTCAGAGAGGCTTGCGGCGCCTTTATTCAACAGCCTCTCTCTTGGGCGTTCGCCCTCTGGCCAAGCCGCCATGCTCATCAGGCTAAGCCCTTAATTATATTCACCATACTTGGCATCCCTCGCTAGCCACATTCCCCGCCTAAATAAAAGAATAGACTGTGTCCAACAGAAGCGTTAATTTGCCGTCAAATTGATTATCGCAAAGCTAGCTGCTAGTCTAGCTATCCCTTGAACTACCTATATTTGTTGGGCCTCCATGTTAAGCCTTACTAACAAGCGCATCCTACTCGGCATTACCGGCGGCATTGCTGCCTATAAATGTGCCGAACTTACGCGCCTGCTAATCAAGGCGGGAGCTGAAGTTAGGGTAGGCATGACACGAGCCGCAACGGAGTTCATTACGCCGCTTACCATGCAGGCACTCTCGGGCCAACGCGTCCATCTAGATCTTCTTGATAGCGACGCCGAAGCGGCCATGGGTCATATCGAATTAGCGCGTTGGGCAGACCTGGTACTAATCGCGCCCGCGACAGCGGACTTCATTGCCCGAATCAGCCACGGTCAGGCCGATGACATCCTCTCCACAATGGTGCTCGCTACCTCAGCAAAAATAGCTGTGGCACCGGCTATGAATCAGGCTATGTGGGCGGATGACAGCACCGCGAGCAATCTGAACGTGCTAGTCGATCGGGGCTACCATATCTTTGGTCCGGCTGAAGGCGAGCAAGCCTGCGGCGATGTCGGACCGGGGCGCATGATGGAACCGGCGCAGCTACTTGAGCTAAGCGCCAGTCTATTCGAAACAGGCGCACTCGCAGGCAAAAACTTCGTCATCACTGGCGGGCCGACGCAAGAGGCGATCGACCCAGTGAGGTTCATAAGCAATCACAGCTCCGGCAAGATGGCCTATGCCCTGGCTTCCGAGGCAGCAGCAGCGGGAGCAAGAGTGACCCTTATTAGCGGGCCGGTTAACTTAGCCACACCTGAAAGAGTCAATCGTGTCGATGTAATCAGCGCTACAGACATGCTCGAGGCAACTCACGCGGCCATGACAGATTGCGACGTATTTATCGGTGTTGCCGCCGTAGCCGATTATCGGCCCGTGGAGATTCAAGCACAGAAGATTAAAAAATCCGACGAGCAGATGCAGCTTACTCTCACTAAAAACCCAGACATCATCAGTGAGGTTGCGCAACTCAAAGCAAAGCCCTTTGTCGTCGGCTTCGCTGCAGAGACAAATGACATTGTCAGCAACGGCAAAGATAAATTGAAGCGCAAGGGATTGGATATGTTGTTTGCAAACAACGCAACAGAAACCTTTAATAGCGATTCTATTGTCGTTACAGCCCTAAGCGAAGCAGGCGAAACCGAACTCAAAGAAGGCAACAAAAATGTAGTTGCAAGAAATATGTTGCAACTTATCGCAAGCGCTCTACACGAAAGATAATTACGACTACTAATTTACCTGTCTGTTTTTTTAGCGGCGACGAACATGACGCAAGTTGCAACACAAACTGAGCATGAGCCTATTCCTGCATCTATTTTTAGAGCTTATGATATTCGCGGTATCGCCGAGCAACAGCTCACGACCCAAAGTGTAAAACGAATCGGTCAAGCGATCGGTAGTGAAGCTCTCGACCAGAATATTACATCGCTATTAGTCGGATATGACGGCAGACTCTCAAGCCCTGCACTGTCTATCGCATTAATCGAAGGCATTCAAAGTAGTGGTTGTAATGTGGTAAGTATTGGCCTCGTACCAACGCCACTTCTCTATTTTGCAAGCTATACGACAAACTACGACTCTGGCGTTATGCTAACAGCCAGCCATAATCCAGCTAATTACAACGGCCTAAAGATTGTCTTTAATCAGACCAGTCTCGCCGAAAATCAGATCCAGACAATTCGAACACGAATTGAAAACGATCAGTTAAAAACAGGCAGCGGAGGATTTGTAGAGCTTGAAATCGACCGCAGTTACATTGACGATATCTGCAATCGCATTCAGTTAAGCAAGCCGCTGAAGATTGTGGTCGACTGCGGCAATGCAGTGCCCGGCAAGATCGCTCCATCATTGTTTCAAGAATTGGGCTGCGATGTGCATCCAATTTTCTGCGAGATCGATGGTAGTTTTCCAAACCATCATCCCGACCCGACTGTGCCTGAGAATTTGAGTACGCTCGCCTCGGTCGTGCTGGAAAAAAATGCGGATCTTGGAATCGGTTTAGATGGAGATGGAGACCGGATAGGGCTCATAACGAATCGTGGAAAGTTCATAGATGCCGACCGCTTGTTGATGCTGCTGGTAAATTCTATCTTGCCAAATTATGTGGACAGATCTGTAGTATTTGATGTGAAGTGTAGTAGCAAGCTAGCCACCTTGATCGAAAAGTTTGGCGGACATCCAGTGATGCACCGCAGTGGCCACTCCTTCATGAAGCAGAAGATGCAGGAGACTAATGCCATTCTTGGCGGTGAGTTCGCCGCACATATCTTCATAAATGATGATTGGTATGGCTTCGATGACGGACTTTATGTCGCTGCTAGACTGCTGAAGATTATTAGCGAGTCCTCTGCATCGAGTGACGAATTATTCGAGCAGTTCGTCACAGGGTTTTGTTCCGCTGAAATTAAGGTCGAGGTTCCAGAGGAGCGTAAGTTCTTGCTGATGGATCGCTTGCTCGACTTAGCCAATTTTCCGACAGCGAAGCTGATAACACTTGACGGACTTCGTGTCGAATATTGCGACGGCTGGGGCCTAGTGCGCGCCTCAAATACCAGTCCTGCTCTGTTACTTAGATTCGAGGCAGATACCCAGGCAAGAATGATTGAGATTCAGGAACAGTTTAAAACTCTACTGCTCAGCGCAGATAAGAATTTAGAAATAGGCTTTTAGGACGTTATAAAGAACTAACAGTTGAAGCTTGAGCGCCTGCCCAATGCAGTCTCAAGCTCTCGGAATGAAAAAAACATGTCACTATCACTCAGCAACGCAAAAAATATCGCCAAGGTTCTTACCGAGGCGCTGCCCTATATACAGAAATTTACAGGGCGCACGGTAGTAGTAAAGTACGGCGGTAACGCCATGGTCGACGAGGCGCTGAAGCAGAGCTTCGCGCGAGATATCGTGTTGATGAAGCTCGTTGGCATCAACCCGATCGTCGTGCACGGTGGCGGCCCTCAGATCGGCAGCCTGCTGGAGAGGCTCAATATCGAGTCTAGCTTCATCGATGGGCTACGCGTTACCGATGACCAGACCATGGACGTGGTTGAGATGGTATTGGGCGGCCTAGTGAATAAAGAGATCGTCGCGCTGCTGAACAAGAATCAGGGCAAGGCCGTAGGTATTAGCGGCAAAGACGGCAACCTGATTCGCGCGAAAAAGCTGAAGATCAAGCGCAAAGGCTCAAAGCCTGCCGATGCCGCCATAGATATTGGCCAGGTTGGCGAGGTGGTTAGCATAAATACCGAGATTCTCGATGTAATGAAGGATAGCGACTTTATCCCTGTGATTGCGCCGATCGGCACCGACAGCGATGGCGCCAGCTACAATATCAACGCCGATTCCGTGGCCGGCGAGATCGCTAGTATCCTCGGTGCGCAGAAGCTAATCCTACTCACCAATATAGCTGGCGTTCAGGATAAGAAGGGAAATGTGCTAACCGGCCTCAGCATTAAGCAAGTTGATAAGCTAATTGCCGATAAAACAATACAGGGAGGGATGCTGCCCAAAGTCGAGTGCGCGCTGAATGCTGTTAAAAAGGGCGTTTCCAGCGCCACAATCGTCGACGGAAGAGTAGAACATGCAGTACTCCTAGAGATATTTACAGACGAAGGGGTCGGTACATTAATATCCGCTAGCGGATTGGATAAGAACTAGCCAGGCCATTAAGAAGACATGGACAAAACCAACAAAGTATCTCGAAAAGACCAGATCCTGCAGGCGCTAGCGCGCATGCTGGAAGCGGCGCCGGGCCAGCGCATTACGACTGCCGCTCTCGCCAGAGAGGTCGGAGTCTCTGAGGCCGCCCTGTACAGACACTTCCCTAGCAAGGCGAGGATGTTTGAGGGCCTCATTAAGTTCATCGAGGAGACACTATTCGCGCGAATCACCCGAATAATCAATGAGGAAGATAGCGCAGAAGTCCGCTGCCAGAACATCCTTCTGTTAGTGCTCACGTTTTGCGATAAGAATCCTGGTATGACACGACTACTGACTGGAGATGCACTGGCTGGGGAAACAGAAAGACTGCGAGAGCGTATCGCGCAGTTCTTCAATCGTTTGGAATCCCAACTTAAGCAGATATTGCGAGAAGCTCAGATAAGAGAGAATTTGAAAACAACTATCTCGCCTACGGTTCTTGCGAATCTATTGCTCGCCTCGGCCGAAGGTAGATTAGTGCAGTTCGTTCGCAGCGAATTCCAAATTTCGCCTCTGGACAATTGGGACGCCCAGTGGGACTTCCTAAGCAGAAATTTGTTAGAGCCCTATTCGACTTCGCCCGAAGCTGAGGCAACAGTCTAGCCATTCTCCAGGCTCACTAGAAAGATATCCCGTGCTCTTCGCGATAGGCCACGACGGCATCAAGGTAAGGTTGCAGTTGTTCGTTCTCGGACGCCATCAAATAGTCTACGATGTTTTGTAAGCTAATTATACTAACAATCTTTATTTGGTAACTCCGCTCAATCTCTTGAATTGCCGACAGACTACCTGTTCCTTTCTCCTGCCGGTCCATAGCGACGACGATGCCATTCAAATGAGCGCCGTTGTTGCTGATAATCTCTGCCGCCTCTCTTACAGCGGTTCCTGCGGTAATTACATCATCGACGATTAGTACATCGCCACTGAGCTCGGCACCGACAATCGAACCGCCCTCTCCGTGTGCCTTCGCTTCCTTGCGGTTAAAGCAGTAAGGCTTGTTTATTTTATGTTTATTCGCAAGGGCCATCGAAGTCGCTGTCGCCAGAGGAATGCCTTTGTAGGCTGGCCCGAATAGCACATCGTACTCGATGCCTGCATCGACAATCGCATCGGCATAGCACCTCGCCAGAAAGGACAATTTCTCACCGGTATTGAAAAGTCCTGCATTGAAAAAATACGGGCTTACTCGCCCACTTTTCAAAGTAAATTCCCCAAAGCGCAGAATCTCATTCTCAATAACGAAGTTAAGAAAATTCTTCTGGAAATCTTGCATTAATACCTCGCGTCGCCGTACAGGCTTATCAATAAATTGTGTGGCATGGATTTGGCGTCAAGCTTATGCCAGCGCTTGCTTCTGCAGTGCGACTAATTCTTCTATTCCGCTTTTGCCTAGCGCAAGCATTTCTAACAATTGATCGTGACTGAAATCGCCATCTTCGCCTGTGCCCTGTATTTCGATGAACCCACCGGACTCGGTCATAACGATGTTCATGTCGGTCTCGGCATTGGAGTCCTCATCGTAGTCAAGATCGAGAACAGCGTGCCCATTAAATATGCCAACCGACACAGAGGCAATCAGCTGCTTCGCTGGATTTGTACTTACCATTTTGTTGGCGATCAGGTGATTGATCGCATCCATCATAGCGACACAGCCCCCGGTGATCGAAGCGGTTCGTGTCCCTCCATCGGCTTGGATAACATCGCAATCGACCTTGATCGTGTGCTCGCCCAACTGATTCAGATCAATAGCCGCCCGTAACGACCGCCCGATTAGTCGCTGAATCTCTAGGCTGCGGCCAGACTGCTTGCCTCTCGCCGCCTCTCTATCCATGCGGCTATTTGTAGAGCGAGGCAACATGCCGTATTCAGCCGTTATCCAACCCTTGCCTGTACCCTTCAAGAAGCGTGGGACCGATTTCTCTACGCTCGCATTGCAGAGCACCTTGGTATCACCGAACTCGACCAATACAGAGCCTTCCGCGTGTTTCGTGTAGTTTCTGCTGATGGAAATATTGCGCAATTGGTCAGCGCTTCGTTGGCTTGGTCTTTTAAGTTCAGTCATAATTTTCCTATAGGTAAATGTCTGCAAGCACATGACTTGCCGCGGATAAATTATCCTAGATATTGATTGTTATAGCGAGCCGCAAGTCATCGACTCTCTTGGTCATGGGCAAAGAAATGCAGCACAGACAAAGTACACTGTGATTACAGCGCGATTAGGTTAAAATATTGACCCTACGTTTAGCCTCAAAATTCGGACAGTAGACTATGACATCAAGTATGACGGCCTTTTCTAGGCAGCAGCAAGAACAGGAATGGGGTTCGCTTACTTGGGAAATTCGATCCGTAAATCACCGCTATCTGGAAAGCAGTGTACGTCTGCCGGAGTCGTTTCGAGCACTGGAGAATGGCGTACGCGAAGCGGTGCGTAAACGCCTCACCCGTGGCAAGGTAGAATGCGCGCTTCGCTTTCAGTCAGAGACGAAAGTTTCTTCCGACTTACACCTGAATACACAGCTTATCCGACAACTTGTTCAGGCTAATATCGAGATAGAGCAAATCACTGGTACGTCATCTAGCCTTAGCAATATGGAAGTGCTGCGCTGGCCAGGCGTCATCGAAGAACAAGACTTCGACAAGGCGTTGATCGAGAAACAGGCACTTAGCTTATTCGGCGCCGCTCTAGATGATTTGATCGCTACTCGAGGGCGAGAAGGCGCAGAGCTACAGGGCTTTATTCAACAACGTGTCGACGCTATCCGCGAGATCGTAATCAATATTCGCGACAAGATGCCAGAGATCCTAGCGAAACAGAAACAGAACATACTTGATCGCTTGGCGGAGCTTCAGGCAGAGCTCGAGCCCACACGTCTGGAACAGGAAGTATCACTACTCGCTCAGAAAGCCGATGTGGAAGAAGAGCTGGACAGACTCAACTCCCATCTGAACGAAGTAGAGCGTGTGTTGGGTGCAAAGGGTCAGAAGGGAAGGCGCCTCGATTTCCTAATGCAGGAGCTGAATCGCGAGGCTAATACGCTCTCCTCAAAGTCCATCGTCGTCGAGACTACACTTAGCGCGGTCGAGTTGAAGGTGCTGATCGAGCAGATGCGAGAACAAATTCAAAATATCGAATAACAAAATTTAGAATAACAGCGGTAGAACTAACACTAGTTTCGGAGATCAAGCGGCATGTCTAGAGGTACACTATTCATCGTGACAGCACCTTCCGGTGCGGGAAAAACCAGCCTAGTTAAGGCATTGATCGAGAGCGAGCAACAGCTGCGTGTATCCGTGTCTCACACCACCCGGGCAAGCCGTCCCGGCGAAAAAGATGGTGTGAACTACCATTTTGTCGATGAAGCCGCATTCATGGAAATGCTGCGAGCGGGCGACTTTTTTGAGAGCGCTCATGTCTACGGCAATCACTATGGTACTTCGCAGTTATGGGTAAATCAGCAGCTAGAAGCCGGCCTCGACGTAATTCTTGAGATAGACTGGCAAGGAGCTGTTCAAGTTCGTAATCTCGACCCGAATGCCTGCGCCATTTTTATCCTGCCCCCCTCTCTTGAAACCCTTAAGACCCGCCTTCTAGGCCGGGCTCAGGATGACACCGAAACCATCGAGAAGCGCATGAGCGAGGCAGTTACCGAGATTTCCCATGTCGCAGAGGCCGACTTTGTGGTCATTAACGACGACTTCGATACGGCGCTGGAGGATCTCCGTGCCATCATCAGGTCATACAGACTAACGATAAAACATCAGGAATCGAGCCAAGCAGCCCTGCTAGCCAGCCTCACTCAAGGTAAATAACAACTGGCAAAGCCCCTTTCGGAACCCCTACCAGCAAGAATTGTATGCATTCTGGGTCAGAATTCAGTAAAATCCTCGGTCCTCGTTAAATATGCTCCTCGGAGCTGCGGTGGCACCGCCCAATACAGCTTGTATTTGGCACTTAGCCGCCAGTAAATAGATAGATCATTAAGGGTTTGGTATGGCTAGAATCACAGTAGAAGATTGTTTGGAAAACGTTGATAACCGTTTTGAGCTGGTCATGGTATCCAGCAAACGCTCGCGTCAAATTCAAACTGGCGGCAAAGACGCGTTGGTTTCTGTCGATAATGACAAGCCTACCGTACTAGCACTCAGAGAAATCGCAGAAGGCCTCATCGATGCCAGCATCCTGATAGCCAAGCCACCTAGCGTAGAGCTGGAAGACGAATTGGCTGACGAAGCGGCTGAAGCTGAAGAGACTGTCGAAGCAGCTGCAGCGGAAGAAGTCACTGAAGAGGCGGCCGCCAAAACGGAAGAAAAAGAAGAGCCCCCCGCCGCGGAAGCTTAATTACTAATCTATTCACTAAGGAGTCGAGTCTTGCAGGTCCCAGCATTAGACACGATCGACTCTTTAGCCCTGAATCTCACCAGTTATCTCGGTAAAGATCAGGTCAATAGCGTACGTCGCGCCTATTACTATGCGGAACAAGCCCATGAGGGCCAGTTCCGTCGCAGTGGCGACCCCTATGTCACCCACCCTCTCGCAGTAGCCGGTATTCTCAGCGAAATGCACATGGACCATCAGAGCTTGATGGCCGCCATGCTACACGACGTAATTGAAGACACTGGCATCACTAAGACAGCAATTAAGTCGCAGTTCGGCAACTCGGTTGCTGATCTCGTGGACGGTGTAAGCAAACTCAACAAGATCACCTTTAGTAGTCGCGCCGAAGCGCAGGCCGAGAACTTTCAGAAAATGGCGATGGCCATGGCGAAGGATCTGCGCGTGATCCTAGTTAAGATTGCTGACCGCCTACACAATATGCGCACACTGGATGTACTTGCTCCAGACAAGCGCCGACGCATCGCGCGAGAAACCCTAGATATCTATGCTCCCATTGCCAGTCGGCTGGGGATGAACATCGTTCGAATTGAATTCGAGGAGCTGGGCTTCGCTGCAATTTACCCGATGCGTGCACGCCGTATTTCGGCTGCCGTAAAAAGTGTCCGCGGCAACAGGAAAGAAATTCTTTCCAAAATCGAGACTTCAATTTCTGCCTGCCTCGAGCGCGAAGGCCTGCCGGGGCGCTGCGTCGGACGCGAGAAGCACCTCTATAGTATCTACGAAAAAATGCGCAGCAAGCGCAAGCCCTTCTCCGAGATCATGGACGTCTATGCGTTTCGCATCGTCGTCGATAAAGTAGATACCTGTTACCGTGTACTAGGGGCCGTGCACAGTTTGTACAAGCCAGTACCTGGCCGCTTCAAAGATTACATCGCGATCCCGAAAGCTAATGGCTACCAATCTCTTCATACGACTCTATTCGGTATGCACGGTGTGCCCATCGAAATTCAGATTCGCACCGAAGAGATGGAAGCGATGGCGAACAATGGTATCGCCGCACATTGGCTCTACAAATCCAATGAAGACCTGCCGAGCAATCCACACGCACGTGCCCGCGAGTGGGTAAACGGTTTGCTGGACATGCAGAAGAACGCGGGCAATTCATTAGAATTTATTGAAAACGTAAAGATCGATCTGTTCCCCGACGAAATTTACGTATTTACACCAAAGGGTACAATTTTCGAATTACCAGCGGGTTCTACAGCAGTAGACTTTGCCTATGCGATTCACACCGATGTCGGTAATTCCTGTGTCGCCTGTCGAATCAGTCGTCGCCTTGCTCCACTAAGCGAACCACTACAGAGCGGCCAAACCGTTGAGATAATTACCGCACCGGGAACGCAACCCAACCCAGCCTGGTTAAGTTTCGTAATTACCGGCAAGGCACGCAGTAATATTCGTCATTATCTGAAGAATCAAAAATATTCAGAGTCAGTTGCTTTAGGAAGACGTCTACTCAATAAAGCATTGTCGGGTTTTAATAATCAACTAGACAGCATTCCACAAGAGAACATCGATGCCGTACTTCAACAGATCAAGATCAAATCACTAGATCAACTGTTAGAAGAAATTGGTTTGGGAAATCGCATGTCTTACATGATTGCCCAAAGACTCACCGCGCAGAATAATATTTCAGCCGACGAAGCGCAGATAGAATCGGACAAGCAGGGTTCTATCGATATTCGCGGCTCAGAAGGCATGGTGATGAATTATGCCAAGTGTTGTCATCCAATCCCTGGAGATCCAATCATTGGCCATATCAGCTCCGGCCGAGGCATGGTGATTCACACGGATGATTGCAATAATATCTCCGACATTCGCGACAAGCCCGAAAAATGCGTATCGGTGCGCTGGGATCCAGACGTTCAAGGCGAGTTCTCCGTTGAATTACGCGTCGAGCTAGAGAACGAACGCGGCATCATCGCAACGCTAGCAACTACTATCACCGGCACAGAAGCTAACATAGAAAGAATATCTACCGTCGAGAGAGATGCGCGCTTTAGTATCGTAAACCTCTCGCTCAACGTTCATAACCGTGTTCATTTAGCACGTGTCATGAAGCGCGTACGCCTCATCAAACCGGTTACGAAAGTCACTCGAGTGAAGAGCCGCAAGGTACGCAAAATCATTAAGAGTACTGTGGGCAGCCACTAGAGGCCGGCACTAATCATGACTACACTCGAACAAGTTCATTCCGATACTGCACCCGCCGCCATTGGCCCCTACTCTCAAGCTATAAAGTCCGGCTCTCTAGTTTTTCTATCCGGACAAATTCCGTTAGAGCCTGCGAGCATGGAGATCGTGTCCGACGATATAGCTGAGCAGACTCACCAAGTATTTAGGAACCTGATCGCGGTCGCCGAGGCTGCCGGTGGCAAGCTAAGCAATGCCGTAAAACTAACCATCTATGTTACCGATCTTAGCGATTTCGCTACGGTCAATGAGGTCATGGCTGAGTATTTCTCCGAACCCTATCCTGCACGTGCAACAATACAAGTCAGCGCTCTCCCTAAGGGTTCTGCGGTCGAAATCGACGCCATTCTGTCTCTCTAAGCCTTACTACGATAAGCAGGCAGGCTACTAGGACTGCCATGTCTTGGCGCTTTCGTGGCACTACTGTATAAAAACACATATACTTTACAGAAATCTGCCGGAAGGGGTTAATAGAACTCAGTCTGTGCGCCGTCGATCTCTAGAAGGCCTGCAACACCGGACGCTACACACAGTGAATACTGCCAGCCAACAACTAGACAAGATTCCCGTCACTCGTTTGAAGGGTGTCGGCGCGGCGCTGGAAAAGAAACTAAACTCCATTGGCATCTATAAGCTGCAAGACTTGCTCTTTCATCTACCCTTTCGCTATGAGGACAGGTCCCGAGTCGCAGCCATCGGCTCGCTCAGTGTTGGCGAGTGTGCACAAATTCAGGGTGAAGTACTAAACACCGATATCCAGTTCGGTAGGCGTCGCAGCCTGCGCTGTACGCTTAAAGACAGCAGTGGCTTCATCACCCTTCGTTTTTTCCATTTTAGTAATGCGCAGAAGAATTCTCTAGCCGTCGGTAGCCAGATCCGCTGCTACGGTGAAGTGCGTCGCGGCAAGTCAGGGCTCGAACTATTTCATCCCGAGTACAAAGTTGTACGCGAGAACGAAGACATCGTCGTGGAAGATTGCCTTACCGCAATTTATCCAACGACCGAAGGGCTTGGTCAGAGCAGACTTCGCAGCATCGCAACTCAGGCATTAGCTTTTCTGCCTAGCAATGCAGAGACGAATACAAATTCGGTAGCTGGCAACACCCTACGAGAGCTAATGCCCGATGAACTGATTGAGAAATTTAAACTCAATTCTCTTGTCGACTCGATAAAACTTATTCATCGCCCCCCATTAGAGGCTCCGCTAGGCTGGCTGAGTGACGGCAAAAGTCCGGGGCAACGTCGGCTGTCATTCGAAGAGCTACTCGCTCATCGACTTTGTATGCGCCGTTTTAAGTCTGATGCTCAGCAACAACCTGCACCAAGGTTTACTAATTCTCCCGAACTAGTGACAAAATTTCTAAAGGCACTACCCTTTACTCTGACTAACGGCCAACTTCGTGCCTATAAAGAGATCGGCGATGATTTAGCGCGCGCCTGTCCGATGCTTCGACTCCTGCAAGGTGACGTGGGCTCTGGAAAGACAGTAGTTGCCGCTCTATCGGCACTGCATGCCATCTCTGAGGGTTACCAAGTAGCGATAATGGCACCCACCGAATTATTGGCTGAGCAGCACTTTGCAAATTTCTGCCAATGGTTAGAACCGCTAGGAATCAACGTTGGCTGGCTAAGTGGAAAAACAAAAGGAAAGGCCCGCACTTTACAGCTCGCCTCCATAGCAAATGGTGACTGCCAACTACTAGTCGGGACTCACGCGCTTTTCCAAGACGAAGTAATCTATGCCAAACTTGGCTTTGTCATCGTAGATGAACAACATCGCTTCGGCGTGCATCAGCGACTCGCCCTACGCGAGAAAGCCAATCGCAACGCATTAAATCCGCACCAGTTAGTTATGACTGCGACACCGATTCCAAGAACACTTGCTATGAGCGCCTACGCTGACCTCGACAACTCGATAATCGATGAGCTGCCCCCGGGGCGAATCCCGGTAAACACCGCGATCATTTCCAACGATCGTCGAGATCAGGTGATGCAACGCATCGAAGCCGCCTGCATGGATAACAGCCAGGCCTATTGGGTCTGTACCCTAATCGAGGAGAGCGAGGCGTTGCAGTGTCAGGCTGCGGAAGTAACCGCAGAGCAACTCACTGCCCAGCTGCCGGATATCAACGTTGGGCTCATCCATGGCCGCATGAAGCCACAGGAGAAAGTGGAGATCATGCAGCGTTTTAAGCAGGGCGATCTGCAGCTGCTGGTAGCGACTACTGTTATCGAAGTGGGCGTCGATGTGCCAAATGCCAGCCTGATGGTTATAGAGAATCCGGAGCGCCTCGGCCTAGCGCAACTGCATCAACTACGTGGCCGCGTCGGCCGAGGCTCGACTCACAGCCACTGTCTGCTCCTGTATCAAACACCCCTGTCTAAAGCTGGCAAGCAACGCCTATCGGTTATGCGCGAGAGCACCGATGGTTTCTACATCGCCGAGAAGGACCTCGAACTACGCGGGCCCGGCCAGGTCTTAGGTACCCAGCAAACTGGATTGATGAGCTTTAAGGTGGCGGACATCAGCCGCGACGCCGGTCTTCTCGATCAAGTAAAAGAAGCATCAGAGCTTGTTCTAGAGAAATATCCTGAAATCATAGACCCTTTGATTCAACGCTGGCTGGGAGACAACGTCCACTACGCCAATGTTTAGTCGTTTTGCTTAGCTCGCCCTCAAACTAATTTTTACTCTCACCTTAAAGTCTTTTATGCTAGCGGCTCCTTACGTTGTAGCTAAGTAGTAACTCCTCATGGAAGCTGTCAAAAAAATTCGCGACAGTCGCGACAAAATAGTTTCACAGTTTCGGTCTCGATTTCCGGAACTGTATTCCAAGCTGCCAGCATTAGCGGAGCTGACTCGAGCGAATAAACCTATCGGTATCTACCTACTACTCTGGCCAACGATCTCTGCGCTATGGATCGCCGAGGAAGGCTTTCCCCGATTCTCATTGTTGTTTATCTTTATCGCTGGTACGGCGCTCATGCGATCAGCCGGCTGTTGCGTCAATGACTTCGCCGATCATAAGATCGATGGCAAAGTAGCGAGGACTGAACAACGGCCTCTAGCAGCGGGAACGCTGACGAGAAAAGATGCCTTCCTCTGCTTCGCCGCGCTCTCTCTAATCAGCTTCGGCTTGGTGCTCATGACAAACGAGAGAACCATCGTTCTCTCCCTTGCCGCAGTCGCATTGGTAGCGGTATACCCCTTCATGAAACGATTTACGAACTTACCTCAACTGGTATTGGGCGTTGCCTTCTCTTGGGGGATTTTGATGGCTTTCTCCGCAGCAACTGGAGAGGTTCCACAATCTGCCTATCTCTTATTCGTTGCGAACTGCTTGTGGACCGTAGCCTACGACACACAGTACGCGATGGTAGATAGAGAGTTCGATTTGGAAATAGGGGTCAAGTCTACCGCAATATTATTTGGCGATGCCGACAAGATCATCATCGGCTGTCTGCAAATCATGTTTATTCTGGCGATGATTCTCGCCGGTCGGCAGTTCGAGCTAGGGACGCCCTACTTTCTTTCTCTAATTGTGGCCAGTGGGCTTCTGGCCTACCAACAATATCTTATCAAAGATAGATTGCCGGGGCCCTGTTTCGAATCCTTCCTGAATAATAATTGGGTGGGTGCGGTAATCTTTATCGGGGTGCTGCTGAGTTTCATCTAAGGCTAGCTGATAGGCTAAACTCGTAGTAGATCGAGCTTAGCCTATCGCAACAAAACTTTGCTATACGAATGCCTGTATACCAGTTTGTGATCTGCCGAGAATTAACGCGTGAATGTCCTGAGTTCCCTCATAGGTGTTCACTACTTCCAGATTCTGACAATGACGCATGATCGGAAATTCATCCGAGATGCCATTGCCGCCCAACATATCCCGCGCCTCTCGCGCCGCATCCAATGCCTTTAGACAAGAGTTGCGCTTCAACAGAGAGATAAGCGGTGCTGCCAACTTGCCCTCGTCTCGTAGGCGACAAGCCTGCAAGCAACCCTGTAGACCTAAAGAAATATCTGTCTGCATGATGGCCAGCTTCTTCTGTATTAACTGATTCGCTGCCAACGGTCGGCCAAATTGCTTTCTGTCCATCGTGTACTGCAGTGCCGTATGCCAGCAGTTCTCTGCAGCGCCTAGGGCTCCCCAAGCGATACCGAGTCGGGCAGAGTTCAGACAGCTAAACGGACCTGCCAGGCCTTTCGCATGAGGTAGCTTGTTCTCTTCGGGTACGAAAACTTCGTCCATCACGATCTCGCCTGTGATCGATGCACGTAAGGCCAGTTTTCCTTCAATTTTAGGAGCAGTTAGCCCTTTCATGCCTTTATCGAGAATGTATCCGCAGATGGTGCCGCTATCGTCTTTCGCCCAGACGATGAAGACATCGGCAATCGGCGAGTTGCTAATCCAGTTCTTTGCACCTGTCAGGGCATAGCCACCTGCGACAGTTTTCGCCCGCGTTATCATACTGCCCGGGTCGGAGCCGTGATCAGGCTCGGTAAGGCCAAAACAACCGATGTATTCGCCACTCGCTAACTTCGGCAAGTATTTCTGCTTCTGTTCTTCAGAGCCGAAGGTATTGATCGGGTGCATAACGAGGCTAGATTGCACGCTCATCATCGAGCGATAACCAGAGTCCACAGCTTCAACTTCGCGCGCCATCAGCCCGTAGCAAACATAGTTCACTCCGGCGCAGCCATAGCCTTCGATAGTAGAGCCGAGCAGACCTAGCGCGCCCATCTCCCGAAAAATCACCGGATCGGTATGCTCGTTTTGGTAGGCCTCACGGACGCGGGGCAGTAACTTCTCCTGAGAGTATTGCCTCGCCGTATCTCGAACCAGACGCTCTTCTTCTGATAATTGCCCTTCCATCGAAAATGGGTCTTTCCAATCGAATGGTGTGTTATCTGATCTGACGGACATAGCTCTCTCCTCGTTAACTCAAGCTACCCACACTAGAGGGGCAGGCTCCTAAATTCATGGGCACTCTAGGCCGAGTGCAGGCGCGGTAGTCTATCAAACTTCACGGCTTTTTCCTAAGCCAGCTGTGGCGCACCTCGATAGTGATAATACTCAGATAAAGCGGAGAATTTCGGCGACATTTTGATAGAATAGCGCGCCATGGATGTATCTCACATATTAGATTCCCTCAATGATGAACAGCGAAACGCCGTAGCGAATCCATCGCAACACCTGTTGGTGCTGGCAGGTGCTGGCAGCGGCAAGACACGCGTGCTCGTGCATAGGATTGCCTGGCTATTGGAAGCAGAGCAGGCTTCGCCTTACTCGATACTGGCCGTGACCTTTACCAACAAAGCCGCGCGTGAGATGCGCGGCCGCATTGAGTCCTTGATGGGTAATTCCTTCTCTGGTATGTGGGTTGGAACATTTCACGGCCTCGCTCATCGACTGCTGCGCACCCACTGGCAGGAGGCTGGCCTGGTTCAAGACTTCCAGATTCTCGATAGCGACGATCAGCTGCGTTTGATCAAGCGCATCAATCGTTCTTTGAAGATCGATGAGGACAAGTGGCCCGCGAAACAGTGTCAGTGGTATATCAACTCGCAGAAAGACGAGGGACTGCGCGCAGGCAATATCGATCACTTCGAAGATAACTACATCAAGACCATGCTCGAGGTTTACAAGGCCTATGAGGAGGCCTGCGACCGCGGCGGCATGATTGATTTTGGAGAGATCTTACTCAGGGCACACGAGCTATGGCTACGGAACCCTCAGGTGCTGGAGCACTATCAGCGGCGCTTTAAGCATATTCTGGTCGATGAGTTTCAGGACACCAACTCCATCCAATATGCTTGGCTGCGTGTATTGGCCGGAAGTCAGAATCAACTGATGGTGGTTGGAGATGATGACCAATCAATCTACGGCTGGCGTGGCGCGAAGATCGAGAATATTCAGCAATTCAATGTCGATTTCAGCGATGCCGATACCGTGCGCCTAGAACAGAACTACCGCTCAACCTCAACGATACTTAAGGCTGCCAACAAATTAATCTCCAATAATCAGAGCCGCCTCGGTAAGAACCTCTGGACCGAAGGTGGCGATGGAGAGCAGATCAGTCTCTATGAGGCGTTCAACGAACAAGATGAGGCGCGCTTCATCGTAGACCGTGTGCAAGACTGGTTTAACAACGGCAACCGCCGCTCCGATGCAGCTATCCTCTATCGCTCCAACGCACAGTCCCGCGAGCTCGAAGACGCACTACTGCGCATGGGCATGCCCTATCGTATCTACGGTGGCCATCGCTTCTATGAGCGGCTCGAGATTAAGAACGCATTGGCCTATCTGCGCCTTGTTATAAACAGAGATGACGACACCGCCATCGAGCGCGTGATCAATGTTCCGACGCGGGGCATCGGCGGCCGAACTGTCGAACAAATTAGAAATGTGGCGAGAGAGGAAAACTGCTCTCTCTGGCAGGCCGCTGCCAAGTGTGTGAACGAATCGCTCATGACATCGAGAGCATCTAATGCCGTACTTGCCTTTCTGGAGTTAATCGACGAGCTAAGCGCTACCTGTTCTGAATTAGAACTTGCAGAGAAAGCCGAACACATCGTCACCCACAGCGGATTAATTCAGCATCATGAAAAAGAAGGTGGTGAGAAGGCCCGCGCAAGAATCGAAAATCTCGAGGAACTAGTAACCGCCGCGGGCAATTTCGACGACCCGGATATCGATGAAGACTTCGATCTAAAATCGAATGCCTTCCTGGCTGCATTCCTCGATCAAGCTGCATTGGATGCGGGGGAGACACAGGCTGACGAGTCTGAGGATGCAGTTCAACTGATGACACTACACTCCGCAAAAGGTTTGGAATTTCATCTGGTGTTTCTTGCCGGCATGGAGGAAGGCTTATTTCCTCACAAAATGTCTATGGATAACATTACAGGCCTCGAGGAAGAAAGAAGGCTCTGCTATGTCGGAATCACGCGCGCCAGAACTAAACTGTATCTGAGTCATGCAGAATCTCGAAGGCTGCACGGTGATGTGAACCTCTGCCGACCCTCGCGCTTCATCAATGAAATACCTACGGACTTGCTAGACGAGATTCGAATGAAGTCTAGCGTCAGTAGGCCATCGTTCGGTAATACGCGAATTGGCAACAAATCCAGCAGCAAGCTCAACGGCGACATAGAAGTGCCTGAGACTGACCTGTCGTTGGGGCAACGCGTTGTCCACGGAAAATTCGGCGAAGGCGTTATTCTAAACTATGAGGGACAGGGGCCCAATGCTCGAGTTCAAGTAAACTTCGATGCGGTAGGCAGTAAGTGGCTAGTGCTGTCCTATGCCAAACTGGAAGTGTTGGCGTAATTCGCAAGTTAATACTAGGTAAGTAGGGAAACAGTTATGCTATCTATGAAATCATTTAGTCCCGCCCTCAAGAGCCTTTACGCGGCGGCTCTACTATCGATCTTGACGGCCTGCGGCTCAGAGTCTCAATCGACAAGCTCTGGCGCAGCGAACGACACTCAAAAACAAACGGTCTATGAGTGGAAGATGATTACATCTTGGCCGAAGAACCTGCCGGCACTCGGCACTTCCCCCGAGCACTTTGCCGACATCGTCGAGAAAATGAGTAATGGCCGTATGCGCATTCGTGTCTACGGCGCTAACGAACTAGTCGGCGGCCTCGAGGTATTCGATGCAGTATCCCAGGGTGTGGCCGAGATCGGTCACAGCGGTGCGTATTACTGGCAGGGCAAGATACCCAGCACACCTTTCTTCTCTACTATTCCTTTCGGCCTAACAGGCACGGAGATGGATGCTTGGCTTAGCTATGGTGGCGGTAACGAACTGTGGCAGGAGATCTATGCGCCCTTCAATCTCATTCCGATGCGCGGCGGCAACTCCGGCACACAGATGTTCGGTTGGTTCAATAAAGAGATCAACTCCCTAGCCGACCTGCAGGGATTGAAGATGAGAATTCCCGGCCTCGGCGGCGAAGTGTTTAGCCGTGCAGGCGGCACACCAGTCACCATGCAAGTGAGCGATGTATTCACCGCTCTGCAAACCGGTGCACTGGATGCTACCGAGTTCGTCAGCCCCTATAACGACATGGCGGCTGGATACCATACCGTTGCCGACTACTATTACTATCCTGGCTGGCACGAGCCCGGCTCTACCCTCGAGACTATCTTCAATAAGTCTGCCTTCGAAGCTTTGCCCGAAGACCTTCAGGAGATTCTTAAGGCGGGCACCGAGGTGATGAACCAGCTGTTGATGGATGAACTCACTGCGAAAAATAATGAAGCGCTGCGTGTTCTGGTTGAAGAGCATGGCGTGGAATTAAGAAAGCTACCCGATGAGGTGCTCATCGAGTTACGGACTATTTCCAATCAGGTCGTTGACGAACTCGCCGAGACCGATGAGGTCACGCGCCGAATCTACGATTCGTATAAGAGTTTTCAAAAAGGCGTAGCAAATTATCACAGCATTGCTGAAGATGCCTATGCCGAAGCGCGTAAGCTACCGAGCAAATAGAGCCACGTAAAAGATTCAGAGCTATTTTGGTATTAGCCTAGGTTTACCGCCGTCATCTATCGCAACAAATACGAACAAGCCGTCCGCCACCTTTACTGGTTCCTCATCGTTACTAAAGTTGGAAGCCCAGACCTCTACATTAATCTGTAAAGAGGTCTTACCAGTTTTAACAATTTTTGTGTAACAGCTAACCGTTGCACCCACCTGTACTGGGCGGATGAAGTGTACGTTCTGTATAGCGACTGTCGCCGAGCGGCCCCGTGTTGCCATCTTGCTCGCAATACCCGCCGCCAAATCCATTTGCGACACTAACCAACCACCGAAGATGTCACCATTGGCATTGATGTCTTTCGGCATGGCGAGAGTTTGTAAGGCTAGTTCTCCGATGGGGCCAGATTCGTTGCTGCTCATAATTATTTCCTTAATGTGTGACACACAGTAATGTGATTAAAGTACCGAAGGTAACCAAGTCGCCAATGCTGGTCGTAGCGCGAGCAGCAATAATAATCCGAGTTGTATAAGAACAAAAGGTGCAACGCCTCGATAAATCTCACTCGTCTTTATCTCAGCCGGCGCGACGCTGCGCAGGTAGAAAAGAGAAAAACCAAATGGAGGCGTTAGGAACGATGTCTGTAAATTTACCGCGGTCATAACTCCAAGCCAGATAGGATCGAGGCCCATAGCGAGCAGTATCGGCCCCACAATCGGCACCACCATGAAGGTGATCTCTATAAAGTCGAGAATGAAACCTAATACGAAGATCAGCAGCATAACAAGCAAAGTCGCTGAAACTACGCCGCCAGGTAAGTTCATTAAAAGCTCTTCGATCAATACGTCACCGCCAAAGCCTCTAAATACTGACGAGAAAATCGTCGCGCCAAGCAAAATCAGATACACCATCGAGGTAACGCGCATGGTCTCGAGGCTGACTGACTGCAGTACAGAGATGTTTAAAGCTTTCTTTATCAACGCCAGAATCATCGCGCCAACAGCACCAACACTAGCAGCCTCGGTTGGCGTCGCTATTCCCAAAAGTATGGAGCCTAATACAGCTACCATCAGCAATACCGGCGGTAGCAAACCCTTAAACAGCGCAGCCAAGACATTCGCTCCCTCATCCAACTCCTCTGTAGCCATAGGCGGTGCGTCGGAAGGTCTTATTAATGCGATGACGAATATATACGTGGCGTAAGCAATGACCAGCAACAACCCGGGAATAATCGCGCCGGCAAACAGATCCCCTATCGAGACAAAGTCGGGGGCGAAGACTCCTGCATTTAATTGAGACTGCTGATAGGCATTGGAGATGACCTCGCCAAGCAACACCAAACAGATAGAGGGCGGAATGATCTGCCCGAGTGTGCCTGTCGCACATAATGTACCGCAGGCCAGAGAGGGCTTGTATCCTGCCCTCATCATCGTCGGCAACGAGAGTATGCCCATGGTGACGACTGTTGCACCGACGATACCAGTGCTGGCAGCGAGTAACATACCAACGATGATGACAGAGATTCCAAGACCGCCTGGAAGTTTGCCAAACACGATAGCCATGTTCTTTAGCAGGTCTTCCGCGATACGGCTTCGTTCTAACATCGTTCCCATGAAGACAAACAGCGGCACGGCAAATAAATTTTGATTACTCAATAAACCGTAGATGCGATTTGGAATGAGAGAAACATACGCTGTGTCAAAAACACCAATCATCGTTCCTATCGCAGCGAACGCGAGCGAGACGCCGGTAAGCGATAGAGCAACCGGATAGCCTGCCATCAACACGAGGCACACGATCAAGAAAAAAAGAATGGGCATGAATTCGAGCACTAGGAGTCTCGCCGCCCGATCGTAGAAATTGATTTCGCGATCTCTGAAATACCCTGCAGCAAAAGGAAGACAGGCAAAATAAGAATCACCGCCTTCAATAAATAGACAAAAGGTAAGCCGCTGGATTCTGCCGAGCCTTCCTGTATTCGCCAGGAAACGGCAACGTAGTCCCAACTAATCCAGATAATAAAACAGCTAGACGGCACAAGGAATAATAGTGTGCCGAAAAGATCTACCCAAGCACGCTGCTTTTCATTGAGCCGGCTATAGAAGATATCAACACGAACATGGCCCTGCTTCTTAAGCGTATGGGCAGCACCGAAGGTAAATATAAGCGCATTGATGTATATCACCGACTCTTGCAGCGCAATCGAGCCAAATTGAAAGACGTAACGCAACACTACGATGGTCGCCATAACAACCACCATAGCTAGAGTTAGCCAGGAGAAAATTCGGCCTAGGCGATTCGACAGCCCGTCGATGAAAAGAGAAAGCTTTTGCATGCTGTTTAGTCGCGTTGATGCGCCGTTGGTCTTATTCGACTCTATTTATTTGTGAATTCTTACAGTAACGCTCATTATTGCACACATGGATAGGCTCTATGAGTATGCCAGCTCTAAGGCTCATAGCCACACACGCATCAGTTTATAGCTGAGAATAAACAGGGCCACCGCGCTCACTATAGTCAGCATAGCTAGAATCCATCGTATTCCCCTTTTCACACGCAGCGCCATTCGCCTACGAAAAGTCGCCCCAGGGCCAGCCTTAGCTGGTATATCTCGGAAGAGCTCGCCAGTGCTATAGAGCAGCAACGCCCAACAGAAGCCAATAATAGCAGGCATCAATAAACTGTCATTATCGAGAAGTGGGTTATCCTGCACACTAAGAACAAACACCAGCAGAGAAAACCCGGCCAAGACGAATATCGGCAGCCGAAACCTAGCTAAAATAGTGGCAATTCGCTGTAGTCGCTCTATCATTGTCGTCCGTAGTTGCCTAAGTGAACCTGCTCGCCAGCAAGCTTAGCTGCTATACACGTATTCATCCACAGGACTAGCCAAGGTACAAGCATTGAGTTCTCCTACTGATCCCATCGCAGCCGAGATTTTCGAACTTCCATTCCTGGCAGGCATTAACCCCGACGGCGACCCAGTCTTCGAGAGCCTCGAGGTCGAATTGGTCAAGGACACCGAAGATGAGGTGCGACTCGTACGCTCCCCTTTGCTGACCCGCAATCTGGCGGCTGGAGACACACTCAAGGTCGTCAACCCCTCCTCTGCCGAGTATGAATTGCTGCGCCGCAGCGGCAATCTTTCCATTCGTGTCTTCCGCTTACATCAATTAGATATATTGGCAGAAAACCTAACAGCAAAGCTTGAAAAGCTAGGCGGCAACTTAGATAAACAAACCGACCGCGCATTGGTCTACAGCATACATTTTTCTATCGGCTTCCAAGCTATCGAGGAGCTACTGAGCACGGTCTGCAAAGATTATCCTGATACTGTTTGGTATTATGGAAACGTTTACGATCCCGAAGACGGCACGACCCCGCTGGGATGGTGGTCGGAATTCGAAGATCAGGAATAGCCCTTAACTAGTTATACAATATCGACTCAACAGACGAGTAACCAGTCCATGCTAATCGTAGTATCGCCCGCCAAGTCTCTCGACTTCGAATCCAAAGCCCGTACACGTAAATATACCGAACCACAGTACCTCGAAGAGTCCACAGAACTTGTCGGTCAATTACAGAAACTGACGCCAGAGGACTTTTCTGAGCTAATGCATATCAGCAGCGACTTGGGTGAGCTCAATCATATGCGCTATGCAAACTGGCATACGCCTTTCGATTTGAAGAATTCGAAACAGGCACTGTTCGCATTCAAGGGCGATGTCTATATCGGCCTAGAGGCAGAAAAATTTTCAACAGCAGATATAAACTTTGCACAGAAGCATCTTCGGATCTTATCCGGCTTATACGGCTTACTCCGACCCTTGGACTTGATGCAAGCTTATAGGCTAGAGATGGGGTCTAGATTTAAAAACAAGAAAGGTCGGAACCTCTATGAGTTTTGGGGTGATACGCTCACTGAAAATCTCAATGAATTATTCAAACAAGACAAGAAGCCGATACTAATTAATCTCGCCTCAAAAGAATATTTCAGTGCGATCAAGCCAAAGCCTCTTAACGCCGAAATTATTTCCCCTGTATTCAAAGACTTTTCGAATGGCAAATATAAAATCGTGAGCTTTTTCGCAAAGAAAGCGCGCGGCTATATGGCGTCCTATATTATTCAAAACAAAATCAAGAACCCCGTGAAGCTTAAGGAGTTTGACGTTGATGGTTACCGCTACAGCGAGGAAGACTCTACCCCCGCTCAGCCTGTCTTCTTGCGCGATCCACAATAATCGCCATACATGAGCTTCCCTTCAGCCAGGCCAGCGAGAACAACAAGCAATTCATCCTAGATATTCTCACCCGACACCTTAAGAAGGGCGACCGGGTACTAGAGCTAGCCGGCGGCACTGGGCAACACGCCGTGCACTTCGCCACACAAATGCCTGACCTTCATTGGCAGTCCTCCGACATTCCTAGCAATGTAGATACTCTCAATCGGCGCCTTGCCGCCGCAAAACTGCCGAACCTTCCTAGTGCTATTGCTATCGATGTAAATCACTTTCCCTGGAATAGCGAAAGGCCAAGCGCAATTTTCAGTGCTAACAGCTTGCACATTATGTCTGCCGAATCTGTTGAAAATTTCTTCAAAGGAATTGGTGAATTCTTGCAAGCAGACGGAGCACTAATGGTATACGGCCCATTCAAGTACGCTGGTGCTTTTACGACTGAAAGCAACGCAGGCTTCGATCGCTGGCTGAAAGATAGAGATCCGGTGAGTGGTATTCGGGATTTCGAATGGGTAAGTGAATTGGCAGCCAAGATCAACTTGGCACTTGTTGAAGACAATGCTATGCCGGCCAACAATCAGCTCCTCGTTTGGAAGAAGGCGAAGTAGCTGTTTATGCGTATTTTTCCGTTAATTCCATTATTATAAGATCACAAAGATGAATTTGAGCACCGCCAATTGTGCTGGCAGAAAAAGTAGGAGAACGGCAATGTCAAAATTTACGAAACTCATCCTCAGTGCAGTGATTGCGGCCATCTCCCTGTCCTTATTCACTCCCCTGAGCGTGGCTCAGAATCAGGATATACCGCAACTAAGCGGAGTCTGGACCAATGCCTCTAGAACCAGCCTCTCACGCCCGCAAGGGATTGAAACTCTCGTCGTGTCAGCTGAAAAAGCGGAGCAAATCGTTGCGAACATGAGTATTGCTGGTATCTCGGCAGAGAATGTCCAGTCTGGGCCAGCCATTGACCCGGAAACCGGCGCACCACCCATTGGCGGTCAGGATTTCGGATTACGTGGCTACAATCTATTTTGGACCGATCCGGGCTCTACTCTCGCCTTGTTGAAGGGCGAATTTAGAAGCTCTTTAATCGTAAAGCCAGAGAACGGTCAAATTCCTCGACTGGAAAATCCAGGGTATGATTTAAACCGCAGGAATTTCGGTGCACGCTATCTCACAGGTGTAGGTGATGCATCTGGGCCAGAGGCAATACCCATTGCCGAACGCTGCCTGATAGGATTCGGTAATACTGCGGGCCCCGGCATGTTGGGCACACTGTACAACAGCACATATCAATTTTTGCAGACCGATGACTATATAGTAATCAGCGTTGAGATGGCGCACGATGCTCGCATCATCCCTCTTTTCGA
>TARA_B110000858_G_scaffold198464_1_pt1 | contig 25770 bp, 24 predicted proteins | sample TARA_B110000858 | Tara Oceans TARA_B110000858 (sample SAMEA4398247) | marine metagenome | biome: Polar Biome; feature: [SRF] surface water layer (ENVO:00010504); material: water (ENVO:00002006), including particulate matter (ENVO:01000060) such as... | depth 5 m | reverse complement strand
GTGATTGGCAATTGTGTGCTAATCCAGTCTACGGTCTTAACAACTCGCTGCCACTTCGGGGCTTGCCTCTTGCGATCGTCAGACATATTGCGAGTACGAATAATATTCACCAGCGTGCTATCGAGCATACTCGCAGAGCTGTCTACCAATACCAGAATTCGCTGACCACCCAATAATAGACCCGATAGATACTGCCTATTCCCGTCTCCTAGGAATTGCCGCACGCTGTTGCCTTCCTGCTCGAGGGCGCTCGCCTGCAGGCGCAGCAGCTCCTCTTCTAAAGATTTTACGTCTGCGCGTAATTGCTCGATGCTTTCTTCGGTAGCAACGCTCGAGTTTTCCAGAGCCGCTAGCTCTTGCAGAAAGGTTTGTAGCTGCTCCTGAATCTGTCGTGCTAAACCCTCGGCGGTGACGACTTCGAAACTTACATCCGAGAACGTGTTGCGCAGTTCAACCAAGCCTAACTCGCCATCCTTGACCTCTTCCCGCAGCAAATTTACCTCGGCCGCTAGATCGGGATTCTGCTTCGAGGTAGTCACACTACTGTTATGATCAAGGATTAGGAAAATCAAAATCACAGCACCAAATCCACAGAACATGACATCTAGGAATGCCAGGCTGATGGGGTTTAAGTTTCTGCGTCTCGCTTTGCTGCTAGACATTGCTTACCTGTATTAGTCGAATCACCTCGCTATCTTCGCTGGACTGAATCAGATCGCCCAGACTAAGCGCGTGTTTTCCGACAAGCTTATGCTGATTCAATAAGAACTCTTGCTTACCACTATCCAAGTAGAAGCCATCTTCATATTTTTCTATTTTCCCAAGTTCCGGCAAATTTACTGTGCCCAAAGGAATCGCGGTACTACCGACTAGCACATGCGTCGCTAGCTCACGTTCGGACTGTACGGCTATAGAGTCGGTTTGACTGCCCGCCTTAATCGAAGCTGCTACTCTGGGTAGCGAAGTAATCAATTGAATATGATCATCGCTGTTTACGATGCTATCTCGATTCAAAATAACCGCCCTGCTAATTGCATCAATAGGCAGCACTTCCAATTCAATACTCTCGCCTAGGGACGAACGAAAGCCGGGCAGGTCTGCAAAATCGGGGCTTAAGAGCAGTTTACTATCTCCCCCCGCCGCTAGTTGAGCAACTTGCTGACCAATGCTCTTATAGTGCCTAGAAAGATTATTGATCAGGCTTTCGCGCGGCATCTTCGCTGTGTATACCGCTGTATTGGTTTTTAATTCTAACAATAAACTGTTCTGGCTCTTGTCATCGTTTTCTAACCAAAGCGGTAGCGCGTTATAAAGTTGCTGCTCCGACTTAGCTTCATGCTGCGGATTGAATCGGCACTGTTCGATGAACAGGCTTGTTGCCAATTGCATCATGAGGTCCATGAAATTTTGACTACCTACGCCGGGTACTTGAATCACCGATTCGCGCTGCAGACTATCCTCTTTCACGGCAATCTTCGTTAGAACCACTTGGTGCAACTGCATTTCCGCATAGATAAGAGAACCAGCATGAGTAGCAGCATGAGCAGCAGCGAGTGCCGAGTCCACCATGCCAACTACCTGAAAGGGACTCTGCTTTGCGAGCCCTAAAAGAATAGCCAATTGCTGTCTGGCAAAATTACCTGGCACCGCAAAAATCACATCCTCATCGACGCCAGCTTCTTCCGCTAGATGCAATAAATGTGCGTAGGCGATATCAGCAGCGTGCCGAAAACCGACCGCATGATTTATCGGATCCAAACTTAATTCATGTAGGTATCTGTTATAGCTATGACTTGGCTGAATCCGAGATTGTTGTTTGGCGACATCTCCCAGCTGCAGCTGTTTATCGACAGCCAGTGCAAAGCCCGGACTCTCAATCAGAATTCCAGACTCATCGCCAACACGTAAGGCGTTATCGTTTAGCTCGATAACTTTCAAACTCATTATTTCCCATCTCTCTCTGCTGGCACCTGTAAATGTCTCAGCATTTTCTCATCACAGTAGTTCTGACAATCCAACACCAGTCTGTCTTGAATCAATTGTAGTTGGTGAAGCACAAACATCAGCAAGATGCTTACCACCAGTGCAACGAAGGTTGAGTTGAAGGCCACGCCCAGACTGGTAGTAACACCCACAATGTCCCCGCTCACAGCTTGATACGCTTGACCCAGTGCCGTGCCTATACCGCGAACTGTGCCAAGGAATCCAATCGAAGGAATCGCCCAAGCGATATAGCGGACAATCGTCATCTCTGTTTCCATACGGTCGGCTTCGGTTTCGCAAACAACCTTGATGGTAGTTGCCACGTCTTGAATGTTCTTAGTCGACTGGAATCTATGCAGTCCGGAAAGTAACGCTCTCGGCAAGAGAAATTGACGCTCTCTTTCCGGCAACGCTTGTAAGGTGCGCGCATAGTTGCGTGCATCTTCGGGCAAGATACTCATGCCATCGGATATGTTAATCAAAGTTCGCTCCAGCAACGCCCTCTCTTTCAGTGTCTGCTGGGTCTTCATCCCAATCATCGAGAGAGCCCAAAGCAATAAGATTATGCAGGTCTCTTGCTCGAAGTCGCGCAAGATAATATATATCGAACGCTCTGGAACAAAATCAGGATCTGTTTCTTGCAACACACTCTGTTGTTGTTGGATCAAATCGGCGCTAGGCCGTATCACCGCGACATAGGCTGCATGCACAACGATCACTGCGATAATTAGTGCGGCGACTTGATAGAGTGCTTCCGATAACAATCTTTGCTTCATACTGATTCCTTAGCTTTGCTGCTTTATATATCGACGGGAAACGAAACGCCGAAGTCCTGTGAAATTTCCTCAGTCGGAATAAAGCGCACCGAGGATTCTTCTTCATCTTCGTTTGTATCCAAGATTTCGGCTGCGACTAAATCACTGCCGCCTTCTTGAGGCTCGATGCTAGAATCCGACTCGACTTGTTCCGCCTCTTGTTGATCGGCGCCTTGAACCGGCGGATCATTCTCTGCCGCAATTGTGAGCTGACAGAAACTTAACAGTGCAAACACAAGTAGTTTAGGCATAGTCCTATTCCTCCAAATAACGCGCTATCCGAAAACCAACATCGTCGCGTACATCGATACCAAAGTCGCGAAATGACAGGCGTAGTTCAGTTACTGAGCCGTGTGCCCAGCTGGACCCTCGAATAGTATGAAACTGCCCTTCGGTTGGTCCTTGTGGGTCAACCTCGACTCCACCGACAGCCCCCACCGCTCCATAAAAATCATGTACCCACTCTGAGACGTTGCCCGACATATCATAGAGCTCGTATTGATTTGCATCGAACGACGCGACCGGTGCGGTAGCAAGATAGCCATCGTTATAATCGAACATTATTTGTCCGAGATAGGACTGAGCACTTATGTCCGCAAAATTCCCTGAATTTTCTACCGGCGGAATTGTGTCTCCCCAAGAATACTTAAGCTGATTGCCACTGCCATCTGTTCTGGCTGCCCAGGCCCACTCCGCCTCGGTGGGCAGGCGATAGCCGCTAGACTCTGGATTGAAGCCAACGACTTCCTTATCCAAGACCTCATAGAAGTGCGGCAATGATTCCTGGTCACTCAACCAATTGCTGAACAGTGCTGCCTGCGTCCAGCTAATCCTGACGACGGGTTGCACCTCGTTGTCGAGAGTTAGCCCCTCTAGGGTTCCAGAACTATGCTCTGCATTGAACAATCTGAATTCAGCGTTGCTAACCTCACGCTTACTCAAATAAAAGGGTCTTTCTAGCTTAATGTCCCGAAGGTTCTCATTCGGCCTTCTGCCCGCCTCACGTCGCGAGGCACCCATGGTGAACGCGCCCGGATAAAATAATTTAAGCTCCTGCCCCGCCGCCGACACGATCACCGGTTTAATCTGTTCCAAGCGTGCCTGTTCGAGAGACTTGAGAGAGACACTGATTAGCTGATCCAGACCCGGGCGGGAAGTAAATTCGCCGGTATAGGGAATGTAGCCTGCCTTACGAATTTCGATCTGCTGACTTGCCGCCATCAACTCGATGGTCTGATTGGCAACCCCCTTGAACTCGCCATCCACATAGAGCTCAGCATCGTCAGGTTGAGCCCTAACACTGACAGTCATCAATATCGGCTCCAAGTCTATATTTAACTCTCGCTCTTCGTTCGCCTGAGTCTGGATCGAGAGCGAATTCGAGTTATAGCCGTTCTTGAAGAAAGTGAGTTCATGATACTGGCCGGGAGGCAGTGCGACTTCTAGCGGAGTGAGCCCCTTGAACTCGCCCCCAATTGTTACGCTAGCGGCTGTAGGAATCGACTGGATGAACACTAAACCATCGGCAGGCGTAAGCTCAACCAAGGGCACAGAGAAGTCTTCGCCAGCGAGCACATCAAACTCATCCTGCCAGGCCTTGTGTCCAGCGAGTTTTAGTACCAAGTCACGTTGTCCCTGAATAATTTCGGCGTTCATCGGAGTGCTGCCAATAAGCTCTCCATCCACCAAGACGTCTGCTCCGCTTGGCGTCGTAGTCAAACTTACTGTCGCCCATGCAGGCTCTAAGCTTGCCGAAAAACTCTGTTCGACTGTTCTGCCCTCAATAGTGATTGTCTCGCCAAAATCGAGATATCGATCTTTGGAGATTGATAGCTGATGTTCACCCGGCTCTACTTCTACATTCACTAATGGTGTTTCCCCAATATCGACACCGTCGATTCTAATTCTCGCTTGGGAAATAATTTTACTGTCGAAGCTAACTATGCCTGGAAGTTTGCGCATCACGAACGGATGCGTCTGTGATTGTTCTTCGCTTACCAATAGGCGAGTAATCGTATCGTGATAGCCCTCATTTTTCAGCGTAAGCTGATAGGAGCCCGTGCGCATGAGAAAGCGCTGGGCCAGTTTGAAACTAGTGCCGGTATCGATACTAATTTCTGCGGTTATTGGGTCTACCTCAACAAATACAGATCGAGCAGTTAACACAAACCAAGCCGCCGATAAGGAGACGAATAAAAAACTAGCTACAACTACGTGCAGCCATTTAAATTTATAGGAAAAAGTTTGGGCCTCTTCACTGTGTGGAGTGAAGTCTATTGGGGTAATAGGGTCAGCTGCCCCATTTATATCTTTTATTTCATCTTCATTGCTCATCGATTACCGCCTGCCTGAAGAAGCGATAGGCTCATCGCATTGGACGACGACAGTCTCGGGAGTGAGGCCAAAGCCTACAGTAAACTCTTCGCGAACCTCTCTGTAGCCACTGCGCTTGCCAACGGCAACATAGCGTCCGGGTTTAAGCGAGAGAGTCGTTTGCTCGAACACTCCCATTTTTTCGATTCTAAGCAGTGTAACTTCAGTCTGATTATCTGAGCTAAAGGAGATGGCTATTGGCACGAGCGAATATTCCAAAAAAGCTTCTAGCTCATCTAACTGCTCGGTAAGCCGAGGCCCTGGATTCTCAATATCTCGACCAATAAAATAGCTTCGTCGCGTCTCTTCGAAAACCTCATCCTCAGAAAATCGTTCCGGATTGTCTATTGCCTCCACCAACAATCGATCTAATCTCGCTCGTTTGTTGGCATAGTCGCGACCATCAATTGCAAACAATAGATTTCGATCGATAGTGAGAACACTGTCGTATTCATCGACCGCCTCCTGCCATTGCTCATTCTTCTCTGCCGCTGTAATCAGCTCTCTTAATCGATTGATTTCGGTGTTCGCGATTTCGTTCTCTGTTTGAACGATCGCGGCCTGAGCTTCGTTCTGCTTAATGCCAAGTCGCGAGGCTCTCTGAAATGCGGCTATTGCCTGCTCGGATTCACCGGCTTGCAACAACGCATAGCCACTCGACATGATTTGGGAAAATTCGTTCTCGGTAATGAGTAGAGAGACTGCAGCAACTTCCTCCGCGGCATACGCGTTGTAGCTATCCAGATCTAACACTTCGCGGTAGATGGCTAAGGCCTGCTGCAACTCGCCATCCTCGACTAAATCGTCAGCGTCTCTCAACATTGCGCTGACATCGTCCAAGCTTAATGCGCGTTGCTCGCCTATCTGCGCCAATTCGTTTTCCGGGTCGAGCTGTAACGCTAGGGTATATTTTGTAAGCGCCGCTACAGAGTCGAGGTCAATCAGCGCCCGCTCTGCCTCTATCAATGCCTGTTCGAGAACCGAGGGGACTGAATCGATTAGATTGCGCAAACCCTCACGGCCAGTCTCGTAAGTGTCACGGGCCAAATTGAAGTCCTGCGCCCGATAATACTCGTCACCAATGCTGGCCTGCTCCAAGGAGGCTTCGTAGCCTTGCTGACCCCAAGACCCTACATCCAGCGCATCTAGTTCTGTCTGATATGCCAATAACTCAGCAAGAACGTCCTGTGCTTCCTTCCGCTGTAAAGCGCGTTGCGCCTCTTCGAAGGGAGAGATCGCGCTTGCAGTATTCACCACAGTTTCGGCAACTGGGATATCAGCCAAATCGACTCGCCGCTCTAGAGGCAATTCGTAATCGGACACAACGGAGGGGAGAACAAAGATGACTAACAGGGCAAGTAACAACAGGCCACCCATGCCAAACCAAATCCACGGCGCAGGCTTCTCGGCTCGTTGCGGTGCAGCCTGATTTAAAAATACTGAGTTATCATTGTGATCAAAATTAACAGCGTCAATCTTGTCGACATCTTTATCTGACATAGCGCATTCTGTTCGTGGGGAGACCCACTATGATGGATGAACCGATTAAATATCACCTATTTCTGTCGCGTAAATATCTGCCAGAATTTCCTTCCACTGGGCATACTGCTCTTCGACTGAACCCGTGAGTGTGATGGTACGATCGTCCAGACTAAATACGCGTGGAGCAACTTCCTTTTCTAACGACTCGCCCAATTCTTCTAATGCATCTGAGTGTAATTTCGCTTCGGCTCGCTTGTCGAAACCCTCCTTAAGTAGATACGCACCTGCTCCAACAACAAACGCGCCACCGGTTTGTGTCGCATAGTTCCCGCCGTTAGTCGCCGCTGCCAAGCCACCTACTACCGCCACTGCACCCGCAATAAATCGACGGTTAGACGCCGCCCTTAACTCTCTGAGCTCAATCGTTTCATCGTAGCTCAATGCCCGCCATGTGTCATAGGGCAATCGCATCTGCCTTACATAGGTAGCGTAGTTATCCTGAACGGTATCAATAAACATGAAGTCCCGTTCTCGAATGTCGCGCACTCTCTCTAAGACCGGGTCCGTTTCGGCCGGGAGCGAGGCAATTGTCATATTACCTTGGCGATTCGTCTCTAAGTACTGATCAAAAACTTCCGGTGAGAATCGGCGAGCAAACCGTAGTTCAGCAATAGTTCGAATCTCTACGATCTGTTGGTCCGTTAAGCGGCGATTTCTATATTCCAGTAAGTCATTGGAAATCTTATTGTAGATAACTTGAAATGGATCGGCTTGCTGGCGCCGCGAAGGTTCATAGTTAAACTTACTGATCACCTCGTCGTAAACCTTGGTGTACCACTCACGACCGCTCGAATCAGTCACCTCGATACGCATCTGCATGGCCTCGCCATCTGATTGCAAGATAGTGCCATTAATAATGATGTCCATTGGGCTTTCGGCATTCGGCATCAGCCGCACGATGCCCCAGTTTGCCGAACGCTGCAGCGTTTCCGCCAAGAGATAAGGCGCATAGCGCGACTCGGCTACGCGAATCTCATGATTTGTGGTTTCTTCGTCGCGCTTATCAATTTCATCTATACCGGGATCGAACACCGCGACACCAACATCGAGAAGTAGATCTTCAGGAACATTCTGACTGTCTTGGACGACAGCTGTGTAGCTAGTGCTCTTAACAGTGTGTGTATTACAGGCCGTCAATATGAGAGCAAGCAATCCCAGACCCACTAAGTTCTTTGTCCATTGTGCCGCTAAAGCGTTCAACGCACTCATCAGTTTTCACCTAAGCCGGTGTAGTTTCTGTATTCCTCCCAGAGAGCTTCACGCAATACCGGATCGGGCTCACTCATTGCCGCCTCTCTTAGCTGTCTCGCAACAACGTCATCGTCGCGCCCGCTTGGAATGTCTTCAGGCGCGGGGAAGGTTTCGGGAGGTGGCGAGCTAGATGTTGCCGGTGATTGCGAGGATGACAATACTGCGGAAGGAGAAGAGCCTGATGCAGGCATTGTCTGTGGTTGTGAGGAGCTGTTTCCGCCACCTCCGCCGCCAGACTCACCGCCTATGCTGGATGATCCCGCTGCATTGCTCTCGGCCTGCGATCGTTCCCTCTCGCCAAGAATAAAGCCATCGAATGTCTCGTAGCCGCGACGAAGTCTTTCATCTAGCACTTGTGCGCGCTCCTGCGCCGTCATTGCGCCATTAGCAGTATCTCGCGCGCCGCCATCTCCACCGTCTCCGCTTCCCGAGCTAGCCTGAGCATTCGAATCTTCACCACCAGAACCCCCACTTAATACGCCATTTGGGAGGGTATCTAAGCTATAATCCCCACTTGGGCGGCCTAGGCTGCCGCTAGGTGATTGATTTTCGCCACCACCGAGGTCGCCAGTAGCTCCGTCTCTGTCGCCGCTACCAGACTGACTTCCAGCCCCTGGCAACCGAGCCTGAGAGCCTGCTTCCTGGCCAGGGCCGTTAGCTGATGTTGACCCTGCTGTGCTACCCGTTGACTGACTACCCTGCTGCGCGCCTTGCGCCGCGGGGCTGGAGCTATCTCTACCCTGTTGTCCGGCTTGCTGGCCCGCGCTACTTGAACTCGCCGACGACTGACTTTCCGCAGCACTGCTCTGACTGGATTGCTGTCCACTTTGACTGGAAGGCATGCTTGGCATGCTCTGGCTTTGACTGCTGCTTTGGCTAGGGCTTGAAGAACTAGGCATAGACGGCGAGCTGCTTTGGCTTTGGCTCTGGCTTTGGCTCTGGCTCTGGCTTTGGCTCTGGCTTTGGCTTTGGCTCTGGCTGCTAGACTCACATGCCAATAAGCTAAGACTCAGCGCCGCTAAGGCTATAAGTCGTAACGGAGGCGCCAGAGGCATTTGCTGCTTGCCCTTATAATTCCTCAGTTGCATGGATTTCATACTTTGTATTCCTATTCTCGAACTCCGGCATAAGACCAGTTTTCAGAATTTAATGGCTTTTAGAAGCCTTTTATGGGATTTAACCGACTTATCTAGTCAATTACAAAATCCACAATGGCAAAAAATAGCCACTATTAATTAATAGCCTTAAACGCCTTAACCAAGGCTTAATAAGCGCAGCTCTAAGCCATTATTCCTGCTGATTATTGACTCGATGCTACCTGTTCGCTTAATAGATTAGTACCAATACCGGTACCTAAAATGGTGCCCAGAAGAGCTTTGCGGTACCCCGTCGACTATCCGCGGTCGAAACCGGCTAGAGAGGGCTACACGGCGTAATTTACTCAGTCGCTGCCGATTATCTTCCGTTTCCTCTGAGACGATTTCTACATTCCTAACCTCGCCCTTCGACGTTACATCAAAGATCAAATCGGCGTAATCAAATTCCAACGGCCCAGAGCCGTCCCCATTTCTATAGAACGCATCGGGCAGCTCAATGGATGACGTGAATAAGGGCACTGGAACTACATCGCCAAATAATCGCTCTGTTAGCTCTTCACTGTTTTCCAAGTCCTGCAGAATATCCCAGGCAATCTTATAGCGTTTCAAGGCGTCTCGGGTTTGGTCGAATATGAGGTACCAATCGGCTAAGTGAGTAATCGCTTCGGCTAAGACGTAAGGGTCCTCGGACTGCTCTTGATAGAACGTGGCGATTTCTATTAGAGCGCGCTCACCGGATCGAAAACCTGACGTTTCCACCCTGCGTGGCACATGCATTTTTTCCGCAAACTTCTCTTGTCTATTTCGATTTTCGGGATCATTGATCTCCATTAGCAATTCTGGGTTACTGCCTATCAAATAGGACGAATTTACGATGATCTTCTGAAAATTTACGAAACGCGGATCAGCCTTGCCAAAATGCATTCCCACCATACGTACCGCCATATTAAACAGTAACAGAGACTCACGCAGCCTGACCCCTCGTAAATCACCATAGCTAATGTTGAAGGCCTGAATATTCCATGTCGCCAGACGTTCTATCACGGGTATGAAACGCGGGTCATCAAAGCCATAAGCTTTCTGCTGCACATGGAAAAGATAATTAGTGTAGGTATCAACCTGCCCCCAATTGCCCAACGCCATCTGGCTCTGTATTAGCCGTTCGACTACGGGTACTTGCTCAAGGGTATTGAGGCCGGAATTGATACGATTTACGTGAATGGCTCTGTCGAGCGTCTCAATTGCGGCGGAGTGATCCCCCTGCTGCTGCTGCAAGCGCCCCAGAGAGGCAAGTTCCTCTACCAAACCGCCATCCCAGGCACCGCCATCCCGCTCAATATCCTCTACGGTGCTATTGTATTGCCGAATACTATCCATGCGTTGGCCGAAGGCCGGGTCAGACTCTGGGTCGATGGGCGGCGCCTTTCGTCTTAGAGGCATGATTGGATCCACGCCCTCCTTTACGAGAATTGGCGTGTCGATAAACAGAAATGATGATCGCGAACGAACGCTCTCTTCAAGCTCCACCGATTCCTGTGCACACACCGATGATCCAGCTAGGGCGGCGATTACGCTAGAAGCCAAGCTTGATACCAAGTAAATGTGCTGGAGAACGCGCAGCTTCATGGTTATACCAATATTGCCTTATTCCTGATCATAGTCGGTGAATTCGCCGATCCGTTGGCAGTACTGCCTAGAATCGACCCTGCTGCCATTCAGTTATATCACCTGAGAATTTGGCCTGTAAATAATTGCCAGCCTATAATGCGAAGCGGACCAGTAAACTCAGCTATGTCCTCAGCCTTGCTTCTGTAACAGCAGATTACCAAAATCATCGACGGCTACTGACCAATCGCTGGCTACGAACGTCGTCGCTGAATACTCCGTGATAATCGCTGGACCCTCAATCGATTCGCCCGGATACAAGTCTGCGCGTGCCAATAGCCTAGCCTTCTTCGTCTCTCCATAGACCTTGCAGTGCCGAATATTATTGCAGCGCGGCCCCCTAATGAGCCGCGGCAAGACGAATGGCGTTTTTTCAGTCGATAGATTAGTACGAATCGTCAACAGCTCGATTGAGGCATCGTGGCTATAACCGTAGCGCTGCCTGTGAAGCTGCTCAAAGGCAGCAAGAGCTTCAGGTAGGGTATGCCAATCGATATTAAGCGTGTAAGACTGTCCCTTATATCGGAGGTCCACGCTGCGTTTCGAAACTAACTCTGAGGAGTCCAGTCCTTCTAGAGCCAATTGCTCCATGCCAACTTGTTCCAATAAAGCAAACTGCTGTTCTAGGGATTGCTCATCTATCTGCTGCGCGTCGAGGCTCAGCGTCTTAGAAAACTGTCTTCCTTGATCCGCTACCACCATACCCAGAGCCGAGAGAACGCCTCCATGTATTGGTACTAGCGCATTCTTCATATTCATCGCATCGGCGAGTGCGCACACATGCAGACCTCCGGCACCACCAAAACTCGCAAGAATGAAATCCTTCGGGTCGTGGCCCTTGTTCACGGAAATAAGCCTTATCGCCTTCGCCATGTGCTCATTGGCTATAGCAATAATGCCAAGCGCTGTTTCCTCTATCGATAGACCTATTCTTGCAGCGAGCGGCACTATACTTTCTCGAGCTCTATCGAGACTCAAGCTAAGATCGCCGGCAAGAGTAGAGTCAGATTGCAAGCGACCAAGCACCAAGTTCGCATCACTGACTGTGCCATCAAGGCCGCCGCGATCGTAGCAAGCGGGCCCGGGGTCAGCTCCCGCTGAGCGCGGACCAAGCTGCAGCATTCCTCCGCTATCGACATAGGCGATCGAGCCTCCTCCCGCTCCGATTGTCTCCATGTCGACCATGGGCACAGCAATCGGATAATTCGCAATAGAAGATTCGTTACTAGTGCGTATCTTTCCGTCTACAAGGGCAACATCAGTAGAAGTGCCCCCCATGTCGAAACTAAGGAATTTCGACTTGCCAAGTTGCTGAGCGAGATAGGCGATTGCAGTAAGCCCGCCCGCAGGTCCGGACAGCAAAAGATTTACTGCCGATTGCGCGGCCGTGCTCGCCGACATTGTCTCGCCACTCGACTGCATGACCTGAAGCGAAGTGTTGCCTAACTCCTGCTGCAGTGCGCCTAGGTATCCACTAATAACCGGACCTAGAGCGGCATTAAGCCAAGTCGCTATGCCACGCTCATACTCTTTGTATTCGGGCAAAACAGTGGAGGAGCGACTTACGAAACGCTCATCTGATTGCGCCTTAATCGCAGATTCAATGCGGCGCTCAAAGCTGTCGTCTAGAAACGAGAAGAGTAAATTAATCGCAATCGCATCGGGTGCAAGAGATTCGATTTTCTCAAGCAGCTCATCAAGCTCAGTTTCCGAAAGAGGCAAGACCACAGAGCCGTCCGCGGTGACTCTGCCGCCCGTCTCAAGACACAGTTCAGATGGAACCGGAGGCGACACTGCAGGAGTCTCTAATGCATACAGCTCTGGGCGTGTCTGTCGTGCGAGTTGTAACATATCCGCGAAGCCATAGTTGGTAATGAAAACAGTCCGCGCCAGCTTGCCCTCAAGAACAGCGTTAGTCGCGACAGTGCTTCCATGGATAAGCTGCAAGCTACCATCATCGAGATGAGACTCTATGCCCATTGCCTTTATGCCTTGCAGAATTGCCCGCTCAGGTGCGTCGGGAGTAGATAAAGTTTTGTGGACACTGATGCTGACGTTCGGCTCAAAGCGCACCAAGACGAAATCGGTAAACGTTCCGCCTGCATCGATTCCTAGTAGCATTTTCTGCTGCGTACTCATGACTGCTTCCTTTCAACTAAGGGAAAGATTATAAAGCAGTCTGCGCAAGCCGCTAGCAATCATACAATCGAGGTGCGAATTGCCAGAATTACCTGAAGTAGAGACAACCCGTCGCGGCATCGAGCCGCACATAGCGAATAAGAAAGTTAACAAAGTCATTCTCCGCCGCAAGACTTTACGCTGGCCAATTACTCCGGCGCTTAGCAAAGATCTGCTAGGGGAAACCATTAAATCAGTTTCTAGGCGCGGAAAGTATTTGCTACTTGCAAGCAAGAAAGGAACCTTGCTCATTCACCTTGGAATGTCAGGCAGCCTCAGAATAGTCGATACAAATCGACCGGCGGCGAAGCACGATCATGTCGATATCGTATTTGCGAACAACAAGGTGCTGCGCTACACGGATCCGCGACGCTTCGGCTGCATATTATGGGATACTGAGTCGATAGCAGCACACCCCTTACTAGTCTCACTCGGCCCCGAGCCCTTAAGTGACGAATTTCACAGCGAGTATTTATTCAAGAAGAGTCGTGCTCGGAACGTCGCTATTAAGACCTTCATCATGGACAGCAAAGTCGTGGTAGGCGTGGGAAACATCTATGCGAACGAATCGCTCTTTCTAGCTGGAATCAATCCAAAGCGCAGCGCAGGAAAAATTTCTAAGCCGCGTTACGAGAAACTGCTGCAGTGTATTCAGCTAGTTCTGCAGCGAGCGATCGATGTTGGCGGTACAACTCTCAAAGACTTCACGGGCAGCGACGGGGAGCCCGGATACTTTGCACAGTCGCTTCAAGTCTATGGTCGCAAGGGCGAACCCTGCCATGTCTGTAAAGGGACCTTAAAAGAGATACGCCAGGGGCAACGCAGCACGGTGTATTGTTCGCATTGCCAAAAGTAATACTAGAGCTCTTACTGATTCGCCATGACTTCGGCTACAGCCGGAGGAACGAACTTGGAAATATCACCTCCATAAGATGCGATCTCCCGTACCAGCGTGGATGAGATGTAGGAGAGATGCTCTGCAGGTGCGAGAAACACAGTTTCTATACTTGGCTCCAGAATGCGATTCATTCCAACTAGTTGAAACTCGTACTCAAAGTCGGCAACGGTGCGCAGTCCACGCAGGATAATATTGGCACCACACTCCTTAACAAATTGCGTTATCAGACTATCGAATGGTCTAACTTCCACATTTTCCAGATGACCCAGAACTTTTTTGGTGAGCTGCAGCCGTTGCTCCAGCGGCAAGGCATTGGACTTCTGCTGATTCTGAGCAACTACTGCCACAATGATTTTGTCGAATAAGCCGGCAGCTCGTTCTGCCAGATCCATATGGCCATTGGTGATTGGATTAAACGTTCCCGGGTAGACAGCAATTTTCATAACATTCTCATTTTTATAGTGGGCAGGCTCTGTAGTCTTGAATTGCAACTAAGGCTAAACTTTTCTCTCAAATCAAGAAATCGCGCCTATAATCACTCACACCTGCATGAAATTCAATATTCTCTGCTCTAGCCAATTATCAGGGCTTGAGGAAACGAATCCCACATGCCCTCCCTTTTCAGTCAGCTGCATCTGCACGGTAGGCGAGAGCATCTCCCTAACTGGAATCGATTTGAGAGGAATCATGGGGTCATTCTTACTCTGAATCAGCAGTGTATCGACTGCTATAGAGTGAAGAAAGGCAGAGCTGCTGCATCTTCGGTAATAATCTTCTGCTCCCTCAAAGCCATGAAGAGGCGCGGTTATCTGATCATCGAAGTCCCATATAGATGAAATGCCGCGTGTATCGCCGAGCTGTGCGATACGTGTTGCCTCCTCTGGATTAGATAACTGCAGGTGTTGCTGCTTGTCCTTAAAGTCTTTCAACAGACGGCGCACAAAGTATCGGCCGTATATTCGACTGACACCTTGCGGCATTGCCTGCGAGCAATATTCCAATATGAAGGGTGTCGACACCGCCACCGCTTTACGGATGCTGGCATGGGACTCAATCTCGCCTAGCCATTTTAGAAGCACATTCGCTCCTAGCGAATAGCCTACAAACACAAAATTGTGCTGGGGATATTCGACAGCCAGTTTACTAAACACTTCGTTGAGATCTTCTGAGACACCTGAATGATATGCTCTAGCGAGTCTATTCATCTCTCCGCTACAGCCACGAAAATTCATAGCGACGGAGGAGATGCCCTGATCATTCAACAAAGATTGCATTGCCAAAATATAAGAAGATCTCGAACATCCGCACAAGCCATGGAGAAAGAACACGATCGTATTGTCTTTAGATGCTTTGGGGTCGAGCGTCGTCCAATCGAGGTCGATATAGTCGCTGTCTTCAAGCTCGATGCGTTGCCGTCTATGCAAAACTTTCTTCGCAGGAGAGAATTTTCTCCACAGAGTTTGGCTATGGCCTTCCGGCAACCACCAAGTGGGAATGAATTCATTTTCACTAGTGCCGGTTGTCATTTTTAATCGTTGCTTCTTATAACTTTATATAAACCGAATTGAACGGCTCCGGCTTTCTTGCTTTTTACTTCTACCCAACCGTTAGGCAATTCATCATCTATCGATTGCTTTTCTTTCTCGATATACACAAACCCACCATCTCTTAGCAAGCTTGTGCTCTCGAGTTTTGCAATTGCGCGAACGAGGGCCTCGCCCTTGAATGGAGGATCTAGAAATATCAAACCATACTGCTTCGAGCCTGGCGTATATCTATCCAGCCACTCGAAGGCGTCGGCACAAACTACGTTGCCATGCTTCGCGTCCAGCCGCTCGATGTTACTGCGGATCGAGTTTGCCGCTTGAGTGTTCTGCTCGATAAAATCAACTTGACCTGCACCCCTAGAAAGAGCCTCGAAGCCGAGCGCGCCACTTCCTGCAAACAGATCGAGACACGCCTCTCCTGCAATACTGTCCTGCAGCCAGTTGAATAGTGTCTCTCGAATCCTGTCTGCCGTGGGTCGCAATCCCTCCAGGCTTGGAAAATCCAGTTTTCGACTTCTGTATTCACCCGCGATTATGCGAACACTGTTAGTTTTCTGATTGCTAGATTGCGGCATAGTTTTACGGTCTATCGGACACTAACGCTTATAAACTGCGAAGCCAAAGCGTAAGACTATCATCTCAACCCTCATCGAAGACACTCTAGGCAATTCTAGATAGTGTCTCAGTTTGAATCTTTCACTGATTCTAGAAGGCAATGGATCTCTGATGACGCTTAACGCCGTGCGAGGCAGGACGCCGAGCTCGAGCGTACAGGGATGTATTTACAGCGTGCGTTAAGCGTCACCAGAGATCAACTGCCCGACCACGGAACCCTAGGACGATGGTATTCAGTTGATCGACATATAAACTGAGATACTACTAAACTCTATTACTCCCTAGTATTAGATGGAGCACGTAGCTGTGGTAACATAGCTGCCCTGTAGCCGTATCTATTCGAGTGTTCCTATCATGTTTGGCCTAGGCAAGAAAAAGAAGCCTGAAGACCCCGCGCCTAACAAAGCCCCACAGGGCGAATCCAATGAGCCTGCCGACTCAAGCAATCAGGATGAGGCCGGAATCTTTGCACGTCTAAAAAGCGGCCTAAGCCGCACCCGCAGCAAGCTTAGCGATGGGCTAGCCGAAATTGTTCTCGGCGAGAAGACTATCGATGTCAACCTGCTGGAAGACATCGAGACGCAATTACTCTCGGCGGATATTGGCATCGATGCAACGGATCAGATCATCGACAATCTTAAAAAACAGCTCGGGCGAAAGCAGTTAGCCGACCCGGAGCAGTTCATGAAAGCTCTGCGCCAAGAGCTTACCGATATCCTAGAGCCGGTCGATGTACCGCTCACTGTGCAATCGGAATCGAAGCCGTTTGTCATCTTAATGGTAGGGGTAAATGGAGTCGGCAAGACAACCTCGATCGGCAAGCTCGCGAAGCTTTATCAGTCGCAGGGCATGAATGTCATGTTGGCCGCCGGCGATACATTTAGAGCCGCCGCGGTGGAGCAGTTGCAAGTATGGGGCGAGAGAAACTCCGTTCCCGTAATAGCACAGGCAACCGGTGCCGATAGCGCCTCGGTTATCTTCGATGCCTATCAATCTGCGAAGGCGAAGAACGTCGACGTATTAATCGCCGACACCGCTGGCCGCTTGCACACGAAAGACAATCTCATGAACGAGCTAGAGAAAATCGTTCGCGTATTGAAGAAGCAGGACGAGCGCCTGCCAGATGAAGTCTTATTAGTACTCGATGCAACTACCGGCCAGAACGCACTCAATCAGGCCGAGAGTTTTAATAAGACTACAAGCCTAAGCGGTATCGCTCTTACGAAACTCGATGGAACCGCGAAGGGTGGTGTGGCATTCGCTCTTGCCAAAAAATTATCACTGCCCATTCGCTTCATCGGTGTAGGTGAAAAGATAGATGACCTAAGGCCGTTCAAGGCGAAAGATTATGTCGATGCTCTTTTCTCTGAATGAGCCCCTTTTTTAATTTAGCTTAGTTAATTTAGCTTTCCTCTATCAGGCCAGTGGAATGATCAAATTTGATAGCGTCAGTAAACGTTATGCCGATGGTCAGGAAGCACTGTCTGATATTAGCTTCGAGCTTAGTCGCGGCGAATTCGCGTTCATTACCGGACATTCCGGCGCCGGCAAGAGCACGCTATTAAAACTTATCCTAGCAATGGAAGCGCCAAGCTCAGGGCAGTTAATTGCAAACGGCGTAAATCTAAATCGAATCTCTGCAAAGCAAATTGCCCACCACCGCCGCCAGATCGGCACCGTTTTTCAAGACCATCAGCTTCTCCACGACCGTAGCGTGTTCGACAACGTTGCGCTGCCTCTCGAGATTTGTGGCTATCAACCCAATGATGCCGCTAGGCGGGTCAGAGCTGCTCTCGACAAAGTCGGCTTGCTGAAGAAAGAAAGGAGCTTCCCCGAAGCTCTCTCGGGCGGAGAGCAACAGCGTGTAGGAATCGCCCGCGCCGTGGTGAATAGACCCAGTATTATTCTAGCGGACGAGCCCACTGGCAATCTGGACCCGGGACTAGCCGCAGAGGTGATGAAAGTCTTCCAGCAATTTCAGAGCGTCGGTGTGTGCCTATTGGTTGCGAGTCATGATGCGGCTCTCATTGAGCGCTTGAACTGCAGAACGCTGGTGCTCGACGACGGAAAGCTCATAGCTGACCAGATACCGAGGCCGGGAGCATGAGCGCCAGCAAACGTCGCAGCAAGAATCCAGATCAAGCTCGAGTAAGGCGCAACACGCGCGCAGGACAGACTGAATCATTCACAGACCGATTGGCACTCCACCGACGCATCGCGAGATCTAGTGCTAAACGACTCCTACAAACACCAGCATCTAGCCTGGTAACACTCTTTGTGGTTGCCGTAGCCCTGCTGCTACCCGCCCTGCTGTTCGGGCTAAGCAGTAATCTGACCAGCCTTCTAGCTGGCTTCCAAGACAACGCTCAGCTGGCTCTCTATCTACAAGATGGCGTTTCCGAGGCCAACGCTCAAGAAGTTAGTGATAACTTACTAACTAGGAGCGGCATTGATGGCGTGTACTACGTCTCTCCCGCTCAGGCACTAGAAGAGTTTGGCGCAGCCAGCGGTCTAGAAGATTTACTTCGGGAGATGGCCAACAACCCATTGCCCGCGACGATTGTCCTTACCCCGGCGGATGTCTCGCCTAGGGCAGTAGAGAGCCTTGCAGAGCAACTGCGAAAACTACCTGAAGTCGATGTGGTTCAGGTGGACAGCCTCTGGTTGCAAAGATTGGCGGCAATATCGAGTCTGGTCAGCACTATCGGCAGTGTGCTCGCGGTGATCGTGATACTTGGACTGTTCTTTGTAGTGGGCAACACAATAAAACTGGCTATCGAGAACCGTAAGGCCGAGATCCGCGTGATCAAGTTAGTCGGTGGCAGCGATATGTATGCCGCTAGGCCTTTTTTATATACCGGCTTGCTCTACGGGCTTGGCGGTGGATTCTTGGCGGCTCTACTTCAAGGCATTGTTTTAACTACTTTTAATTCAAACTTAGAAGTATTGATGCAACTGTATGAGAGCGACTTCCAGTTACGTGACTTCGGATTCGTGAGTGCCCTGCTCATAGTCTTCAGCGGCGCTGCGATAGGCTGGGCGGCAGCGCTCATAGCGAGTTTGCGCCATATCCGCGCTATTAAGCCCTAAACCTCCGTAAAGCACAGCAGCTTCCTGCTCGCAGCCCTTGAAATACTGGAATACAGCCCCACGTAAGGTGTAGTTCTCCCATATTAGCCGCACGACACTTCGACATTATTGGCGAAGGAAAAGTTTGAATGCTAAAATGGAGAATCAATTTGTAATCTATCGTAGATTTCGAATTATTCAGGAAGAGAGTGAACGCAAATGAGCACAGCTAACAGTTTACAAGTTTTCGACCCCACAACACCGGGTCAAGATTTAACTGCCTATATCTCCTCGGTTAATAGCATTGCTATGCTGACACCCGAGCAGGAGCTTGGGCTTGCCAAACAGTATTACTACGAAGATAACGTAGATGCGGCCAGACAACTGGTTCTCGCACACCTACGCTTCGTCGTCCACATGTCCAAAACTTTTTCCGGCTATGGCCTATCTCAGGCCGACCTGATCCAAGAAGGCAACGTTGGCCTGATGAAGGCTGTTAAGCGATTCAACCCAGAAGTGGGTGTTCGCCTAGTATCCTTCGCCGTACATTGGATCAAGGCCGAGATGCACGAATACATTTTGCGTAACTGGCGCATTGTCAAAATCGCTACTACTAAAGCGCAGCGCAAACTGTTCTTCAATCTGCGCAGCTCTAAGAAGCGTCTTGGTTGGTTGAACAACGAAGAAGCCGAAGCGATGGCACAGGACCTTGGTGTTGATGCCAAAGTCGTTAGGCAGATGGAGGGACGAATGGCATCTTATGATGCCGCCTTCGATGCCGATTCAGACAGTGACGATGAAGCAGCCTACAAAGCGCCGGCTTACTACTTAGAAGATCAGGCGTCTGACCTTGCCGCCAGTATCGAAGAAGATGAGTGGGAAGAAGTAACCAACAACAGTCTTCACTCAGCTATGTCTGAATTAGACGATCGCAGTAAAGACATATTGAACAGCCGTTGGTTGAGTGAAAACAAAGCTACGCTGCATGAGTTAGCTGATCGCTATGGCATTTCTGCTGAGCGAATCCGCCAACTGGAAAAAAATGCGATGAATAAAATCAAAGCAAAAATGGCAGCCTAAGCAATGAACAGTAAAAAGCCGCGAGTTCTCGCGGCTTTTTTTTGACCTCGATTTGAGCTGTTAGCAATCCCATCACTGAGTAGAAATTTCCATGAGCAAAATGATTATCATGCTAGCCGGAGTTAATGGATTCTTGGCCGTGTCACTTGGCGCATTCGCAGCACATTTGCTACGCAATAGACTAAGCCCAGAGCTGTTAAATACATTTCAAACCGGCGTGCAATATCATATGTATCACGCACTCGCCCTGTTCGGCATCGGCTTAATGATGATTAACTTCCCGAACACGAACCTACTGCGCATCAGTGCCTACTTGATGCTGGCAGGCATTGTTCTATTTTCCGGTAGCCTATACCTGCTCAGCATGACTGGAATACGATGGCTGGGCGCTATTACTCCGCTAGGTGGGCTCTGCCTTCTGACCGCCTGGGCACTCATTGTCTACTTCGCCACAAAGCAGCAGTTCCCTAACTAAGCCGTGTCTAATTTAATATCAGAAGAGGATAAGAGACCGATCCGCAGCTATGTTATCCGCTCCGGACGATTGACCGATTCCCAGCGCAAAGCAATTGAAAGCTACTGGGGAAAATACGTTATTGAATTCAACAACACTCCTCTCGACCCCAGCAGCCTATTCGAGAAGCCGCAAAAGTTAACCGTGGAGATTGGCTTCGGTATGGGCGACTCGCTGTTAGAGATGGCCAAGCAAAGCCCTGATCAGAATTTCCTCGGCATCGAAGTGCACCAGCCCGGCGTGGGGAAGCTTCTGAATGGCATTGCGGAGAATCAACTCACCAATATCAAGCTTATCTGTCACGATGCCAGAGAGATATTGGAAACTGGCTTGCCCGACCATTGCATCGATAGACTGCTGCTTTTCTTCCCCGATCCTTGGCACAAGAAGCGACACAATAAGCGACGCCTAGTACAAGCAGAATTCATTGAGTTGCTGCTTAAAAAATTGAATACCGCGGCAGAGCTCCATTTCGCGACAGACTGGCAGGCCTATGCCGAACACATGATGGAAGTGCTGGAGGCAAACCCTTGCCTGGAAAATACCCTCGGTGCGAAAAACTACTGGCCGGAGCCAGATAGACCCGTTACAAAATTCGAGAAGCGAGGGCAGCGCCTCGGTCACGGAGTGTGGGATCTCAGATTTAGGAGCAGAATTTCAGTAGAAGAGAAGAGCTAAAACCAGAGTCGGTGCTCGTGCTCTTTAAGCCAATTGATATAATGGTCACAGTCGGGACAAATAGATTCGACCCGATTCCAGAATCGCTGCGAGTGATCCATGTGCAACAAGTGGCAGACCTCATGAGTAATCATGTAATCGATAATGCTATAGGGCGCCAACATAATCAGCCAGTTGTATTGCAGCACTCCCGTTGACGTGCAATGTCCCCACTTAGACTTGGTCTTTCTAAGCTTAATTTCGGTAATCTTGTGTTCGACACCTAGATGATTGGCCAAGCCTCGGGCTCTGGGCAAGATATACTCACTCGCCTTGTCGATTAGAAAGTCTTCTACTTGTATCTTCGCCTTGGCTGGGGTCAGCTTATGGCCTTGGATAATAAATTCATCACCAACTACCATTACTCGCTGTTTACGCCCCTCCTTGAAGACGATGGTGCGCTCACGGGCTCGATAGAAAATCTTGGCGCCTCTCTCAATCTTGAGGGCCTGCTTCTCACGCAAAGAATCCTCTAATAGCCGGCTCTCGATCCAAGCATGGTTCGAGCTGATAAATTCCTCGATCTCCAGCCTAGATGCGCGTAGCGGGCAGCGAACAACTACTTTCTGCTGTTTGATATACAGAGCGAGCGTCTTCCGCTTACTACGCAGCACCTCACACTCATAGGGCCGCTTAAGGCCCTTGCTCCTGCCACCAAAATTTAAGGGAAGTACTTTTGCCTTTAGCTTACTCATAAATCTCACTGTGTAGACTGCTTTCTAGCTATTAGTCTTGCTATCGCACGTTCCGGGCCTGCGACTTCGCCTTCGAAATTCACAATTCTTTCCCAGCCATCGAACAGCTGACGCAGTTCGCCGTGCCCCAAGAGGAAATCTGGATTGCTCGGCCTGCCGAATCGTTTCTGATCCACTGTGAATGTTTCATAGACAATCAACCCACCTGGCCGAATCGCCGCTCTAATGAAAGGGAAAAGCGGCCTGTGCAGATAGTTAAAGACTATGACCGCATCAAAAATTTTCCCGGCTAGGGGATTTCTGCCCTGACTCACTTCAGCCTCAAAATCTATCAACCAATTCTCGCTTTTCTTCGCTGACGCGAGTGCTGGCTCAATTGATTGTAGGTGGGCTTTATTATTATCTGCAAATATTACTGGAACATTATGCTTAACTAAAAATAATCCGTTTCTTCCCATGCCGCAGGCTAGATCCAAAACACCGTTTCCAGTTTTCAGATTGTCGAACAAGCTGACGTTTTCTACAAGAAAAGATGAAGGATTAGCAATTGAATGAGACATGGATATCAGGATAATGAACTAGTTAGAATGAGATAGACAGCACGGATGGATTGTAACTCACTAAGAACTTAACAATGACCGAGATGAAGCAAAACAAAGATCGAATATTCGCCCAAACGAAGCTACCCGGCGATTTCGTTTTCGACGAGGAGGTCGCCTCCGTGTTCGAAGATATGATCAACCGATCTGTTCCCGGTTATAGCACAATCATAGCCATGATTGGCATGTTGGCAGAGGAGTACTGTCAGGAGCAGAGCAGAGTCTACGACCTAGGCTGTAGCCTAGGGGGGGCAACTCTAGCGGCCGTAGCTCGAGTTGAGTGTCAGGACTTTGCCGCCATCGCTATCGATAATTCAGCCGCCATGGTCGACCGTCTGCAGACTAAGCTAAAAGGATTTCCTCATTACGCCAGCAAGATAGAGTGCCGCTGTGAAGATCTACTCAATTCAAAAATAACAGATGCCTCGGTGGTTGTACTGAACTTTACTCTCCAGTTCATTCCCCTCGACCAGCGTGCAGCTCTACTCAGTAAAATCTATAGAGGAATGAAGCCGGGCGGTGTCTTAATCATCTCAGAGAAGATTAGCTTTCCCGATGAGAAACTCAATCAGCTATTTATCGAGATGTATCACAGCTTCAAAGAGAACATGGGCTATAGCAAGCTGGAGATAAGTCAGAAGAGAGCCGCGCTAGAGAAGGTCTTGCTTCCTGAGACTCTGGATAGTCACCGAGATCGTCTCCAAAAGATTGGCTTTCAATCGGTCGATGTCTGGTTCCAATGCTTTAACTTCGCCTCTATGGTTGCCTTTAAGTAGTCGAGCATAAAAATGCATCTCGATATGCTTCTAATCAGCTAATTTCAAATGTCGGTATCAACTAAGTAAAAAGCTATGAATCTAAAGCCATTACAGGAACTAATTGAGGGGTCGCCACTAGAAGCGCTCCTTCCGTTCACTAGCGAAGAGTTCTTGCAGCAGATACGCCACGGTGATTTCCCGAAATGGCGTAAGTTGTTATCCGAGTTACCACAGATTCAACCTGGTTCAGTCGAATTTGGCAGCAAGATTAGGATCGGCAGCGCCAGCGATAGCGACCCGGAAACCCTCGCCAGCCTACGAGAACAGCTCTTGGAGTTCATACCCTGGCGCAAGGGACCATTCCAACTGTTCGACATCGACATGGATACCGAGTGGCAGTGCAACCTGAAATGGGACCGCCTCAAAAAGGGAATATCACCGCTCGAGTCGCGCCGCGTGCTGGATGTCGGCAGTGGCAACGGCTACTACGGGTTTCGCATGCTGGAGGAAGGTGCCGAGATGGTGCTCGGTATCGACCCGCACATCGCCTATGTTGCACAGTTTTGGCTGCTAAAACATTTTGCAGCCGAGTCTCCGCTGTTTGTCTTGCCTCTCACCTTAGACCAGTTGCCACCGCCACTAAACTACTTCGACACTGTGTTCTCGATGGGAGTGATCTATCACCGCCGCTCACCAATAGACCACATTCTAGAGCTGAAAAGCTGCCTACGACCTGGAGGCGAGCTAGTCATTGAATCGATCTGTGTCGATGGCGTGGCAGGTTACAGCTTAACCCCCGAGAAAAAGTATGCGCGCATGGGCAATGTATGGTTCGTGCCAAGTATTCCCACCTTAGTACAATGGCTCTCTCGCTGTGGGATGGAGCAAATTTCGGTTATCGATGAATCGATTACTACTATGGATGAACAACGAAAAACCGAATGGATGCCCTTCGATTCTCTCGAAGATGCACTAGATATAAATAACCCACAGCTCACGATAGAAGGACTTCCTGCTCCAAAGCGAGTAGTGGTAAAAGCAATTCGCCCCTAGTCACGATTTTCTTACTTAGCTAAGCTCAATTAAGCACTCATGAAGTACTTTATTCTCGTGGAACAATTAGTAAAAACATTGCTTTTACAGTGACACAAACTTCCACTAGCTATTCTCTGCTCTATTTGAGTGAATTTCCATTCCATCAATCGCATCACTGTTGACGCGCTAGGGCAATTGCGTTAACACTACGTCTGCCCCATAGAGGGCCAGCTCTAATTCTATCCTTGATAATAAAGAGAATAACAAGATGGCCAGACCACTGAGAATTGAATACCCCGATGCTGTTTATCACGTCTCTAATCGCGGTCTCGACAAACAGCGTGTGTTTCCCTCAGCGAAGTACTATGAAGCTTTCCTCGAAGGTCTAGGCGAAACCTGTTCCCGACTCAATGTAGAAGTGCACGCCTACTGCCTACTTAAAGACGGCTATCATCTCGTGGTAAAGACGCCAGAAGCGAACCTTAGCCGCTTCATGCGTCAAATCGATGGCCTATACACCCAGCAGTATCAAAAAATGAAGGGCAGCGACGGTTCCCTTTTCAGAGGCCGTTACAAGGCCGTACTAGTTCAAGCCGAGAAATATCTACTGCCACTATCGAGCTATATACATACGCGCGTGAAGGCCTCTGAGCTGAATAGCTACCCTTGGTCTAGCTATACTAATTTCACCCGCAAGGCCAAGCCGCCGACTTGGTTCAAACGCGATGAAACGCTTAAACAATTGCGTACCACCGCGGCGAAACGCCCTAGCGCTTACAAGAAATTAGTCGCCCAGGGCCTTACAGATGAATTGGCGCATTTTTACGGGAAGAAAAACCTATCTTCCGTGCTTGGCGATGACAAGTTTCGTAAGGCTGCACAGAAAAAGAAATCTGCCACCACCGCTCGCGGTGTTTCCCGCGGCGCAAATGCTAAGTGGAGGCCTTCTTGCAAGCAGATCATCAGCGCCGTGGCTAAGGAATTTAAAGTGTCTGAGGTAAGTATCTATAAAGCCGCCCGCGGCCCAGGCTCGAAGAACGTGCCGCGCTGGGCAGCCATGTATCTCTGTCAGGAGCTCTCGGCGGTAACTCTGCAGTCAATCGCCAAGCTGTTCAAGTTAAAGCGCTATGGCACTGTTTCAACGACTGTCGGAAAGCTAAAAAAGGAATTCTCGGCAGACAAAAAGTTAGTTGCTAGCATCGAGAAACTGACGAAGCGCCTAAGTAAAGGAAGATGACCTAGGGAAAATTCAGTCGCTGGGCTTATGATCTTGATACCAAGATTCTAAATCCTACAGGCAACAAAAAGCCGGAGTTTTCAGATGAAAATTCCGGCTTTT
>TARA_B110000858_G_scaffold163087_1_pt1 | contig 25781 bp, 12 predicted proteins | sample TARA_B110000858 | Tara Oceans TARA_B110000858 (sample SAMEA4398247) | marine metagenome | biome: Polar Biome; feature: [SRF] surface water layer (ENVO:00010504); material: water (ENVO:00002006), including particulate matter (ENVO:01000060) such as... | depth 5 m | reverse complement strand
ATAGCTGTGCTTTCTTGAATATTTTGTGGCATATACATGTTCATACGGAACGAACGTGTATCACTAGTGTAAGTTGATCCACTAGCATTTGTCTGTACTAATATACTAATATTCTCCGTGAAATCTGTTGGATATAATTCCTCACCCCAGCCCTCGTATGCAGACTGGTCAAAGTTATTACCATTATACACGTATTCAAGGCTAGCGTCAAGTGTAGTAAACGTGCTAGCGTCAACATTTTCTGGTGTTGTGGCAAAAGGCCCACCACTTAATGTTGTGTCACCTGCCCAAGATCTGCCAGTGTGATCTTCGTACTTCATTGTGATAACACTGTTTCTAGATTGCTCTGTGGTTTCTATACCCACCGCTTCAGCATACGTTGTTGATTCCATACTTGATCTTAATTTGGTATGGAACGGCTTGATGTCATTTATAAAGTCTTCTACTACACTAACATCATAATTTTCATATGTTGGTTGGTTTATACTCAATGGTCTATTTACTTGTAATTTAACAAACGTTGTCTTAAACGCAAAATCGTCTGTTGTATTTTGTGTGGTTGCTTCGTACAACATGTCAAACCAAAGTTTGTTGTATTTAACTGCATGTCTGCCAATAAACAATTCTGTTCTTATTAAGTCAAATAGTTCGCTTATCACTACACTACTGTCACCGTCAAATGGTGTGATGTCAAATCCAACAGCATCAAATCCATGTCCAAATTTACTTTGATTCCATAGTTCTTCGCTTACTTGGATAGTTCCTAACTTCTTCCAGCAAAGTATCCATCCGCCATTTTCATAAACATACATTTCACTTCTGTTTTTGCTATCAGGCCCGGGTACATTTTTAATTAACATATAATCGCCGTCTAATTCTGTTACAATCCCAACACTATCATAATAATCTTCTATTGAATTATATGTGTAAGTTGGAGTAGTGTTTTTATCAAACTTATATGTAACATTGCCGTTACTATCGTATGCTGTTCTTATCCAATCGACCCAATTCCAGTATTTGTTAATACTGTAGGTTACATTTGAATTAGTAAAGGAATGATTGAATGTATTATTCCAATTACTTGAATCCGAAACAATTGGCGTTTCTGAAAGTAATTTATTTAAACTATACACAAAGTTATGTCTAGCATCAACCAAGTTTCTAAACAATGATTGCACGGGGCGTATACTCTGTCCGTATCTATTAAATTCATGCAAGTTGAGATCCGGAACCATTTGTCCACGCCAGATGTTAATATCATCTGTCTCAGTTTCTGCAGGCAGCGTGAATTCTTGAATCTCTGCCCAGTATGTCATTGCAGTGTCAAGACTTGGTTGCTGATTTATGTTATCAGGTATAACATCTTGTCCAAACAATCTAGCAGGGAAAGTGCTTACATAGTATTTACCACCGTCAGTAACAACATCATTTATCTTATATGTAGGCGCAGAGCTCCATGCTGCATATGTTACTCGTTCTTGATAATTATTAAATCCTGATAAACTATCACGCATTTTGATATGCAGTTGTTCAGGAATGGTACTATCAATATCTCCATCACTTAATAATGTCCATTCGTTTAATGGAAGCGCATTACTTTCGTATATTTGATTAACTTGAACTACTGTATCGTTAGTAACATATTTGTCTACATTGTTTATAAACAGTATGTTGTTACTGCTTGCTGCACACCAACTTAGGTCAAATGCGGTTGGATCTTCCATTAATCTTGCCAACTGGAATGTATTATAATTTCTTTGTCCAAAATAGTTAGTTTTATTTTTAACCCAGAAATAATAAAATGTTTCAGTCTGACTGGTTCTATTATTATAGTATGATTCTTCTGCCCAATAGTAAAGGTTTTCGCCATCGATTGAAGCAGTATATGCTTCGCCACTTGCAGGCTGTCCATCAACTAAGTTACCAAAGCTAACAAATTGTTCCCATTGCTCAGGTAATACTGGACTGCGAGTCCATTCGTAAATGTCAACACTTGAACCATCAAATAATCTTCCCCAATTACTTTGTTGGTAATCAATACTACCTTGTTCATAATTTAAGTAAATTGCACGGTTGATATCCCACCAACGTTTTCCAACGTATTCTGATCCCCAACATCTGTCTTCATTCAATTCTCCATCAATTGTAGTAAAATTGTATGTGGCAATGTCACTGCTTACTATAAATTCAATTTCATTTTTAACAAAGCCTGGAATTATTCCTTTTGCTGGATCAAACGTTTCTATAGTAGTGATTGTTGATTTTGCTTTGGCATCATAAATTTTAATATTTTCAATCAAATCATTTCTTGCTTGATTAGGCATGGTGCGCAAGGCTAACCATATGCCATTAGTATGGCCAACACTGCTACTGAATGTTCCTGTCCATTTATATACAGTTGGAACACCAAATCCATCATCATTGACAAATGCATAAACTGGCTTTTGTTGATTATTTTGTCTATATCCACTAAAGTTGTATTCGTATACACCGGACTGGTCATTTGTTCCTCTTAGTACTCTGTTATTAAACTTGGAATCAAGAGTTGCTCTGTCTTTAAATGTAATATTGCGTAATGGATATACGTTACCTTCTGTTGCCTCAGTTTCAATATATTCATCTATGAAAAACTTTCTCGTATCTGAAGGATCAACTTTAGTTACTTTATGAATACCATCAATATTAGGTTTACTATTACTACCACGTATTAATACAAAATCACCAACTTTTAAGTTATGAGCTTGTGTGGTTCCTGTTGGGCATGAAATAACAATTTCAGCATCGTCAGCGGCAGTTATGCCCTGACATATTTTAGTAGCAAACATACCAAAGTCCATTGTTTGGTAAACTGCATATCCTCTGTTAGCATTTCCCTGAAAACTATCGTCTGCAACCCAAACACTAAACAAATTAGGGTCATTTGTCATTTGTTGAAATACAACATTATTATTTACAATAGCTTCAAAAACATTTGCCACAGTACTTTGCGTAGCACTGTAAGTTAACGCAGTAATACCTACTGCGCCATTACTAGTACCTGAACCAACAATAAGATTAGGATTAGTACTAGTTATTTTTAATCTATTGTTACTGTTGCTTGCATTAACACCGCTTATGCCTTTGGTATTAATTTTTTCAATTATTGCAGTGATATCTAGATTAACGTCGGTAGTAGTTGTAGTTGTGCCAGCAAGTGTAACACCAGTAGTGAGACCAATTATGCTATTACTAGTGCCACCACCAATGAATAATGTGGTTGCATTACAGTTGATTTGTAACAAATTAGTATTACTTGAATTTGCTTGCGCACTTACATTAGTAATGTTTGCTGCGTTAATTTGAGTAACTACTTGTGTAAGTGTTAAGTTTGGTGTGGTTGTACCAACACTACTAGTGGAATTTGTTGTACCTGCCGCTATTCCTACATCTGCATTGCTTAATCCATTACCAATAACTAAACTAAACGTAACTCCTGGCGTGGCAGTTGTTTTAGTAATGCGTAACCTATTGCTACTTGCACTTGCAGCTATGTTAGTAATACCAAATGATGTGATTCTATTAACAATATCACTTAGTGAGTATATTTTAAATCCAGTTGATGTATCGGTGGTTACAACTGTGCTGTCTGAAATGACACTACTAGCATTAGACGAAGATGTCAAATATGTTTTAAATCCACTCATATACTGTCCATTTGCAATCGCAGCCTGTGAACTAGCAAGGTGCGCTGGAGTTATAATTTCTACTCCAGATAACACGTTTGATGCAGTGTATGGGCTACCATTTAGTAAATTTATGATAGCAACATCGTCTGTTATTAATGCACCTAGTTGACTTTGATACGCTGGTGTTGTATTGTATTCTACAAGAAGCTGAGTAACATTTAGTTGACCAGAACTTGTACAATATGTAGCCATAAAGTTAGCCCAGCTGGCGCCTCCATTTACTGCAACATATGCAGACCGCAATGATTCCAAGGCTAAAATTCGATTAGTAGCACTATGAAAAATTCCAGCAGTTGTAAATGCATTACTATATGCTGTAGCGGCTGTTATGTTTGCAGTATTACTTTGGTTTTCATTAAATGTAACAGTTGTACCATCAATAATCAAAGTTTTGGTTGAATCACCATTGATAATTGGATTGGTAGTTGTTCCTGTTATATCAATATTATTAAATGTAGTTGTGTTTACTACATTTGAAAATACAATTGTTTGTGCGGTAGCAGAGGTTGTTCCTAGCACCAAGCTACTGCCATGAGTAACGACATTCGAGCTTACCAAATCATTGCCTGCAATTTTTTGTATTACGCCCTGTACTGTTGCCGTTGCTGTTTTCGTTAAGCTAACTGAAGTGTTATCTAGTATCAGGGTGTTTGCTGCGTTACTTGTAACAGTTGGCAATGTGATACTACCGGTTACTGTAATAGGATCGTTTGGACTAGCTAGGCCACTGCTTCCGTCAGTGTCTATCATTTCCCATGTTTTGCCTTGATAAAGTATCTTATCATTAAACTTATAGCTTGTTCTATTATTCCATGCGTATACGTCTTGCCATTCTCCTGCAAAGTTATAACTACTTTTAGTTTCTAGTGGGAACAATGCGAGATCGTCTCTGTTTAATACTCTGTAGTCTACTTCATTTGTTAACGGCAATCCAGCAGTTATAAAATCATTGGCATATAACGAGTCATAACTAATAGTGCTTTCATCTTCTGTAATTCTAGGTGTCCGTGTTGTAAAATTATCACCAGGAGTGCCAGTAACTAGCAACGGGCTATTATGGTCAACATCAACTACAACGTCAGTTAGTATGTCATTTACTTCTTCTTTGCTAAATCTCACTGGTTGTGGACTAGTGGTTAGTAATTCTGGAGTTAATTGAAATTCTATAGTATTTCTACTTCGAGTATCTCCATAATCTGCTGTTCTAATTGCCCATTCTTCATGTAGTTCTGCAGATGCATCTCCATCAAATAATGACTTATTTCTCATAAATGCATCTAATGCAAGGCGTGTGCCTCTATACTTGCGTGTGCCTTTCATAAACTCATATAGTGTATCATCATCTATGTCAAGTTTTGAACTCCACTCGGGCTTATTATATCCAACATTGAATCTAGCAACGTCAACAATTTGTTGATTGTTGATTGTGTTACCTCTACCGTAATATTGATCCATTTCTCTTGCACTAGTATCCAAGTTGTCAATGATAGTGTTATCAGTTACAACATAACCAGGTGTGTATAGTTTACCGTTCCAGTTTTTAGTTTTACTTCCACGCCATTTAATTCTAACATGGCGCTGACCTAGTGCTGGAGAATATATAACGTCATCAAAGTTTGATTTATTATCAAACACAATAGCATGTTCTAGTTCAACTTTGTAAAGTCTAATACCCGCAATGAATGTTATTTTTGGATCTTTTACTGTTATTGTTGTTACTGCGTCTTGAAATTTATTAATTTCTCTAATAATATAAACTTCATTACTGCTAATTTGGTTTCCATATGGATCTATTATATTATAGATGCCATCATACTTTTGATCGACATTGTCATAATATCCAATTGGCCCGTCAGCAATGCTAATTGTACTAGTACTAGGCATCAGAACACTTGATTCATTTAATTTTGCGGTATCTGCCCAATCTAAGAAATTGGTTGCCATTATATCCCATGTTTCTTGCCAGCCTTGCTGCCTAGCATATTCGCCATGTCCTCTGATGACATCATAAACTTGTTGAACATTTGGCAGGATGGTATTATACGAAATTATATTAGACGTGGTTTCAAACTGTGAATGTTTTGTAACATTGAAGTTGTCACTAATTACAGTAGCGTTTGTGCTACTAGTAAGTGGCATAAAATATGTAAAACTATTGTTACTATTATCAAATCCTGATACACTATATCCAGTATCTACTTTTGTAACTTTAACTCCACCAATAAAGATTTCGCTACTAGGCTTGCTAGTACAAAGTATAGTATTATAATTCTCTTCTGGTATCGCTACTTTTCCTTTATCTTGGCTACTTTCCAAAATAAAGTTTTGATTATTTGGGTTAACAAATCCACCTGCTCTAATAATAGGGTTGAACTGTAAATTTTTAAATCTAACTGCTAACTCATTAGCATTGGCTTTATTGGATGTCAAATAATCAATAATACTGTTGCTCATTCCTGAAGCATATGTTTTAGCATTGTCAATCAAGGTTACATCAAATGTTGCAGTGCCTAATGAAACAGTTATTGTTGGCTTACTATAATAATTCTCGCCTGGTGATGCAACACTAACACTAGTTATTGTGCCAGCATTAATCGTTGCTGAAAGTGTGGCCCCTGATCCAAAGCTATCAAAAACAGTTAATGTAGGTGATGAAGTATATCCGCTACCACCATTGATTACACTAACGCTTTCAATAATACTACCAGGGTACGTTACTCCACTCAGGTTTACAATTCTATTGTTCCCAAGCTGATTCTTATCCTTGATATAGTCAGCAATCGCATATCGGTCGGTTTGCGTTGTTGTTTTTCTAGTAGTACTACTAAAGTATGTATTGAGCACCCAATTTGGTCTCAGTCTCATAAGGGCTAGCGTCAATGATACTTTATACTCACTAGACCTACGCCATTCTGCTTCAACTGGACCCCAGTCTCCAAATACAAAGTCTTTGCTTGCATTTACTGCGGTTGGAGTTGGTACTACATTTGCAGTTGCTGGAGAATTGAGTGCACCAGTATTTTTAACCAATGTGTCATTATCCCAATCGTATTCAGCATAAGCAAAATTACTATTAAATTCAGAAAGTAATGCTGGGTTACTTGTTTTGCCCCATTTTAATGCTGCGATTAATGATGCACGTTTAGGTGCATCTGTCCAGTTATAATTTGTGTCCCACCAGGTTGGTTTCGTGTTAAACCCTAACATCTCCCAAGGATGGGTGTTTGGACGATCAGTATTAAAGTAGTAATGATACAGTCCTCTCCAACCACCAATGCCAGGTCCCACACTACTATAATTCCAAGAAAATTCATCAACAGCATTATAATATGTTACACCGTTTAATATACTAATGTTATTACGAACTTTCCAATTATTAAACTCGCTTAGTAGTTTATTATTTAGATCATTCCAAGTGTACGCAAGTGATCGCTGCGCTGTGGGCATAATTTCTTGATATGAAGTAACACTGTGTAACTCACTATTTAAATTATTTGAAATTCTAATCTCTAAATCCCATAGTGCTGCATCTAGTATATCAAATCCAACTGTTTCTCGATTATATAATTCAGTACCGTTTCTAACATGTACACTACCATCGTGCCCAATAATAATACTATCTGTTATAGATGTACCATTACTTGCAGAACTATAGTCTGTTCTTTGTTCAGGTGTATAAGGACGAACCAATCCTAGTTTTACTGCACTACTAGGTATAAAACTAACTGCATTTTGCGGATACCAACGTATATGTGCATACGCTAATCCACTTGCATCAAATGTCATTGTGGATGTAATAGCAATCGTGTTCTGCGTTAATGAATACTCAGATGCTTCTAATATACGCCAACGTAGGCTATTGTTGCTGTCTAAATCCTGTACCCATACTTGTATATGATTTTTTGCATCATCATATGTATTAACTGTGTTGGGCAGATTAAATATTGCTGGATGAGCAGTTGTCCAGCTATAGTCTTCACTTTCATAATCCTGGTACATTGCCATATTACTATTATTGAATGCACTATTTGTATTTTTTCCTAAGTTAATAGCAGCCAATGCAGCATCCACAATTTCATGTACAGGAGTATTAATGTCTGTTGAATTGTGAAGTTGTCTTACTTTTTGCAAAAACTGTGCTTTAAACCTTCTATAACTTTGTGCTGCAAAGCCAATTGCACTAAACGGATTAGTGTCAGTATCAGATATTAATTGTCCTAAAAGTTCTGTACTAAATGGTTGCTGCCTAATCGTACCACCAAATTCATGTATTTGTGGCATAACATGATAATTATTTTCACCAAATGTTTCAGTTCTATGTTGTGGTATGCCTGCTAACTGTTGGCGCATGTGTGTTGCAACGTCAGCATAACTACAAGTTGTTAATAACTCATTTTGCGGGTTTAAAATATGTGAATCAGCTGGTAAAAACTCTCCTTCAGCATCCTCACTTAGTGCGCTGTTGCTGTGATACGTAACATCAAATATATCATTCACAGCCAATGTACTAATAGTAATGATACCGTTCGCATATGTATAATTTGTAAATGGAACCCCATTTTTTAACACTTTAATATTGTTAGTAGCGGTATTATCAGTTACATATACCACACCGTATATACTAGGATTAGCAACAAGTCTATACTTAAATGTAACCTTATTAGATACATTTGCGGCGACATTTATAGTAAATGCGTCGTTGGTTCCGATTGCTCCTTGTGTAAGTCCACTGAACGGCGTACCATCCATATTAACGAATTCAATATCACTAGGACTAAATTTACATTTAACGGTGTAGTCTTTTCCCTGGTCAATAAACAATGCTGGATTAGAACCGTTTGTTCCATCTACATAAAACCGACTCTTTTTATAAGTAATATTAATATTAGTATCCAACCCAACGTCAGTTGTTCCTAGAATAAATGACAGTGGCGTTGTATTAGTAATAGCAGTTTTTTGTATATGTCTAAGTACAGGCTGTTTGCTTCTATTAACAACCCAACCATTATGGTATTCGTTAGTACTTGTATTTTTATAATAGTAGTACCCGTTTATTTCTTGTAGGTTGCTCTGGTCTTGTGAAGTATTAATATTGTTATAGTTGTATCTAACTGCGCCCAATCCAAAATCAAAACTCAATCCAGGAGTATTTCCATAGTCAATATATCGTGGACTGAAACCTAAGGCAGCGTCTAATGTACTTGATGCATTTCTTCCAAAATCAAAAATCTTATCACCAACAAAGGTACTATTGGGATATAATTCTGAAGATGTTAATGAGTTAAAATTAATATCATATAGGTTAAACAATATACCAGAACTTAGTTTGGTCTTTTGTTGTCCATATACCCACTGTGTTCCACTCCAAAACCATTCACTGCCACTTCTTGGATGTGTAATCTCGTTATCATCTCTCTGCGCACGATTATAACCATGTATTACACTAACTTTAGTTCCCACAACAGATGGCGTATGAAGTAATGTTAAATTTATTCCAAATCCAATTCCACTCACAGTATACATGTTGTTGTTATATGCTGCATTTGTCCCGCCTACAAATAGCACAGAATCACCATTTTGCAATGGAGTTATTTCAATTCTATTCCAAAATGAACTATTTTGTGGATCCTGAGGAGATTTCGTTATACCATGTGACTCAAGACATTCATAATATATCGGCACACCGTTAATTGTTATTTTTACAGTTTGCCCAAGATCATACCCTGTGGTCTCCCATTCAGTGGCAGTTGTGCCTACTGTATGGTTCCATGAAGTTTGACCAATGATTGCAGTAGCCGGATCAATACTATCTTCAACTAAATGTGTAACATATAGTGTTGAGTTATCTGATGTATCGTATGCTGCTACGCCTGAGTTATATTTTTCAATACTATCTCTAAATTCAATAACCGGACGAGTGGCTCTAAATGTATCAACTATCCAGTCTACATATGCTTTGCCTTGGAATGATAATGCTGCTTGTGCAGACTTTTCATGCATCCATAAGTTACTTCTAGCCCAAGCACTTTGGTCTGTGTTCCATCTAGACTCAACAACGTAATCCCTGAAATCATTTCTAACTTCAGTGTCTGCAGTTGGATCAAAGTCCCATGTGGTGGCAGACTCATTAAATCCTGCTTGTGATTGTGTATTACAAATAGTATTATTAATCCATGTTCTTTTATCATAATTGTAATAATCATCATTTGACTTTGTGCTAGCTCTAGTATATTGTGTGGTTAGTTTAATGCCGCTGGTATTTCCTACACCATCAACAATATAAATTTGAGCTGGGTTATAACTTCCAGTTACGTGTGTAACATCAACTTGAACTTTATCACCGTTGGTTGGCGCACTAGTAAATTCGACTGTTTGACCGACTATTGTATAATCAGTGTTTGGTGTCTGTAGAACATTATTTTTCCATACGTCAATACTTCCAACTATTGGATTAGTTAAGGAAAAAACTATGTTAGTATTTCCAGACTGTGTAAATTGTTGCACAACAGTTGGCATAAAGCGAATACGCATGCCGTTGTACAGATTTAATTTTTTGCCTATACTTGTGGTTGGTGTTTCATAATGCACTGCACCAACAATATGATCTACATTGATTGGGCTAGCCGACGTTGGCTTAATATCACATGGTGGCAAAATATCAACTAACCAAAAATAGTTGTGGTATGCAGTAAACATGTCATAGTTTATAGGTAAGTCTAGTGTATACCCGTTTTCGCTTAAACTTATATTCTGTTGATTAACTTCTGCGTTGTTAAACTGTAATGCAGCTATCATATCAGCATAAGACAATGCACTTGTGATATTATTATTGTTATCTCTGTTTACTACACCAGGAACAAATTGGTGGCTATCAAATTTTCGGTCACTTGTTAAGTATGAATCAGATGTAGTTTTTTTATTATATGTGCCGCCTACCATATTATTAATTGATTGTAAACTGCCGCTGCTCATTAATTGTTCTAGTGTACTATCTAAGAACCCAGTATTAATTGTTGTTTGGAATATATTAGGCAGTAGTTCTTTTACAGAACGGGTTCCAATATATTCTGCACTCTCCCCAGGACGAGTGATCAGGGGAGCAACTATAGGGTTGGTTGTGCGGTCATTCATGTGATATTAACTCCGGTATTTGCAGCGATAGTAGTAGCATTATTAGTAATGCTATTGGTAATAGTTATGTTACCAGTACTTAACACTGGTAAAAATAGTTCATCACTGTCTGACTTTATTTCAAACAGTTCAGTAGTCATTGTTGTTCTTGACACTGGGCTAATAGTAATTTGACTAATTTGTCCAATCATATTATTGTGTATAAATGCAGCCAATTCAGTAAAGTAAAAAGTTTCACCAAAGTCCCAATTATCAATTGAGAAATATTGTGTAATTAATTTAATAACTTGCTGTTTCACTTCAGTATCACTCATTGTAGCTGTACTAGTTCTAACAACATTAAACTTAGCTTGTAGTTCGCCACTTGCTAACTCACCAAACAATATCTTATATTTTACTGGTCGATATATAACTTGATCGCTTATGCTTTTTCTATTTTGCAAGCCTTCAAACATTTCACTTAGTTCAGTCACAGTTGGGTTGTTTGGCTTAGTTTGTGGCTTACCATCATATAATGCCCAGGATTTGTACAAATTATCATAGCTTGACAATAACACATATGTATCTATAATGTTTGTAGTACTTGGATCAATTACCTGATTGATATCAGCTATTCTACTGTACTTTGATCTAAGGTTACTTCTACCTGCAACTGCACTACTTGCAGCGGAATTTTCAGTATCGTGTACAGTGAAGTTGTATCCATTTTCACGAATCGTTGTTAACTTAATTGTACTAGCACCAATAATTTTGTTAAACGCTTCAGGATCTCCTGGAAATCCATCTTTATTAGGATCACTAAGTGCTACTCTAATTTTATGTGGATCAGTATACCCATCAGCATATGTAAAATACCCAACTGCATTGAAGTCATAATTGTCAGTCATCGGTACATTGCTGGTTGTACTTTCAGCATTCACATTTAATACACGCACACTATCACGCAATGGCTTTAGTGTGTCGCTACTAAATGTTTCTTCAAAATTTAAATTATTGAATCTAACAGTGTTATCACTACCGTAAATGTACCTGGTCTTTCTTGTAAGTATTTCCCATTGTGAACTACTGTAATTAATTCTGATTATCCAACTTTGGTCAACGCCAGTGCTAGTATTGTCGCCCTCGTACTCTCTACTCCAGTTACTGGCTAGATTCGTGGTAGTGTTACTTGCTGGCAAGTTGGCGCTATCTACTAATTCCCATGCTTGATTTGTTGCATCATAACGAAGACCGAAACTATTATTTGCATCTAATTTACTAATCAAATTAGCTTTTACTGTATTAGATGTATCGTTAACCCAACTTGGAACAATGCGCCTAATTCTAGCACTAGTTGGTATTGCAGCGTCCAATGATATTGCGCCCTTGCCAGAAGAGTCGTTACCAGTTGGTGTACCATCTGATGAGTCAATACCAAGTCCGTCTTTGTAGATGTTTGTCACTCTTGCCCATTTAGTATCTGAGTTTGCTACTGTCGCTTTTGCAACTGCTCCAGATCCACCACCGCCAGTAAAGCTAACACTAGTAGCATCTGTGTAATTTATACCACTATTGGTAATCGTTACGCTAACTACAACACCTGCACTTAAATTTGCAATTGCTGATGCGTCTGATCCAGAACCGCCGACTACGACAGTTGGGGCAGTGGTATATCCTGATCCACCTGACGTTACTGATATTGTATTAATATAACCATTTTTAAATGGAGTTGTTATAAACTGTATTAAACTATTTTTTTGTATTTTCTTCATTGGATCTGATGCTAAACTACCAACTCTTTGAACTGGTGTGTTGAACGTTAGATACCCAGTACTTGTATTACTCGCACTGGTTGTTTGATTCCAACGATACGTGTTTGTAACTGATCCATCAACAGTGAAACTTGTAATACCAGCTTTAGTATCAGTATAGTGTATATCTCCACTAGCCATCACATCACCATCATAGTAATGTCTATAATAGTAAAAGTTTTTAACTTCAGGATTATCAAGTAATGGTTTTAAAAATCTTTGGTATAGTTGTTCACTATTATACCTACTTGGTAAAGTAACAATATTTCTACTAGTAATATCATCTTTATACAAATATCCATCATCCATAAACTGAACTGCGTCAGTATATGTTGCAGTTGGGTCATACAAGTCTCTAAATCTGCTGTGTCCACTGTGTACCCGGTTGATACTTTTAATCTTACGAATATTCTCGCTAACTGTTAATGGGAAGATACTATAGTCTTCCGCCGTTACCATTCTGTCTTGTGTTGCAAAGAATCTACTTGCGTTGGCTTTAATACTACCAATACTTTCACGTTCACTTGCATTAGTAACATTTGATTTTAAACTACACCCAAGTGTTGCGTCATAATTATTTCCGTCCTGGCCTACATAACTAAAGGAAAACGATGTTCCACTAAAATTATTAGAGTTCAATGTATATGTTTGATTAAGTCCTGTTCTATACCATACTCTAATAATACCACGTGGTATATTTCCAAACGCTCCGTCACCAAATACAATACTAATTTGATCATCTTCTCTGCTACTAACAGTGTAGATATTTTTATTGCCATTACTAATAGCGTTAAAAATACTTCCGCTACCAAATTGTCTATCTATCCGTGTCCAGTTTGTTTGTACTTGGCCTACTTCGTCAACTGTTTGCACCCAAATGTTACCATTTGCAATATTACCTACGTTAATATCTAGTACCATGTTGGGCAGACCAGATGGTATTGAAAAATCTTTATTTTCCATTGTGCCTTGTTTAAAGCCTACAAAGAATCCAGTATCTGGACTACTAAATCCACTGTTATCATTCTTATAAACCATATCAAAAACACCATATGGGTCAGGTGCCTTCTCTTGTAATATGTCTGCTGTTTGGTTATATGATACACTGTGAATGCCAAATGATTCACTTGCACCGTTAATATTGCCCCTAAACAAACTACTAACTGGTGCGCTCACGCTGTTAGTTCTGTATACTTCGTTTCTAACACCATTTTTTGTAAACCTAGCAAATGGTGATCCAAATTTATTACTAGACTGTAATGATGAATTAATAATGGTTAAAAAGTTTTGATAAGCATCAGGGTTGGTGACATCGTCAAATTGCAATGTTGTATTTGCAAGACTTTTGCCATCAACATCATATACTGTTTCTGACGTTCTTACACTGGTTATTTTTAATAACCCACTTGCAACAACATTGCGTGTGGGGTTGTATCCTAAGAATTCTGCAATTCGAAGTGCGCTTTCCCTGCGTTCTGCTGTACTTAAATAATTTTCTCTACTAGCCAAATCACTTCTAAATGCTAGGTTATGTCCTAGGAATGCCATAAGTTCAATTAAACTTACAAACTCACTTGAACTAATCCAGTCATTAAAGTTTTCTGGATGGTTAGTAGTGATATAATCAACCATTGCATTTCGTATTGTTTCGAAATCATATGCTTGAAAGTTTGCTTGTGCAAAACTTTCATATACTACACTAAAATCTTCCGCAGCAAATAAACTGCTCTGTCTTGCGCCTTGTGCCATTATTCTATCTCACCTTGGAATGTTAAGTATAAATCTTCAGCAGTACCTGTAGCAATATACTCTAATCTAACCTTTATGTTTAACGTATGATCGTCAGGTTTGGAAGTTAAAGTTTCTAGAGGTTTCCATCGTGGATCGCTATTCACTATTCGTTCAACATCATCATGAACTGCTTCTTCTGTCATGCTGTCAAGTGGATCAAAAATCAAATCCCATATTATGCATCCAAAGTTTGGATTCATAACACGTTCACCCTTGCGGGTGTAAAAATGATTTATAAGATCACGCTTTGCCAGAGCAGAGTCTGTTAATGTTCTACTTGAGAATGTACTATTAAGTGTACTGTATCCGTAATACGTTGCCATGCAAGTATTTAGTGCAAAATTAACCTAGCAGTTTTAGATTTTCACAGTTGTTTGTATAATATCACCAGTTATTAATGATGTTATTATTGTCAACCTGGGACCATCTAGTGTATAGTCATAATATTGCTGTTTGATAACGCCATTAATTTTAACAAGTAATTTTTCTATAGGATCTATACTTGGAGTAACAGTTAATGTTATAGTTGGGATGCCATTAGCGTATTCAATACCGGATTGTGTTGCTGACGTATCGTATGTAAATTGCTGCTCTCTAAGTGTTTCACGATATCGGTTAGCAATTGCTCGCTTAGTACCTTCTGGTGTGAACGGTAAAAATTTCAATGTCTCAGCATGATACGCAAATCTTGCAGCCTTTGTCTGTTCTTCATTTAAATTTCCCTGCTCGTTTGCAGTACGCATATTGAAAATTCCATTTGCTCGCATCCAGCTTCTATCTTTGTTAAATCCATAATCAGATAACCTTATAATAGTAGCAGCAATACGTGCCTTTTGTTTATTAAAAATACTTCTCATAACTATACTAGCTAAATTATCCCAATCTTTGCTTAATATAACTTCTCTAGTACTATATTGTCCTTCAGATGCATTAATTGTAAGGAAATTCATTGTTGCCCAATAGTATATAAACAATCCATCATAAGCAGCCTGTGGTATGGATTCAACTCCAATTGAACGCAATTGCTTTTTAAAATTATTTTCCGCCTTACGAAAATATCCTACCCAACTATTGTATGCCTCTTGCTCTGTTACTCCACGTATAAATTTACTTTCTCCATAACCAGTAAAATTATAAGCACTGTATCTGCCAAAATTTAATGCAACTAGTTCTGCTTCTGAACTGACAAATACAGTTTCAATTGCAATTGGCGTTTCATAACGTGCCTGATCTTTTACAGTAAAATCATCCCACACAGTTGTATAAAATTCTTCTATTTCAATTAAACTCATTGCTGTTGTCCTTTGAAAAAGTTCTTACCAGCATCTACTGCGCCTTTAATATTACCTCTTAGTCCATCATCTGGACCGCTACGTCCAGTATACATTTGATTAAGTATTGGCTCTGGGTCAACAAGCTCAATTCCGATGTTAGCTGCTCTTCTTGCTTCTCTTAAAATAGCATCATCGTAAACAGATTCTGGTTCTTGCATTAGTCTTGCTAGCTCTGCATCATTCCAAGGAAGTCCAGTTCTTGGATTAATTGAATTTTTATCAATTACTGTAGTTGGTTCAGATCCAATACCAGTCTGTGATGTTTGTGATTTTGGTGTTGCAGTAGATCCCCTACTTGGACCCTTGCGTTCACTAATCTTACTTACATCGTAATCCTTATTATCAGGTTCGTAACTAGAGTTGGCTTGACTTGGTATGGCATTAGATGATTCTTCATGACCGCCCCATGGCTCATGTTCTGGTACTCTACCAGCAATGCTTTCTTTTACAGATTGGTTACTAGTTAGATTCCCAGTTACTGGTTTACTTGCCTTATCTGCTACTGGACCGTTAAGGTCAACCATTTTACCAGTAATCCGCACGTTACCACCAGCGCAACTGATATGTCCATTCATATCACTTGTCAATCTGATATCTTTTGCACTGTGTACATCAAATGTACCAAGTGTTGTTTGCATGTTAATGCCACAGTTTCCCCTTGATTTTAGATTAATACAGTCTGCATCTAAGTTAAAATCTCCACCAACATATAAGTTAAAGTCATTAGTTGCATGCATACTAATATCCATTTCACTAAACACGTCTATCTTTCCAGTCTTGTCCATTTGAATCCAACTAGTGCCGTCTTGATTAATAACGTAAACACAACCATCAGTATCATTTAATAATAGCTGAGCACCACCTGCACTACGTAGTCTGACTAGCTTACTAATGCCAGCTTCACGATCTTTATCAGGAACATGGTTAGACCCATTACTGCTTATGGTCCCATCATCGAGTACTAATCCATGTCCGCCTGGTGTTAGCATACCAGTAACATTGGATGGAGACTCACGACGTGCGCCACTACTTCCTACTCCTCTAACAGCATCTAAACCAAGACCTTGTTTAGCAAGATTGTTTGCCATTGGATGTCTAGGGCCTTTGGCTGCATTTGCATCAGGAGCATTTTGTTGCACGCCAGGTTCAAATGTGGGACCAATAGTTCCCCCAGTTTCTCCCTCAACTTGTCTTGCTGGTAATCCTGGAATTTGTGCGTTGCGCTGTGCATCATTTAACACACCCAATAGATATCCTTCATTTTGAAATCCAGTGAAGGCCACCAAAACTTCAGTGCCAGGCGCAGGAGGCGAAGCAGTCATACCGTATACGTTAGTATGGTCGTCTCCTTGGAGCACACCACCAAATGGACTAAGTTGTCTAACACGGTGAGTTCGTTGTCTGCCTTCAGCAGTGCTACCATCAATTATAGATTGTCCATTTACTAATTCTACATGTACGTAACCAGAATATGTTTCATCATTAAAATCTCTAACTTTTCCAATAAACACCCCTTGCAACACTGATAAGCCATGACGTTGACTCTTGTCATAAATGGATGGCGCTCCAGTACTCTCTCTATTTTGTGCAGTATATGTTGCGCTATCGTGTATGCCGCCACCTTGTTTTCTACTCATTGGTTATTCCTTATCCTGTTACTGCGGTTCTTAACCATTCTGGTGCATTTCTGGCTCTATAGGTACCATTATCCAGTTGTCCACCCCAATATCCTAATTGAGGTTGGGTTGCGTCAACATGAATGCGTCGGTTTCCCATGTAACCATTTCCTGCGCCGAATTGTGTTAACCCAGCAGATTTACCATTTTGAATGAATGACTTTATTAATGGTAAATCATTTGGATCACTAAATGATAATCGTCTATTTCCATCAAATAATTCAATATCAGCTGCATTGCCGTTGTCGTGTCTGTGTGATCCAGTTCGATTGGGGCCAGTAGAGTCTTGTCCGCCGCTGTATACTACTACATCCAATCCAGTTGCTTGTGCTGCTTGTTGAATTTGGCTTCTCAATCTCGTGCTAAGTGGGTCATTTCTAATTTTTCCTGGCTCGGTTTGGTACGAAGTATCATCAATTTGTCCAGTACCTGATCCTGTAACTAACGGACCCGTATAATCTGGATCCCTGCTAACGCCGTCATCTGGTAACCCATCAACATCATCACCATCTCCCTCTCCAGTTCTTCTACTTTCCTGCTGACTAATTCCATTTTGTGAGGTAGTAAATCCCCGTTCTAAATCTTCCCATATTGATCCAACATTTGCATTCATATCTCTGAATGAAGATAGTTGCATAGTGAATGAACCTTGGTCGTATGACGCCCTAACCATGTATACTCTGTATATTCCCATAATAGAAAAATCGTTATCAATTTGTCTTGGCAACCCAGTTTCATGTTCTGGGTACGTTGGAAATTTTACATTTAGAAAATAATTTAATCCACCACTTTGATAGTCAGCACCTAGACTGTTATTATTCGCCCGTGTTTGTTTTCCTAGCCAATATGGGTCACCTCTAACTGTTATGTTTTGTTCTATTAGATCACTAAGTGCGTTTAGTCCTACTTCTACTGCACCTAACATAAGTGAACCTGAGCTTTGGTTTCCTTGGTCAGGTCCTGACGTTGATTGTGATACAATGTTTGTACTTTGGAATGTTAGCGGGAGTTCACTACTTAATGCTGAGTTGGATGATGATACATCACTTTGAGTAATATATCTTCTAGATAATGGGTTTGCTCCTGTGCGTGAAGATTCTCTCCCGAAAGCGTTTAGTTCTACTTGTGCAGCTATTAAACTTTCGTTAATTATGTCTTTTTGATCTTCTAGTTGCCGAACAGCAGATTCAAGATTAGATATATCTACAGAAGCTGCATGTTGATTTATTACATCATCAGGCCCTTGTGGTGGGATCTCATTTTGTGCATTCAACTGCGTAATACGAGCTCTCTTAGAACTAATAGTTGACTGTAAATTCAGTAAGTCTGTTCGTAATGCGTTTACTACATTTAAAGGATCAGATGAAGAAATTCCAGCTACTTGTCTTCCATTAAGCTCTCCACCATTCAATGCCTGTATTTGGTAATACAGATTGTTCATAGTAATATCTAAATCAATAACTTCAGTGTTAAGTCCAGTAAATGTAAAATCAAATCTTTTTCTCAATAAGTCATTATCAAATATTTTTTGAAGTCGCTGTTTTTGCAATTTTGGGCTAGACATAAGATTATAGTAACTAGTGGGATCATGCACAATTTCAGGTGTGATATATTGTGCAATAGTATATGTTATATCTTTTCGATAATGTTTAGTCAGATTATCATATTCGTTGTATGTAACCTTAGTATCCATCTTAAACCAAGTTAACAGATTTTGCATCACTGTTTCTTTGGCAATGGCGTCTGTTGGACTATCTTTTGCAAACTGTCCTGAACCATTTTTTGTGTGAACTGGTAACTTTTGAAACTCTTCAGTTTGAAATAGTGCTGTGCTCATCAATGCAGCAATACTAGTTCCAGGGTTAAATTCAAATATTAAGTTACCATTCCCCCTAATTGATATTGCTGCGTTGTCACCAGAATTAATTGCAGCGGTGAATTTCCAATTTTTCCAATGGGCTGCATCGGCACCTAGATCTATATGAAACGTATTTGAATACGTTTGATGAGGATCTAGAGAAGTTCTTTGAACTTCCTGCTCGTTTATTTCAGTTTCAAGGGCTTGAAGAAATTCACCATATGTACTTGCATTAATACTTCCTTCAAATGGAAGGTTTAGTTGCAATCGCTTGTATGCATCTTGTTGTGTCTCTATTAACTGTGCTGTGTATGTACTAGCGCCTTGTCTATATGTGAACTCTAAACTGGACATTGTTGTCATATAATAAAACGGTCCAGGAGGGCTGTCAGAGGCTGTTCCATCTGGGAGCCAACCATTAAATTTTAATTCTAACAAATAGCATGCTTGTAGATGATTTTCAATACCCAGTTGTAGGGCAGCTAACTTTATCCTGTTAAACATAGTTGCGCCCATGGGCTCTATTAGCTGCATAGTGAACATGTTGCCCACTGCGTTTCTATTTTGTTTAGCAAATGTCAGTGTCATATCTTGTTGCACACTTTGTATGTTAATTTCAGATTCAACACCACTATGTGCAAGTGTGACGACACGGCCTTTATCAATTAATGCTTCAAACTCAGTTGATTCCTGAGGATGCACCATCATTAGCTGCCACTGATAGGTATAGCTTTCATATCGGTTAAGGACATTCTCTAGGTACTGGCTGTGATTTTGGCCCATTAACTACTCCCGGGTCTGTACTTAATAGGTATAACAATCTTAGTTCCTGATAAGAAATCATGCAACGGATCTTTTAATATTTCTCTGTTATAATGAGCAAAAATCCACCATACTCTGCTGTTTCCATATACATCATGTGCCATTAGGTCAGGCCGTTTGTGATATTTACTGTTGATAATAATTTCACGAGTATTACTATCTAGACTGTTAATAGTTATACTTGGATTATATAATTCTAAATATTTTCCATTTATGCTAGTTTGTGCATAATTACTACTGTCTTTGTACTCTGGTTTTATTGACATTATACAAATCCATCCGTGTAACTATTGCCACTAACAAAACTTCTAGTATTGTATACTAGTTTTTGTCTGTCTGGACTTTGCTGAATCATTAGATCTAGTGCAACAGTTTGCATTACTGGTATGTTTTGCCCATTGACAAATTTTAAATCAACACCACTATCAAATGTTGTAGAAAAGTTTGTTATAACAACTGGCACTCTTTCAAATATTTGCGATCCAAAACTACTAAAAGAAAGCACTGGCGGAGGTGTGCCTGCAACTGGTACTGTACCGTCATTATTGTCTAGTCCGCTCCACATCTTTGTAACACTTCTTAAGAAATGTAACACCCCTAATGTATACATGCCTTCTTCTTCAGTTACACTTACAAAACTGGCAGTTAATTGTATACTAGGACTAGGAGTATTTGCGTAGGCATTAAATCCGTAATTGGTATGCACCAAATCATAGTTGTTATAATTTACACTCTGACTATAACTTATATCAGGCTGATAAGGAAACATTATTCCGCCATGTGTACGCAATGCTGCGGCTGGGCCCTGTGTGTATAACCCGACGGCGCCGGGTTTACATCTAAGTATGGTTCTATTGTTTGCTGCTACTGTCATTTAATCTTGCTCTTTAAAAAATTATATACGTCATCATCAAATGCGCCGAAAAACTCCATAAACGTTGACTGTTTTTGCTTTTCATCCAATAAATCATCTTTCATTGCATCACGGAAATCTGACGCACTCATTCCATCTTCATTTATATCCACTTCTAAGACGTAAGCGGCTTGAGTTGAAGGTACTAATGTGCTACCAGGGGTGTACTTTCTCAAAAATCCATCAGTAGAAAGTCTACTTTTATCTTTTTTGCTGTATACTAATACAACCGCAGTATTGTTGGGGTCTTTGCCAACTAAACTAACATCAGGCCTGTACGGCTGTGTGTTTACGATACTGTTTTGTGGTATATCAAACATGCCTGTCATTATCATTTGTTTTTCACTAAAGCTAAGAGGGTTGTCAGACGGTTCTGCATTCTTTGCCATCATAGTGGCGATAAATACGTTAGCAGAACCAAACTGTTCTACTAAGTCCATATATACTTTGTGATGTGCTTTGTGCATAGGTTGAAATCTGCCGCCATAAAAAACGGCGATGTCTGTTGCGACTGCTTCTGATAATTGCGATAATCTCATAACGGGCTCCTGCTAATAGTATTTATGGCTAAAAAAACTGGGTATTTAACAATTGATTGACATTACTTCACAATAGTGTATAATATAAGTTAACAGGAAAGTCAAGGACCTATTATGAAAAAACAAAATTATTTAAACAATAAAGACATGCTAAAAGAAATACACAAGAGCAAACTATCATATTGTTATTCATTGGATGAAGAGTATAGTAGATTTGATGTTATAGTGGATGATTTATCAGAAGTAACTAATCCTGATATTATTCAAGCTGCAAAAGAAAGCAGAGCAAGTCAACTAAGCACAGTTGCTTATGAAGAGGCGCATGATTATTGGGTTAGGACAGCTGGAAAAGCAGCACACAAGCCCAAGCAAATTAATTATAAAGTAGATCCTGAAACTATTGACGCAAGTACGTTAATTTTTAGACTGATGACATTTAATCACATTCCAGAAGAACCAGGCAGGAAAAGCAAACCCAAAACAGTGGGAGATCGGCATTCTAAATGTAATTTCCCTCCGTTCCAGCATTATGCATATGTAGAGGGCAAACTAGATGAGGTTGTGCGAAGTCATTGGATTGGCGGCAAGGACAATGGCCATTTCAGTGTTGATCATGGAAAGGTTACGGATAATTTAGCAAGAATGTATATTAAACTTTGTGAACGTTACAGTATGCGTAGCAACTGGCGTGGATACACTTATGTAGATGAAATGCGTAGTTTAGCGTTATTGCAACTAAGTCAAATCGGGTTGCAGTTTAACGAGCATAAAAGTCAAAACCCATTTGCATACTACACAGTAGCAGTTACAAACAGTTTTACTAGAGTGTTGAACTTAGAAAAACGTAACCAAAATATTCGTGATGATCTTTTACAGCAAGCTGGACAATCGCCTAGCTTTAGTAGGCAACTTGATCATGAGATGGCAGAACGTGCTAAATGGGACGCTGAAGCAGATCAAGCTCGTAAGGACGCAGGCTTTAATATAGGTTGACACCTTACTAAATCTGTAGTAAATTTTACGTAGTTACAATAATCAACGATCTGGAGACCAATGACATTTTTTAATAAAGCAGCGTGTTTTACTGATATCCACTTTGGGATGAAAAACAACAGTAAACAACACAACAAAGACTGCGACGACTTCATCAACTGGTTTATTCAACAAAGTGAAGACTGTGAAACTTGCATATTTTTGGGAGACTTCCATCACCATCGTGCAGGGATTAATGTAGGCACACTTAACTATAGTGTTGAGAACGTGAAAAAGCTCAGTGAAAACTTTGAAAAAGTTTACATGATTACTGGCAATCACGATCTTTATTATAGAGAGAAACGTGAACTAAACAGTTTGCCGTATGCAAGTCTTTTTGACAATGTACACTTAATTAATGAAAACACTGTTGTCGAAGACGGTGTCGCATTTGTTCCATGGCTAGTTGGTGACGAATGGAAACAAGTACGCAACGTCAAGTGTCGTTACATGTTTGGACACTTTGAACTTCCATACTTTAAGATGAACGCTATGGTAGAAATGCCTGATCACGGTGGTCTAAAAGCTAGTGAATTATCAGGGCCCGAGTATGTGTTTAGTGGACACTTCCACAAACGCCAAGCTAAAGGCAATGTACACTATTTGGGTAGTCCTTTTCCACAAAATTATGCTGATACATGGGATGATGAACGAGGAATGATGAAATTGGAATGGGACGGTGTGCCAGTGTACACAGATTATCCTGGACCGAGGTATCGTACTGTACCACTTAGTAAACTTATTGACGAAGCAGATACAATTTTAAACGACAAAACTTACTGTAGGGCCACACTCGATGTAAACATCAGTTACGAAGAAGCTACGTTTATCAAAGAGACATTTAGTGAGCAGTACAACGTAAGAGAAATTTCACTTATACCTAGCAAAAAAGAAGAACATGCACAGGACTGGAAAACAGTTGACGATATAGAGGTTGAAAATGTTGACCAAATAGTGTATAATAGCTTAACTGCGGTAGATAGTGATATGATAGACAAAAAACTTTTAGTGGATATATATAATAACCTATGATTATTCTTAAAGATATTACAATTAAAAATTTCATGAGTGTGGGCAATGTAACCCAAGCTGTAAGACTTAGTGAAAATGGTCTTACTCTTGTGCTAGGTAATAACATGGACCTAGGTGGTGACGGCAGTCGTAATGGTACAGGTAAAACTACTATCATTAATGCACTCAGCTATGCAATGTATGGAAATGCGCTGACTAACATTCGAAAAGATAACTTAGTTAACAAAACCAACGGCAAGGCAATGTTAGTGACCTTGGACTTTATTAAAGACGGTATTAGCTATAGGATTGAGCGAGGCCGAAAGCCAAATATCTTTCGGTTTTTGGTTAATGATCAAGAACTAGATAGTGACACTGACGAGGCACAGGGTGAAAACCGACAAACACAAGCGTCAGTTGAAAAACTATTTGGTATGACACATGATATGTTTAAACATATTGTGGCGTTAAATACATATACCGATCCATTTTTAAGTATGCGGGCTAGCGATCAGCGAGCAATCATCGAACAATTACTTGGTATCACAATACTAAGCGAGAAGGCAGAAGCACTTAAAGAAAAGCAAAGGCTTAATAAAGATGCAATTAAAGAAGAAGAGTATAGAATTAAAGGAATTGAAGAAGCAAATTCCAGGATTAAGAAAAGTATCAGTGATTTGGAACTTCGGCAAAAGCTCTGGAGATCAAAACGACTGCAAAACATTGAAGAAATTGAACAACAAATAGCTACTTTAGAAAAAATAGATATCCAAACTGAACTTAATAACCATACGTTGTTGAGTGATTACCTTGAGAAGAAGAATTTAAAAGATCAAGCTGACAAGTGGTTGTCCAGTATATCACAGGACGACATTAAACAGCAACGGTTGATATCAAAACTAGAAACAGAAATTGATCTACTTGAAGATCACAAGTGTCATAGCTGTGGTCAAGATTTACATGACAGTAAACAAGAAGAGATTCTTAAGTCTAAGGAAGCACAAAAGAAAGATGCTGCTATGCAAATGCTATCAAACGATGGGCAAGAGCAAGAATGGCAGGAAGTTCTAACTGAATTGGGCGAACTTGGACAAATGCCTAGTACACACTATAACACACTTCAAGAGGCACTACAGCATCAGAACACAGTCAGTAATTTACAAGCAGATGTTGTGAGAACACATAACGAGACTGATACTTACCAAGAGCAAGTTGACACACTTGTTAATCAGGGTATGCAAGATATTGGCTGGGATAATATGAACAATCTCACTGTTATGAAAGAACACCAAGACTTTCTATACAAGCTACTTACAAATAAAGATAGTTTTATCCGAAAGCGTATTATTGAGCAAAACTTACAGTACTTAAATAGTCGGTTGGCATACTATCTAACTAAGTTAGGATTGCCACATGAGGTACAATTTATTAGTGACCTCACAGTTGAAATTACTGAGTTAGGAAGAGAATTAGATTTTGATAATTTATCACGTGGAGAACGCAACAGATTGATACTAGGACTTAGCTGGGCATTTAGAGATGTATTTGAAACAATGAATACACCAATGAACTTTCTTGCCGTAGACGAACTTATTGACAGCGGCATGGATACTAATGGTGTTGATGCAGCACTTGGTGTACTTAAAAAGATCGAACGTGAGCGCAATAAGAATATTTTCCTAATATCACATCGTGACGAATTGGTAGGGAGAGTTAATACTACACTACAGGTAGTTAAAGAAGGCGGCTTTACTACATTTAATACTGATATTGAGGTAATTGAGTGAAAAATAAAACAGAAGACAATAGTTCGACGCTAACGATTTCAGTTGACGATGAATGGGACTTCACAAGTATTAATAATTTTTCAGACAGTACTATTACAATTGATGGTATATCGGTTACTGAACATGAGCACCGAAAAAATATAAAGAAAAAACTACCAATTGACATACTACACAAACTAGATCCAGAGTTGATAAAAGAATAAAATGACAAAATATATATTTGACGTAGACGGTACACTAACACCCAGTAGAGGTCGTATGGATAAACATTTTGCTATATGGTTTAGTAAGTTTTGTGAATCTAATGAAGTGTACTTGGTTACTGGAAGTGATCGTCCCAAAACTGTTGAACAAGTTGGTGAATACATTTAT
>TARA_B110000858_G_scaffold198537_1_pt1 | contig 25789 bp, 28 predicted proteins | sample TARA_B110000858 | Tara Oceans TARA_B110000858 (sample SAMEA4398247) | marine metagenome | biome: Polar Biome; feature: [SRF] surface water layer (ENVO:00010504); material: water (ENVO:00002006), including particulate matter (ENVO:01000060) such as... | depth 5 m | reverse complement strand
AAAATATTACCAAGAATGTGCACCTATCAAAACTATATATTGGCTAATAATATTTTGGCTAATGAAATTAAAACAAATAATGAACTTCCCAATAAAATCTTTCTAACTACCGAAAGAGAAGATCGTATATCGAACCTAAAAATTCTAATAAAAGAATTAAAAAATAATGGTTTTAAAATATTAAACCCTAAAAATGAAAGTATTAAAGATTTATTGACTTTGATAAAATCAGCTAAAACTTTAATAAGTGAAAAATCATCAATTCTAAATAATATTCACATTGTGAGGAATATGCCATATTATGTATTAAGCTCCCCTACAGAAAATAATTATAGTCAACGTTTGTTTCATAGTGCGGGAATGTATAGACAGTTTCATAAGGGTCTTGAGCATAAAATTCTATGTGAAGATGATCCTTTGAATAATAATACAAACAATATGAAGAATGATTATAAATACAAGTTAACAAATTCAAAAAGAATTAAAGTCGATATGAATCAAATTAATAAACAAATAAGATCTTTATAAATAAATTAATTACTTTGAAATATGGGATATCCATTTGCCACCCTGTCTAGAAAAAAATTTCTCTTTCTCAAAAATTTCGACTTTATGATTCCAGGCAAATAAAATTAAAATATCAGGATAATTTTTTCTAAAATATTCACTAGAAACAATCGGTATATGTGTGCCTGGTGAATATTTTCCTATTTTTTCTTTTGTAGTGTCTACTATATAGTCAACATGTGCAGAATTTATTTTGCAGTAATTTAATAATGTTGTACTTTTTGCAGATGCTGCATAACCACACAATTTTAAATTTCTTTTTTTAAATTCTAAAATTTTTCTTTTAAATTTTTTTTTAGATTCTAAACATTTTTTTTTAAATTCTAGGCAGGATTTTAGTTTGTTTAAATTTTGTTTTTTTTCATCTTTAATTATTTTTTCAACTTTTGATTTAATTTTTTTTGCACCGGTTCTAGCAATCACATATCGCATTGAACCCCCGTGCGTTTTCTGTGGCACAAGATCAATTAAATCAAAACCATGTGTTTTAAAGATACTTCTAACCGAATGGGCTGAAAACATAAAAATATGAGCATCATATATTTGATCGTATGAAACTTTTTTAAACATAGATCCTAAATAAGGTTCTTCAAATACAAAAGTGCCATCCTTTGTTAGAGCGTAGTCTATCGCTTTAATTAAATCATTTAAATCTGGTACATGACAAATGACATTAGCTGCACAAATTAAATCTATTTTTGATTTAATGTTTTTAATATTAGAAACTTCTTTGTATGAAAAAAATTTTGTAATGACTTTTAATTTTTTTTTTTTTGAAAAATCTGCTACGTTTTTAGAAGGTTCAAATCCTGTCGCATTGATATTTTTTTTTTAAAATTATGTAAAAACGTTCCGTCATTTGAACCAATTTCAATGCAATTTGATGATTTTTTTAAATAGTCATTTCTTCCCATCCAATTAAAAAAGTTTGCGAAGTGTTTGGTCATATGGTCAGATTTACCAGTAAAAAAAGGATATTCATTATTAAATATTTTAGGTGATTTTGGATGATCATTAATTTGAAATAAAAAATTTTTAGGACAAAAACCCACCTCAAGTTCATAAAAAAATTCTTTTTTAAAATTCTTTTTTTTTAAAAAACCGTTTGCCATTGGCATTTTTCCAAATGACATGAAAGGTTTAATTTTAATATTTGAAACTTTACACTTCATATTAGTTCTAATAATCATTTTTTTTATAATCATCAAGTATTTTTTTTGCATAAGGATTATTCTTAATGCTATACTTTGTGTAATGTGGGTCAGACAAACTTTTTTTATCTTTAATATTTGAATAATAAAATACTGAAAAGACATTTCTATAAATATTTTTAGGACAAGTAACTGGAATTGGTTGGCCATGAAAAGTTTCGGAATTTGTATTAAATACTACGACCCTATTAAATATTGGATCTATTTCTGTTATTTTTTTCTTCTTGTTTTTAGACCAAAGTTCTAATTTTCCACCCCATTTTTTTTTCCAATTTGGCGTTAAATAAAAAAGAACATTTAGCCTTCTCCACGATTGCAACTTATGATGAAAATTAAAATCAGCGTGCACATTCAAAAAACCACCACTGCCAGTTGTCATGGCGCCTCCACCTACAAAATAAGGGTCTGGTATGATTGAGTCTAATCCTGTTAATGTTTCTAAAAATAGTAAAAACTTTCTTGAATTTGTTAACATTGAAAATAATTTTAGATTTTTTTTAAATAACGAAGAATCTTCCAACATAAATCTTGTGACATTTTGGTTTTTGTGAATTTTCCAATTACGGTCTATTTTATTTATTTTAGGATAGTCTTTAAATAGCGATAGGGCTAATTCTTTTGGAAGAAAGTTATCAAAATAAATATGTGGAAACGGTTTATTTTTTTTATAGGCTTTTTGATTATCAATTGCCAATTTTTGATATTTTTTATTATCAAATGTTTTTAATAGTTTTTCCATATAGTTAAAGTCTATATACTATATATATAAATAATTATTAAGCAGTTTATTTTGAATTATTGTAGACTTCTAATTTTTCATCTTTAATTGAATATACTTTGCCAGCTAAACATGTAATAGCAAGTCTATGAGTAACCATTATAAATATCTCATTTTTTAAGTTTTTTTATATCTTTTATCATTTTAAAAACTAATTAAAGTATTTTAGTTTGATTATATATAAAATATTTATTTTAAAAAACTGGTTATTTTATTTAAAATTTTACTACCAATGTAACTAAAGAAATATAATTTTCGGATTTTTTTAATTTCAAGGTTATCAAGTTTAGAATTTTCTTTTATTTTTAATGGATGTATAAGAGGAAAGTCTATTTCTTCAGCTATTATTTCTGGATGTCTATCTGAACCTTTTCCGTGCGTTGCATCATCACCCCACCCGATATGTTTACTTAAGTTTACAAATGGCTTAATAATTAATCCATTATTTTTCCATATTGAGTATAAAAACTGATAATCCCAGCTCACGATCTGTGAATTTTTTGATAGTTGAAATTTTTTATAAAAGTAATGAGCTTTAACGATATTAAGTTTAAAAAATATCAATAACCAAATAAAATCTTTGTAAGGTGACCATTTTTCCATATTAATATCATATTCTTTCCATGCTCTTCGCCAACTAGCCCAACCATGGGTTCCAGGAAGTCTACTGAAATAATAAGTATTTTTAAAATAATTTTTGAAATAGAAATTACCTGAAATTACTTTAATTCTATTGTTTTGTTCATATTTAATTAGAAGCTCCTTGCAAAATTTGAAAAAACTAAAATTCACCTCGCAGTCATCTTCAAGGATTATTCCTTTTTCTTCATTTATAAAAAACCAATCTATTGCCTGACAAACATTATTTTTTACACCCAAATTACTTGTTTGATATCTTTTTACCAAGGTGCACTTCCAATCAATCTCAGATTCTAAAATAGCCTTTGTTTCTTTACATAGATAAATATCATTTTCATTTCTTGGACCATCAGCGGCAACATAGATTTTGAGAGGCTTCAGTGATTTTAAGGAATTTATAAGTTTTTTAGTTAACTCTGGTCTATTGAAAACAATTATTAATATAGGTATATCTAATTGACTGCTCATTAAATTTTAAATTATTTTATTAATATATACTATATCATTAAAGATGAAAAAATTTGTTTTTTTAATAAAATTATCATTAGACTCCATAAGAGATACTAAAAGAATTATTAAATATTTTAATTTAATTAATTTAAATGGATATGGAATTATTTTAAAATTTTTTGTTATAAGATTTTTTTACTCCATAGAATCTATAAGATCAAAACAAAAAATTTTATTAACCAACAAAATAGAAAAAAATTTTTTTTTAACAGAAGAGAGATTCGATGTAGATAAAATTAGTAAAGAAATAGATAATAGAGGATATTCAGAAATTTTAAAAATTCAAGATTCTTTCATAGAAAATTTTAAAAATCACATTTTTCAATCTAAAAATATAGATGTGAAAATAGAAGGTATTGAAAAATCAAAAATTCTTAAAAGTGAAAAAGAAGCAATTAGCGATTACTTTCTACGATTAAAAAAACTTAAAGTTAGTAGACTTACTGGAACTATAAATCTAAATGAAAACTCCTTATTAAAAGATTTTTTATTATCAGACTCATTGGTTAATCTTGCCAAATCGTATTTAAATACAAAAGATTTTTCGATAAATGCATCATTTTTTATTTCGAACCCACTTCAAATACCTAAGAAAGAAAAATATAAAAATGCGCAATATTTTCACTGGGACAATGATTTCAAAAAATTCTTTAAATTATACATATACTTAAATGATGTTGATGAAAGTAATGGACCTCATATTTTTATTCCAAGAACACATAAAAAAAAATTACCTGACCATAAATTGTGTAGGCTTTATTCTGACTCAGATATATATTCATCATATGAAGAATCTAAAAAGTTTATAGGTAAAGCGGGGACACTGTTTTTTGCTGATAGTTATGGAATACACAAAGGAGAAGCACCTCAATTGAACTCAAGACTATTATTGAATGTGCACTTTGGCAAAGGGAAAATATTATATAATAAAGATGATTTATATTTTAATGAAGAATAAAAACGTACATGAAAAATTTAATTAAATTATTACTAAGAAAGCTTGGCTGGAGACTGGAAAAGCTTAGGAAACGTAAGGATTATAATAATGAAATACCACCAGAAAAATTATTACATGCTCTTGCTAATTGTAGTGGAGTTTTTCATTTGGGAGCCCACAGAGGTGAAGAAGCTCCTATTTATGAATGGTTTGGTAAAAAAGTAATATGGATTGAAGCCAATCCAATTATATTTCAAGATCTAACTGATAACTTAATAAAATATAAATTTCAAAAAGCTTATCAAGCTTTAATCTCAAATAGCGACAATCAAAAAATTGATTTTTATCTATCCAGCAATGATTATGCTTCTTCATCAATTTTTAAATTTGGAAACTTAAGCTCGGGTAAGAATTCTTTATGGCCTGATAAAAATTTGAAACATATAGATAAAAAAGAATTATTATCAATCACAATTGATTCTTTGATTAAAATAAATTCTATAGATATAAAAAATTATGACCACTGGGTTGTCGATTTACAAGGTGCAGAACTTTTAGCATTAGAAGGTTCGATACAAAATTTAAAGTTTTGTAAAACTTTGTACATAGAGGTTAGTGAAGGTGAAGTGTATAACAATGGTGCTAAATGGAATGATATCTTAAATTTTTTAAGTAAAAATAAATATAGACAAATGTGGGATCTTAAATCTAACCATACAAATGTGCTATTTATAAAAAGTAATTAGTTTAAGGACATTTATCAAAACCACCTAAATTCACAGGTAGAATACTTTTGATGTACCAAAGATATTGAGCAATTAAAACATTATTTGAATTATATCCATTATTAACTTCAAGAAATTCAATTTTTTTCCTCCTATTAATAAATTTACATGCGTCTGGTAAATGAGAATTTGTACATATGATTTTTTTAGCTTTGCTTAATAGAAGCATATCTATAATATTTTCCTTACCTATCTTAAATCGGTGATTTTTCCTAAAATTTTGTTCAAAAATATTATGTTTTTCTGATCTAAAAGCATCAGTAAAACAAATTTTATTTCCAAACTCTTTAGAAAGAATTTCTACATACCTGGACTCTTCTGTGACAAGAAAAATTTTACTATATTTATTTTTATTTAATTCTTTATGTATTAGAAATATAATCTGTTTTGGGGTGGCTGGAAAAGGGTGCCTTTCTTGAGTTTTCATATCAGTACCCCTAAAATGAACTCCTAAAACTTTTTCTTTTGAAAAATTTTTTTTCTCAAAAGAGCTCACTTCATTTATTAAAAAAGGTTTGAATTTAATTAATTGTTTATAAATTTTGAAGTGATCGTCATTCAAGTTAGTAAACTTATCAAATTCAATGTTTCCTTTTGTCTGCCCATCTGCAATAATTACACGATGACTTTTATAGACTTCATCTAAATTATATTTGTTAATTGGATGAAAATAGTAATCCCAAGCATTGAGTGTATTATTTATTTTGTTTTTTTCGTTATATTTTGTCGGAAAATTCATCATATCAATAATAGGAATAAGATCTAAATTTTTCGCAATTAATAAGTGATGAATTACAAAGTTTAAATTTGAAAACATACCACCTCCACGAAACCGCTGTATTACATAAAATGTTTTATTTTTATTTTTATTACCAAAGCTCCTGATAAAATAAGTAAGATTTGTTCTATTTAAAAGTGTATTATTAAATTTAATAGTTTTATCAATATTTGATCTTTTTTTGTTAATATTAAATCTTATAAATTTTTTTATATAATTCATCATTCTTACAAATATTTACTTATTATAATTAAGTATTTTTTACAATTTTTTTCATAATCAAATCTATTTAAATGCTTAAAACCAATTTTAATTTTTTTAATTGTATCTTTTTTTTTATAATTATTAATTAACACTGAAAGTCTAGCAGCATCTCCAACTTTAAAAAGTGTTCCAGCATTTCCCGATAGTAAAATTTCTTTTGGTCCTGTGGGGCAATCAGTTGATATAATGTATTTTTTTAAAAACTGTGCTTCTAGTAAAACATTTGGCAGACCTTCAAATTTTGAGGGTAAAATAAATATATCAGATTGTTTTATATAAGGATGTGGATTTTTACAGTAACCTAGCAATTTCACACTATTCTTAATTTTATTTTCGTTTATAAACTTTTTTAAGTTATCGTGCATCACACCCTTTCCTATAATAAGTAATTTAGCTTTAAGTTTTTTTTTTATTAATATAAAAGATTTTAAAAGAGTTATTTGATCTTTTTGATCAGTTAGACGACCTACAGTAATTATATTTAAATTTTTTTTACTAAAAAAATTAAAATTAATCTTTTTATTAGATTTTTTTTTAATAATACTTTTATTAAATGGATTATAAATACACTTTGTTCGTACACTAAACTTTTGTAGAAATTGTTTTTTAAAAGCTAATGAATTAACAATTACACAATCAGATTTACTTAGTAGAAACTTAAAAATAACGTTTTTTAAAGGATTATTAGACCAACCAGAAGGTGACGAATTAGATCTTGCTATAATCCTTATAAAAAAAATTTTTGCTATCACTATTGCAAAGATATTTGCTTGTAGTGTGAATATTACTAGATTACGCTTACTAATAATTATTTGTTTTATTAAAAAAATTAATGAAATGAAGTATTTAAAATATCTTCCTTTTTGTAGTAAAAATTTGTACTTTGGGCCAATAAATTTAATTTTTTTATTAAAATAATTTTTTTTATTGTAACTAGTTGTAACAATCTCTAAATAATTTAAATTTTTATATAAGTAGTCTGCCAAGATGTATAAGTTTTTTTCAACCCCTCCATCTTCTATTGATGGTATAAAAATGAGTAGTTTTCTTGTCATAAATAAATATTAAGACCTTTTATATATTTTAATATAAATGTTAATTAAATAATTAATTATTATGGCTTTAAAGATATTTTATTGGTCTCCTATAATTAGCAAAATTGCAACAACGAAAGCTGTAATTAATTCAGCAAAAAGTTTAAAAATACATTCAAAAAACTTTGATTGCACATTAATAAACACTATTGGTGAATTCAACACTTTTAAAAGAATGCTACAAAAACATAATATTAAATTAAATAATTTTTATAAATTTGATATTATACGTTATTTGCCAAATAAAGGTTATTTTTTTAGTAGATTATCTTTTCTAATAATTTTTCTTTTATCTTTTTTTAAACTAAAAAATCTTTTAGTTAAGAATAAACCTGATTATTTAATAATTCATCTAATTACATCCTTGCCACTACTTTTGAATTTAATTTACAACTTTGAAACAAAATTTATTTTAAGAATATCTGGCTTACCTAGACTAAATTTATTTAGAAGACTATTCTGGAAAAATGCACTTAAAAGAGTTCATTATATAACATGCCCAACAGAAGAAACAAAAAAACTTTTAATTATGAATAAACTTGTAAGAAGAAATCAAGTCATGGTACTAGAGGATCCAATAATTAACCCAGTAGATTTTAAAAATTTAGAAAAAACTAGCAAATATTATAAAAAAAAATATAAGAATTTTATTTTCTGCGCTGGAAGACTTACTATTCAGAAAAATTTTGAATTAATTATAAAATCATTTCATCATGTTTCATCAAAAATAAATAACTTAAATTTAGTAATAGCAGGAGATGGAGAACAAAGACACAAACTGATAAAATTAATACGAAGCCTCAAATTAGAAAACAGAGTTTATTTGATAGGTTATAATAAGAATATCTATGAGCTATTCCGATCTTGTAAAATATTCTGTCTACCATCACTATGGGAAGACCCTGGGTTTGTTTTGATTGAGGCAGCTTTTTGCAAGTCAAATATTGTTTCTTCAAATTGTCCTAATGGTCCTAAAGATTTCTTTAAAAAAATGAAATATAATTATAATTTTAATTCTAACAACTTAAAAGAGTTAAATAAAAGACTTCTTAAAATTATTGATTTAAATTATAAGATTCCACATAAAGTTAAAAAAATTTTATTTGAAAAATCAATGAATTACACTTTAGAAAATCATTTTAAAAAATTGGATAAATTACTAAGAAAATCTTAAATTGAATATTATATGAATAAAAGACATGAATATGGATCAGAATTTTACAACATAACACTTAAAAAAATTGTTAAGAACGAAATTTTAAGTTTTTTTGGGAGAATGCTATCAAGGAATAATATTTTACCTAATACAAAATATTTACAATTGGGCTGTGGTGAATCTGATGTTAAAAATGATTTTATTAATTGTGATTTTTATACACTTGATTTTTTCAACCCATTTAAAAAAAAAAAAATTCATTTTTTAGACTTAAGATATCCACTTCCATTTAAAGATAATTCTTTCGAGGGATGTTTTTCTGAACACACCTTAGAGCACTTGTATCCTTCAGAGGCTAATAGGCTATTTAAAGAGGTGTATAGAATTTTAAAGCCTGGAGCTATTTTAAGAGTGATAACTCCAGATCTAAAAAAATATATTAAATATTATGTTGATAAAAATTTTTCTATAGGTAGAGATTTTGGATTGGGTTGTGAAGCTATTTGGAATTTAACACACAACTTTTCTCATAGAAGTGTCTGGGATAGTGAAATGTTAATACACCACTTAAAAAAAAACAAATTTACAAAATGTATTGAGCTTAAATACAAACATTCACAAAATCAAAACCTAATTCTTGACAAGGAAGGCAGAGAAATTGAAAGTATATATGTGGAAGCCACAAAACCACAAATATGATTTTATTTGAACTTATATTAAGACTGAAAAAAAATATAACAATTCATAACCTATGAGCAGAGTATCGATTATCATACCTTATTTTAGAAATTTCATTTTTTTCAAAAAAACAATAAAATCTGTTTTAAAACAATCTTATCAAAATTATGAAATAATAATAATATATGACGATAATGAAAAAAGGGAATTACATTTATTAAAAAAATTAATTTCAAATACAAAAAAGATAAAATTAATTATTAATAAATTTAATATTGGTCCAGGTCTTTCAAGAAATAAAGGTGTTAAAAGAGCAAGTGGAAGATATTTAGCATTTATAGATACAGATGACAAATGGAGTAAAAATAAACTAAAAAAACAAATTAAATTTATGGAAAAAAAAAAAATTAGTATTAGCCATACTTCTTACATAATAATTGATGAAAAGGATAGGGAACTGTCAAAACGAAAGGCTAAAAAAGTAATAAATTATAAACAATTATTAAACTCATGTGATATTGGTCTTTCCACAGTAATCATAACAAGAAAATTATTTAATCAATATAAATTTTCAAAAAATAAAACAAAAGAGGATTATTCTTTATGGCTAAAAATTTCAAAAAAAAAAATTATATATGGTTTAGATGAAAATCTAACAAAATGGAGAAAAACACATAATTCATTATCGTCAAGTATATTTCAAAAACTCTTTGATGCTTTTGACTTATATCATAATCAGGAAAAATTTAATTTTTTATATTCAATAATAAGAGTTTTCTATCTATCATGGAATTATCTAAGAAAAAGTAATTAAAAAAATGCTATTAATATTTTTTATATTTTTAATAATCCTAAACGAAATTATTATTAAACATAATTTATTACCAGACAGAATTGAGCTATCTAAGCATAAATTATTTGTAAGTAAAATAAAAATACCACCATCGGCAGGCCTTTTTTTGATCATCTTTATTTTTACTTTTAAAAATGATCTTGGTTATTTAAATTTGTTTTGTTTTTTTGCAATTTTTTTAATTGGAATTTCATCAGATAGGATTAGAAATTTTTCACCAACACTACGATTAGCTTTACAAATTACTTTTTCTTTACTGCTAATACTAAATACCCAAACTATTATTCAAGACGTAAGAATTGATAGCATAAATATATTTTTACAAAAAAATATTATCATATCAGCCACATTTACTGTCTTTTGCTTTCTAGTCTTGATGAATGGAACAAATTTTATAGATGGAATTAATTTAAATACTATTGGATATTATATTATTATTTACTTTTTTATCACACTTATTTCAAAAAATAATAATCTTAATTTAGATTATAACTTTAATCAAAAAATATTAATTTTTTTATTTACAATTTTTTTACTAAATTATTTAAATAAAACTCAGCTTGGGGATTCAGGTGCATATTTATTATCTTTTTTTACAGCATATTATGTAATCGAATTCATAAATTTAAATCCATCTGTATCTCCTTATTTTGCAGTTTTGATATTATGGTATCCTTGTTTTGAAAATTTATTTTCTATCTTCAGAAAAATTTATCAAAAACAAAGTGTATCTGCTGCTGATAATTCTCACCTACATCATAAAGTTTTTATTTTTTTAAAGGACAGTAAATTTAAACGTGCAAACAATATTTCAGGATTTATATTAAATCTATTAAATTTATTTTTAGTACTATTGAGTTTAATATATTTCGATTCGACTATAGTATTAATAACCATGATAATGATTAATATACTTTGTTATTTATTATTATATTATTTTTTATCAAAAAAATTATTTAAAAAACCTAGAGATCATATAAATTAAAATTTTTAAACCATCATAAAACGCATTAACTTTTTTTTTACCTTTAAGTCTCTTTCTTTCATTGCTTTTGTTATTGGTGTACGTATCACCTGATCTTGCAATATTAATAGGAATTTCTGGACAAATACTAAAATCTTTTTGTTTTAATTGCAGATTTTTAAACTTGCTAGATTTACCTAACACAAATGTGTATAAAATATCAGTAACTTTAAGAGAAAAAAAAATTTTACCAATATTAGTAAAAACAAAATTGCCAAATGATGTTATCAAGGTATCGTCATCACTGCTACAATCTGTTTCATAACGTGTGCCAAATATAAAATCATAACTTTTTGCTTTTTCATACATTTTAGATAACTCAGAGGGTCTAAAAGAACCATCAGCATTAAATATGCACAAGTAATTAGTTTTTATATGGTCTATACCTTCTTGAAGTGCAGCGCCATAACCTTTATTTTTCTGAAATAAAATTTCTATATCATAATTTAATATAGCTTGTTCAGTTTGAAAATCATTTTTTGCAATAACTACTAAAATTTTTAGATTGTATTGTTTTAACTCATCAAGAACTAAGGGGAGGGACTCCCCTTCTTGTTTGGCTGGAATTAATAATGTTAAATCATTCATGTTTTCTTTAAACAGTAATATATCAAGCTTATATTAATAAAAAATATTGTGGAACCAAAACTTGTAAAAAAACTACCGGTTGGTAAAAGTGGAATTAATTGAATTAAAAAAAAGCTACCACAAGTTAAAAGTAATATATTTTTTGTGATAAAATAGTTTTTAATGATTCGAATTGTGAGATAAACAAAGAATAAAACAAAAATAATTAACCCAACCAAGCCTAATCCAGATAATATTTCGAAATAATATTGATGTGGGTGTGAGCTGCATCCAGATTTTGCTAAGTGATTACTTTTTCCATAATACTTATCTATAGATACGTTCTTGCAAGATACTCTAAAAGTTTTTATACCCGTTCCAAATAATTTATTTTCATTAAATATCTCTAAACTTGTGAGATAGTGAGGTCCATAATTGGAAAAAATTACATAATTTGCCATTGATTTATTCGTATTCATTGCCAGTATTTCATTTATAAATCTATCTTTTATTGGTTGTATAAAAAACAACGTTAGCGAAAAAATTACTACGATTAATAGAGAAAAAATTATTCTTATCTTAACTTTAAAGTATGGGATCATGATAGTAAAAATTATTATTACTAAATAGCCCCTTATAATATTCGCTCTTTCGTTAGTCAAAATAAGTATTAAAAGATATGAAAGCATAGCCAAATATAAAAAAAAATTTTTCGGATTTTTTTGAAAAAAATAAGAAAATGCTGGTAAAAAAAATCCAGTTAGCAAATGAGCCACTTTTAATTCTTGGTTGAAAAAACCTGATAACCTTTGATCCCAGGGACTTTTATAACCCAATATGTTTTCACCCGAAAAAAACTGAATATATAAATCCATTATTGTTATCATGACAGTTAACATCCACATTAAAAAAACTATTCGAGAATGATCAGGATTTTTTATTAAAAAGTGTGTGATAGCTAAAATTAGTAATGGATATCTAATAAAAAAGATAGATCTATTAAAACTTAATTGAAAATCAATTGAATGAATTAAATTTAATAATAAATATATCCATATGAATATTAATAAATAAATTATTGGATCATGAAAAAATAAAATTGTTTTTTTCTTAATGCAATCAAAAATAAAAAGTATAATTAGGAAAAGCGTAAGAATTTCTGATATGAGAGTTCCTAAAATTAGAGCAACTGGATAAAACCCAATTAGATAAAACGGAAGAGATTTTTTAATTGTCATTTTTTGAATACTTATTTCTTAAGATTCTTTTTAATGGAATTTCAATAAATTTATATGAATAAAAAGAAATCAAAACAGTAATAGTAATGTATATTAAAAAAATAATAGGCATATTAAAATCCATTTTTAATTCAAGGACATTTAACAAAAATAAAATAGTTAAAATAAAGGGGTAGTGAATTAAATATATGGAATAACTTATATCTCCAAGAATAGATATTCCTTTTCCTAATTGCAGGTATCTATTATTAATTAAATTAAGTAAATTAATTATTGATGGAAATAAAATAGTCAATAAAATTATTTTTTCTATAATAATACTTGTATTCAAAATAATTAAAAACATTATCGATAAAAATATAATCAGCATTAAGGATGTGATTTTTATTTTATTACTAATTTTTAACTTATCAACAATCAAAAAACTCAATCCACCAATAAAAAAACAATAACCTCCATAACCAATTAATTTAAATTTAAAAAAAATTATTGTACTTATGGCAATTATTAGCATTGTATAAAAAAAATTATTTTGTTTAATGGAAACATAAAAAAAAATTATATACATTAATATTTCTACAGATATTGACCAAGCTGGCTCATTAAAAGACGCAAATGAACTTATGCCCCATTGTTGAATTAAAAATAAATTGTAAATAAAATGTTTTAAATCACCCTGAATTGGATTGTAAAAATTATTACTATTCAGTGCTATGTAGATTAATAAAACTGCAATTAATGTTACTAAATGTAGTGGATATAATCTTGAAATCCTTAATACTAAAAATTCATAAAAATTAATTTTTTTTTGGTAAATTTTTTTTAAATATAATTTAAAAAAGATAAAACCTGAAAGAATAAAAAAAAATTGTACAGCAATCCATCCATCTTGATATATTAATTTTATGTATCTATAAAATGGTTGGTTTTCCATTATGTATTCTTCCGTATTAATATTGTAAGAATAAAATAATTTGTAATGAAAGATTACTACTGAGATAGCAGCAATTCCACGAGCAATATCAAGTAAATAAATTCTATTCATTGTGATGTTTTGTATTTTTTTTAAATCTTTAATTTACTCTTAATCTTTTTGATACTTTGACAAACATAATCTATATCTTTAATGGTAGTTTCTAATCCCGACGGTACATAAAACCCATATTTGCTTAAATATTCAGAATTAGGATAACTTTTTTTAAATTTAAAATTATTTTTTTTTAATGCTGTTTGTTTGTTTATTGGCCAAAAAAAATCTCTAGTTTCTATCTTGAGCTTTTTTAATTCATTTCTAAACTTTTTGGCTGTAACTTTTTTATTTAGTATTAAAATTCCTACTACCCAGTATACATTTTCAATATTGTTTAACTTAGGCTTTTGAATATAGATATTATCTAAATTTTTTAGTTTATTATAATATCTTTTTCCAATTTTTATTTTTTTTTCTATTATTTTATCTATCCTTTTGATTTGGCTTATACCTAATGAAGCTTGTAGATTTGTATATCTATAATTCCATCCAATATCATAATGATTAAATCTATTTTCTTTTCCAAAACATAAATTTTTAAAATCAAATATTTTCGTACTATATTTCTTTTTACTAGTTAGTAGCATACCACCCTCACCAGTAGTAATATGTTTATTAGAATATAAGCTAAATATGCTAAGATCTCCAAAACTACCACAAAACTTGCCATTATATTTGTGTCCTAACATTTCAGCAGCATCTTCTATTAAAATCAACTTATATTTATTACAAATTTTTTTTATTTTATCTATTTCAATTGGATACCCATAAATATGAGTAGCAATTATAGCTTTTGTTTTTTTTGAAATATTTTTTTCAATTTCTAGTATTTTCATATTCCAGTTATAGAAATCACAATCAATTGGTATTGGTGTTCCACCTAATTTAACAACTGAAATCGCAGAGGAAATAATAGTAAAATTTGGAATTATAACTTCATCTCCCTTTTTAATATCTATAACTTTTAAGGCTACATCTAGCGCAGCAGAACCACTTGATACTGAAGAGCAATACTTATGCCCAATTAGTTTTTTAAACTTATTTTCAAACTCTTTTACCTCTGGTCCAGCAGATGAAATCCAATTGTTTTTTAGTGCCTTAATTAAAATATTTCTATCAGTAGCTAATAGCTTAAATTTATTAACTGGTATCATTTTATTTTTACAACATTATCTTCAATGTTATTAAAAACTTTTTTATCAGAATTTAAGTTGTATGGGCCTTGCTTAACTTCAATCATTTCTACAGTTTCAATCACTTTGAAACCATGTCCACCACTATTCAAAATTATTATGTCATCTTTTCTAATTATTTTACTAAATAAATATATCTCTTTATCAGAATAAAAATCCACCCTAAGCTTACCCTTTAAGATAATTAAAACTTCTGATGTATACTCGATTCTTCTAACATTTTTATAGTGCTTATGTGGCTTAATTAAATGTTTAGCTTTATGTTTAATAAATCCCACTTGATGACTTAAACTTTTAGGTGTCAAAAAATTAACACCTAGTTTTTTTTTATATTTAAGGATATATCCAAACTTTTTTTTATTATGAGAAATTTCTTCGATCATTTAATTTGATTTTTATTAAATAAATATGCAACTGTTAACAGATAAAATCCAGAGGTCTCAAACATTACTCTTTTAAGTCCAACTCTTACTTGCCACTCAACATTTTCAAAGGAAAAAATGAAAGCTGCAAATATGAATATTAAGTTTAATATCATATAGCAGATAATGAATATCTGAGTTTTATCAACTTTGAAAGTATAAAAATTATAAACGATAAGTATTAAACCAACTAAGATTAGTGGCAATGAAACCATGTATACAATAAAATAAAAAGAAATTATTTTAATATTTGTAAATAAATTTTCAAAATGAGCAAAATTAAGTGTTTTATCAAATTGAAAACTTTCCAAACTTGTATCAAGAAGCACAAAGATCGATATTCTTAAGATTATCAAGGATGCAGATGCAATAAATAATATTTTTTTTTGACCCAGGGTAATATTACTTAGAATTAAAACAAGAAAAAGCATAAATCCTACAAAAAAAACACCTTCATTTTTAATCCAGATAGCAGCGTTAAATAATAATAATAAAAAGATTATATTAGTTATTGGATTTATATTTTTTTTTGAAAGAATTTCATAACTTAGTTTTGTGGAGATTAAAACTAATGAAAAGACAAGAACTTCTTGATTTCCAGAAAATAGTTCACCAGAATATGATGTTATGATTATTAAACTACTTAATATTATCTTATATAAGTTAGAAGTTTTAAAAATTTCACAGAAATAAAAAATACTTAAAGTATATATGGACACATAAAATATTCTTCCTAAATATTCATAAGCATTGAATGGAAACTTCCAAAAAAAAGACCAAATGTAAACTCCCAAATGAGGATAATCAGTTGCAGGTAGTTTGCCTAAACTAAGTAAGTCGTTATTTTGATAAAAATTAATTGTTTTTAGAAACCAAAAAAACTTAGCATCCCATCCAAATTCAAGTTCATTAGCCATAACAATTGAAATGAGGAATGTATAGATAACAATAAAAAAAATTTTTAGATTAAAATTTAATACAAAATAACTTCTTTTGTTAATTATAAAAAATATAGAAGAAAAAAGTAAAGCAAGTAATAAATAAATTGTATTTATGTTTAAAAATGAAAATAATAAAAAAATATTCATTATGAGAACTGATTTCATTGTTAATGTATTTATTAAATTTATAGGATTTTTTGATCCAATCACTGAATCCGGAATGCTATAAAACATTAAAAATCCAATAAATAAAACTTGTAAAAAAATTAAAATTATTTCTATCATTTGATGTAAAAACAATTATCTTTTGAATAAATGATATCATCTTCATCAAATAGATATTCATTTGTTAAATTAAGAGTTATGGAATAAATATTGTTTTCATCATGTCTAAAGTTTTCTATTTCAATGTATAATGGATCCCACCTTGAATTAAGTTTTTTAGTTTGAAGAGAGATATTTATGGTCTCTTCATTTACAATTTTTTTATTAATAAACTTTTCAAAAATAATATTTTTCTCTCCATTTTTTACTGTGAATATTTTAATATTATTATTTAAATTTAAATTTTTAAGACTTGTTTTAAAGGTTATGCTGTTTAGAAAGTCAGTATACTGAACATGACCTTGACTCTTAAAATTATTGTTAAAGTATTTAAAAACTAAATATGGATTTTTTTGATAATTTAAAAAAATATTAGGTTTCTTCTCAAAATCCAACTTTGAATTATAAATTATCCAATCTGAGTTGGGAACTACATTAGAATTAAAAATTTTTGGATTTTTAGTAAATTGATGTTTTTTTATTAGATCATTAAGAAAACCATAAGACTCCTTTTCACAATATCCATAATTATTAATCATTCTTTCAGTATAATTATTTTTTGATAAAAAATATAAATTTTTAAAAAAATCTATTTTGATTATTAAAATAATTAATAAAAAAAACAAAAATAAACTAAAAATAACATTTTGTTGATTTTTATTTTTTTTTCGCATAAATAATTTGTTAATATATAAGTGATATAATGAGTATTAATAATAGTTACAGCGTTATTTTGCCAACATTAAATGAGGCTGGGCATATAAAATCTCTGGTTTTAGATATATCAAGAAATTTTAATAAGCTAAACTTAATTTATGAAGTAATTATAGTCGATGACACTTCTGCAGATGGAACTGTAGAAGCAATATCTAAAATTGATAATCCAAATTTAGTTATTTACAAAAGATTGAATAAAAAAAAAAGTCTAGTTAACTCTTTAAACGAAGGAATAAAACTTTCAAAATATGAAAATATTATTTGGATGGATGCTGATTATTCTCACCCACCCGAATATATTACAGAGTTCATAAAGCAAAAAAGTAATTCTAATGCAGATATTATTGTTTGCTCTAGATTCTTAAAAAAAAGCAAAAGATATTATGAAAATACAAACTTAAGACCAGTAGGAATAGATTTTTTAAGTATGTTTTTAAATAAAATTTGCAGGATATTTCTTTTTGAAGATTTTACAGATTATACAAGTGGTTACATATGTATAAAAAAAAACATTATAAAAAATATTGAATTAAAAGGTTATTATGGAGATTATTTTATTACATTAATTACCCGATGCAAAGTAGCTGGAAACAGTATTCTAGAAATTCCTTTTACAGAAAAAGAGCGAGCTAGCGGACAGTCAAAAACAACCGGAAATAAATTTTATCTTATAATAAAATTTTATTTTTATTTTATTGCTTTACTTAAAAGTATTTTACAAAAATATTTTAAATTTTTTTTTTAACAAAAGTGTAGAAAAAGTTATTTTTAAATACTTTAAAATTATTCTTTTTATAATACTTTGATGCAATTATATTTTTGTTATCATAGGCTGCATAAATACCACGATATTTAGATATTATTACTTGTTGATGTAATCTATTAATTCTTGCATGTAATTGAATTTTTAAATTATTATCGCCTTTATTAAGTTTGATAACCAAGTGAACTAATTGAATAAAATTTGTGGGTGGTGAATGAATTTTAAAAAAAAACTTAAAGTTAAAAATTATTAAAAATATATTGATAAATTTTTTAAAAAGAAATTTAATCAAGATTTTTTTCATTTTTTCTTCTTTTTCATTGTTGATGTAAGATATATAGCTAACTATCTTGTTATTTTTTTTTATGTAAAAACAATTTTGATAATTTATTTTTAATAATTCTAAAAAATATTCATGACCCAATACTGCAAATATTGAATTTTTAATATTATTGGATAAAAAGTTAAAAACTTTTTTGGATTCTTTAATTGTAACCTGATTTTTTTTTAGTTTGTAAACCTTAAAAGTCATATTTTATCGAGATAGTATAAATTACACAAAATTAAAAAAGAAAAAAAATATAAATAGAGAAATTTTAAATTTATTTTAACCATTTGTATTAATTCATTTATTGTATCTTTTTCAGTAATTGTAAAAATAGTTAAAATCAACAATGGATCATAATACTTTTGGTAAATAATAACTGTTGGGAAAGCAAGAATTAAGCAAATATAAACTATTATATTATTTGTGTTCATATTTTTGCACAATAAAAAAGCTCCCACAAAAGAAGCAATAAAGAATAATTCTTTTCTATTTAATATTTTTGAAATTTTGATAAAAAAACCACCACCAAATTCTTCAAAAATAATGCCATTTGTAAAATAAATTGACAGAAAAATTAAAAATAAAATTAAGATATAAAAAAAATATTTAATAATATCTTTTTTAATTTTTAGAAAAATATTCGTATATAATGGTATCGTGTAAAAAAAATATAGAGACAAAAAAATTAATAAGTTTTTAAAAAAATTTAATTCAAAAGGGCTAGTGGTTGATTCAAAAGTGTTTAATTTAGAAAAGTTAATCTCTAAAAAATAGTAATAATACCATATCAAGGGTAAAAAAATTAAAATTTCAAATAACAAAAAACTAAATAATTTTTTTAAACTTAAAATACTGAAAAATTTTATGAAAAAAAATAGAAAAAATATTATGTAATATTGCCTTATATATACCGCAAGTGATAAATATATAAGACATAGAATTATATTTTTTGTGCTATTATTTTTTTTTAAACTTAAATATTTACTAATAGATAAAATATAAAATAATATTGCCAAATTATCAGTTGTCATCCAAACAGTTGAAGATCTAAAAAATGGTGATAGAAAAATAATTAAAGATATTAAAAATAAATAGTTTTTATCTACATTTTGAAATTTTTTTTTTAACGAAGTATAAAAAATTAATGGAACTAATGCTGAAATGAATAAATAGAAATATTTTAAAAAAAATTCACCTAGAATTTTTTCAAAATATGATACAATAATATAAAATACTGGTGATTGCACCTGGCCAGAATTGACAAAATATTTAATACCATAAGAAAAATTAATTGAAAATTTATCTACAAATTGTCTAGTAATTTCATTGTCTAACCTTGAGCCACCACTTGAATTTTCCTCCATGATCAAAGATATTATTAATGAGAAAAAACATAGTAAATATAAACAAATTTGTTGATTTTTATTTATGAGCATTAAATTTTAATAGTAATATATACTTTATACATAATGAAATTATACTCTATAATTTATATGAATAATTAATATATCGAATTATCTTTAATGAAATTTTCTATAATTGTAACCTCATATAACAAAGGACAATATCTAAAAGATTGTTTAAATTCATGCCTAAATCAATCTATAAAAAATTATGAAATTATAGTTTGTGATAATTTTTCTAATGATAATTCTGAATTAATTTTTAAGGAATATGATGGATTGATAAAATTAATTAAAAAAGAAAAAATTAGCAAAATAGCAGCAGTAAATCAAATAGATTTAGTAAAAGAAGGATTAAAAATTTCAACTGGTGAATATATTTGTTTACTAGATGGAGATGATTATTTTCAAGCAAATAAGCTTAAAAATATAAAAAAATACTTTTATGATAATAAAAATTTAAATGTCATATTTGATGTACCAGAAATAAAAAAAAATAATACTTTTTATAAATTTAAATTAAAAAAAAAATACCAAAAAAATATTTGGCCAACAATTATTAATACAAGCTCAATAACTATTAAAAGTGATTTTTTAAAAAAATGTGTTGAAAATAATATTTCTAATAACTATGATTTTTTAGAAATTGACTTCAGGATAAATGTTTATGCGAGATGTATAGATAAAAATTACAAGATTATACCTGATAAATTAACAGTATATAGGAAAATAGAAAATTCAATTATTTCAAATATTAAAAAGTTTTCAAAAATTTGGTGGATAAAAAGATTACAAGCACATGAGTTTATGAATCAACTATATTTAAAAAAAAATTTAAAATATAAAAAAAATAATATGGACTATATTTTAACAAAATTTGTATTAAATATATTGTAAATTATGAATATTTTTTTTTATTTATCATGCTATTTTTTATTATTATTATCAATATTGGGATATGGAAGCACTTTTAAAAAAATATTTTTTCGATCAAAAAAATTTGACATTGGATATATTGGAATATTTGGAGCTTTTTTATTAATTATTATTGCTTATGTTTTTAATTTTTTTATTCCTCTTTCATCCATATTTAGCCTGCTGGTTTTTTTTCTTGGAATAGGCTTTTTTATTAACTTTTTATTAGAAAGCTTTACAAGTTATAAAAAAGAATTATTAGGTTTACTTGTACTTTCTATTTTTTTAATTGTATTTATTTTAACATCAAAAAATCATGATGATTTTCCCTATTATCATTTTCCATATATAAATTTATTGTCTGAATTTCCCAATTCATTTGGAATAGGAAATTTTAATCATGGATTTAGAACTCCTTCTTCAATTTTTTATTTGGCTACTTTATTTAATCTCCCAAAAACCAATTATAACTTAGTACATATAGCCCCAGTTTTTTTTACAATTTTTTTAAATTCAATTTTTATAAATAAAATTTATTTAAACTTTAAAAATAAAGAAAATTTTTACATAATTTTATTATCTTTATTTTCATTAGCCTTGATAAACATCTTTTTTTATAGAATGGCTGAACATGGAACAGATAGAACGGCTCAAATCTTAATTCTTTTATTAATTTTAGAAATGATAGAATTTATTCATAAGCCAAATTTAGATAAATCTTTACTTAATAAAATTATTATTTTAATAACATTAATCATTTCATTGAAAGCGTTTTACTTAATTTACGTAATTCTTTTTTTTCCAATAATTTTTTTTCAAAAAAAGAAAATAATTTTTTTACTTCAGCTGTTCAAAGAAAAAATTTTCTACTTATGTTTATTTTTTTTTCTTATACTAATATTAATTAATTTTTTTAATACAGGATGTCTAATTTATCCTCTTTCCCTAAGTTGTAATGAATATTTACCTTGGGCTATATCTATTAATGAGATTAATTACATGAATGAGTGGTACCAATTTTGGTCTAAAGGAGGTGCAGTTCCAAATTTTATAGTAGAAAATAGAGCAAATTATATTTCAAACTTTAATTGGGTTAATAATTGGACAAAAGTATATTTTTTCAACAAAGTTTCAGATTTTCTTTTAGGTTTATTACTTTTAACAATTATTTTTTCTAGTTTTTTTTTTCAAAAAGAAGTCAAATATAAATTGATACTACCTAAAAAAATTTTTCTCTTATATTTTATTTTACTTTTGTTATCTTTTGAATGGTTTTATTATCATCCTGCATTGAGATATGGAGGATATCATCTATTGGCATTGTTAATTTTTATACCTATATCAATTTTTCTAGATAAAAATATTATTTTTGACAAAAAACTGCTTTTTAAAATTAATACTCTGTTGGCAATTATATTCATTATTTTTTTTTCAAGAAACATCAACCGCATTAATAAGGAGATGAGTATATATAGCTATAATCCTATAAAAAATGCTTCATATAATGAAGAATTCAAAAATTTTAAAATTTTTGAAAGAATTAATAAAATTAATGATTGCTATTTTAAAAAAAAGTTATGTAAAAGTGAAAATACGTTTTCTAAGAAATTTTTGAATAAACAACTTTATTATAAAAAAAAATGATTTTCCTATTTAAATTTTTAATTTATATTATTGATATAGGTCATAAAAAAAAAATTATTCAACAGTTTAAAAAAATATTCAATAATAAGCCAATAAATATAATTGATGTCGGGGCTCATAAGGGCGAAACAATAAATTTATTTTCAAAAAATTTTAATTTAAGATCAATTATCTCTTATGAAGCTAGTAAAGAAAACTTTCTATTTCTTAAAAAATTTGAGAATATAAAGTTTGATTTTGAATTAAAAATAAAAAATATTGCTTTAGGTTCAGTTGAAAAAAAAATGGAATTTCTTCAAACTTCAGAAAGCTCATCTTCTACTTTTTGCAAAATAGACTTCAATTCAAAATATTATATGAGAAAAAAAAAAATATTAGATTTTTTCTATAAACAAGATTATATTTTGAATAAAGAGAGTATTCAACTTCATACTTTATATAATGAATTTAAAGAATTTAATTCAAATAAAATAGATATATTGAAGATCGATACAGAAGGTTTTGAATTTGATGTAATTAAAGGAGCTAAGGAAAAAATAACCTCTGTAAAATATATATATTTTGAACACCATTTTGATTTAATGATTATAAAAAATTATAAATTTTCAGAAATACATGATTATTTAATAAAGTATAATTTTAAAAAAATGATTAAGATTAAAATGCCTTTACGAAAGACTTTTGAGTATATTTATGAAAATCAGTCTCAATAACTTTAATATTTATTTTTGATTGTGATAAATTATAAATAAAGTATATCTAATTAACTTTGATGCTTATGAAAAAAATAGCTCTAATATTTGGAATAACTGGCCAAGATGGATCTTATCTTGCCGAATTTTTAATAAGCAAAGGATATTTGGTGCATGGTGTAAAAAGACGGTCTTCATCTTTAAATACTTCAAGAATTGACCACATCTATCAAGATCCTCATGAAAAAAAAAAATCTTTCTTTTTACATTATGGTGACATTACTGATGCTATATCAGTTTCAACTTTGATTAAAAAAATTAGACCCAATGAAATTTATAATTTGGCAGCTCAGTCTCATGTTTCTGTTTCATTCGAGGTACCAGAATATACAGCTAATGCTGATGCAATTGGAGCTTTAAGAATTCTTGAAGCGATTAAATTTCATGGTTTTCAAAAAAAAACTAAATTTTATCAAGCAGGAACCTCTGAAATGTTTGGTAAAGTTCAAGAAGTACCCCAAACAGAAAAAACACCTTTTTATCCAAGAAGTCCTTATGGGGTTGCAAAGGTTTATGCTCACTGGATCACAGTTAACTATAGAGAGGCTTACAATATATTTGCTTCAAATGGGATATTGTTTAACCATGAGAGCCCCAGAAGAGGAGAAACATTTGTGACACGAAAAATTGTGATAGCTTTATGTAAAATTAAATTAGGTTTGCAGAAAAAATTATTTTTAGGTAATTTAGAGGCTAAACGTGATTGGGGGCATGCTAAGGACTATGTTGAAGCAATGTGGAAAATGCTACAACAAAAAAAACCTTCGGACTACGTTATTGCAACCGGTAAGCAATTTAGTGTAAGGGACTTTGTTAACCTAACACTTAAAGAATTAAGAATAAAACACTACTGGAAAGGGAAAGGCATTAAATCCAAATGTTTCAATGAAAGTGGAAAATGTATTATTGAATGTGATGAGGAATATTTTAGACCATTAGAGGTAGACACACTGCTTGGAAATCCCAAAAAAGCATTAAAAGAACTTAAGTGGAAACCAAAAATTCATTTAAAGCAGCTTGTTAGTGAGATGATTGAGAATGAATTATCTTTAATAAAAAATGATTAATTCGACATCTAAAATTTACGTTGCAGGACATAAAGGTTTAGTTGGAAGTGCAATTGTTAGAAAATTAAAAATCAAAGGATATAAAAATATAATTTATAAAACTAGAAAAGAGCTCGATTTAACTAATCAAAAAAACGTATATAATTTTTTAAAAAAAAATAAACCTGAATTTATTTTTATAGCTGCTGCAAAAGTTGGGGGTATTTATTCAAATAATAAATTTAAAGCAGACTACATTTATGAAAATCTAGCAATACAATTAAATATAATTCATTCGGCTCATTTATGTAAAATTAAAGATTTAATTTTCTTAGGTTCAAGCTGTGTATATCCAAGAAATTGCAAGCAACCTATTAAAGAAAAATATTTACTATCAGGTAAGTTGGAGGAAACAAATGATGCGTATGCTATTGCTAAAATTGCAGGCATAAAAATGTGTGAAAGCTATAATTCACAATATAAAAGTAACTATAAATGCATAATGCCAACAAACACCTTTGGACCTAATGATAATTACGATAACTTGAATTCACATTTTTTTCCAGCACTTATAAAAAAAACACACAATATTAAAACACAAAATAAAAATGAATTAATTTTATGGGGGAATGGGTTGGCCAAAAGAGAGGTAGTATACGTAGACGATATAGCTGATGCTTGCATATATTTTATGAAAAATAAAATAAAAGAAAATATAGTCAACATAGGAACTGGCGTTGATTTTACAGTTAATGATTATGCAAAAAAAATTTTAAAATTAATAATACCAAACAAAAAAATTTTGATTAAATATGATACAAAAAAACCAAATGGTACCCCAAGAAAAGTCTTAGACATTAATCTGGCCAAGAGTTATGGCTGGACTCCTAAAACAAAACTTAGTGATGCAATATTAAAAACATACTTAGATTTCTTAAAAGTAAAAAAATGAAATCAAAAAAAAATATTATAGTAGTAACTGGCGGCGCTGGTTTTGTAGGATCTAATTTAATAGATTTTTTGATAAAAAAAACAGACTTTAAAATCATCAGTATAGATAACTATTCTACTGGAAGAAAAAGAAATCATATAATAAATCCAAAAATAAAATATTTAAAATCAAATACCAAAAATATTTTTAAAACTTTAAAACCATATCAAAATAAAATTGACTCAGTTTTTCATTTTGGAGAATTTTCAAGAATATATCAAAGTTTTTTAAAAATGAATGA
>TARA_B110000858_G_scaffold90765_1_pt1 | contig 25793 bp, 33 predicted proteins | sample TARA_B110000858 | Tara Oceans TARA_B110000858 (sample SAMEA4398247) | marine metagenome | biome: Polar Biome; feature: [SRF] surface water layer (ENVO:00010504); material: water (ENVO:00002006), including particulate matter (ENVO:01000060) such as... | depth 5 m | reverse complement strand
AGTAAGCCATTATTTTAAATAAAATAAAATATTATTGGATCAGAACTGTTTACTTGTAAACCACTTTTTTTTTTAAAAAAATAAAAATAAAATTGATTAATTATATTATTTTATAATAATAATAATAATAATATAATGGATAACAATAATAACGTTAGTGTTAAAAGACAAAAATGTAATAATAATTATGATAGTTTAAAAAATGATAATTTAGATATAAACAATAAAATTTATTTAACAGAATATACCAATAATAATTTCGACAAATATTATATGATAAAAATGCCCCAAGATAGTTTAAATCCACCACTTGTACATAGACAAAATGCTAATTTGTTTGTTAATATTGATTAATATTATTATTATATATATAATAATATATAATAATGGAGCAACCTTTAATTAATAAAGACATAGAATCTAAAGAAAATTTAGAATTTTCTACTGAGAAAGATTTACATTTATATTTTCAAACAACTTTTCGTAATGTAGCTTTAACAACTGCTGTATCTATTGCTGTTTTGGGTTATGCAAGATATTATAGAGGAAAAAATTATACAACCTATAATATATTATTAGTATTAGCATCATTAATATTATTATCTATTTCTTTTTTTATAAATACTAGTTTATTAAGAATAGTAAATAGACATAATAATAGCAATACTTATATAAGTTTATCTAGTTTTAAATTCGCGAATTATATGGCGATTTTATTACATTTAATATTAATTGGATTGTGTACAACTACATTTTACAGATCATTATTTATGAAAGATATAATTTAATTTATAATAATTTATTTATTTTAAATTGTAAATCACCCAATTTAGGTTTGGGTAAATTATCATAATCTATATTTATTGGATTTTCCGTATTATAATAATTATATAAATTTGGTTGTAATGGAACAGGATTTAATGTATATGGCCAATGTGATGTAGTGCGTAATTTTTCATATAATTTAACTCGTTTATTTTGTTGTGTTTCATCATTTTTATTATCATCTTTTGGCAAATAACATAAATATTGTACCAATCTTTCTTCTTTACAATTTATAGGACCAGATGTATTTTGATGAAAAGTTCTAGAATCCCATATAACCAATGATCCAGCATCTACTTTTAGTATTTTTTTTCTATTCGATAATGAATTACAGTAGTCTTCATTAATAATATTCCAATCTGTTGTTTCAAAAATATTCATATCTTCAAAATATTTTTGATGCATTAAATGTGTAGACTCATATACTATAAATGTTCTTTCTGTATTATCAGTTAAGCTTAAAAATGATTGATTACACCACAATCCTCTCTTAAAAACAGACTGATCAGTATGTACCCAATAACCAGATTCTTTCTTGTAATTACTTGGATAATAACAACATCCATCAAAACTTGTAACCAAACTATCTGTATTCCATAAAAATTTAAAAATATTTATAATTTTATCATTTGTTCTGGCTAACCATGCAAACCTCTGATGACCTACTTGATGATGTTTAAATATACCATTAAAATCTATTGTTTCATGTAAGGTTTTTAAATTATATATACTATTATACCATTCAAAAAATAAATTTTTGTATTCATCTATCTCTTCTTTTGTATATACATTTGGAATTACTGTATATCCTTTTTTTTGTAATTCTTCTTGATATATACTATAATCTATATTATCTATTTTCATTTGCTAATATTATAATATAAATATTTTAGAATATTTATATTATTTACATAAATATTATCTTTAATATTTATAGTAAACAATTTATAAAATCATAGTAAAATTGTAATATTTTACTACCCATCTGATCACCATTTTGAGCACTTTGTATAATATTTAATATAAAAATTTTTTTAGTATTTATATCAAGATTTGACTCTACAATAAGTTTAATAAATTTTTCATTTAAATGTAAAACAATTGAACCAATACTATCAAATTTTGGTATAATTGATGAGCTACTTTTAACCAAATTATCACGAAATTCTTGTGGCAAATTATTAATAAATTCAACATTTTTATGACATATTTTATCAATATTCATAATAACATTAGAATATTTGGTATTATATTGTTTGATTTTATTATCGTTTATTATACAAATTTTATTAATTGTTATAAAATTACTAAATGTTCCAGATAATCCTGAAATGATTGAAAAGAATAGTATAAATTTTTTATACATAATTTATATAAAAATATTATATATTTATTTAATATAAAAATTTATAATATAAATTTTTAATTTGAAATATATTCTTTTCTTATTATATTCCCATTTCTATTTTCAATTACAGTTACTATTTTTTTACCATTTACGATTTTTATTGTAGTAGATGTTTGAATTATATTTGGCATATTACTACCAAATTGAACATTAAAATGTTGACTATTTGATTGATTAAATATTTGACTGAATAAATCATGTGGGTTTATATTAAAATTAGAATGATTGTTTCCAACAACATTATTATATTTTTGTTTATTTGTTAAAATTTCATATGCTTCAGATATTTCTTTAAATTTTTTCTCACACATATCTCTTTCTTCTTGAGATTTATTACTATTTTTGTCAGGATGATATTTTATAGCCATTTTTTTATATTGACGTTTAACTTCATCTTCGCTAGAATTATCTGGTAATTCCATTACAGAATAATATTTATTAAACATAATATGTAATATATAATATATAATTGATTAATTATGTTTTTATATAATTAAATTAATTATATAAATAAAATAATTATTAAATTGAAATAATTTAAATATTTAATTTTAAAAATATTAATATTAATATTATGGGGTCTAGTTATTCTAGTTTTACTAATTGTGAAAATCAAATCATTAACGATTTCAATGATATTAATTTTAATACAAAAAATGTCGATAGAGTAGAAGAAATGAGAAAAGTACAAAAAGAAGGGCTTGAACTTTTCAAGAAAAAAAATCAGGATTATGGTGATTCATTTGCTAGATATGGAACCATCGGAGTCTTAGTAAGAATGGGTGATAAAATCTCTAGATTTCAATCTATCACTAATAGTGGTGTAAAACTTATTGATACTGAAAGTCTTAGAGACACATTAATTGATCTACATAATTATTCAGCAATGGCTATTATGCTTCTTGATGAAAAACCAAAATCAGATATTCAACCACCACCACCAACACGCACACCCTCATCATCATTATCTCCAGTTAATTATTTAACAAATTAATAATTTAATCTACATATTAATCTAAAAATATTTCTTAAAATATTGAAAATAAACAACCCAAAAATTAATAAATATATAAAACCAAACTTTCCAAAATGGAAAATCTTTTACCATAAATGTATCTACTTCTTTATATCCAAATTTTTCATAATAACCTTTTACACCTTCACCACTAATTACTACTATACTATAATATCCCAACATCATTGATTTTTTTTCTGCTAATTTTAACAAATTACAACCAATACCTGTATGTTGACTTCCATAATTACTATATATTCCTACTGCATTTGTATCTCCATATACATGTAATTCTCTAATTAATGCTTTGTTTTTAAGTACATCAAAGATACACATATTTTTTTTATCATTTATCCTTAAACGAATAAAACCAAATAATACTTTTGTATCTAAACTCTCGTATGCTATAAAATAATCTTCTCCATTATTTGCACGATTATAATGAATATTATATTTAGCCTCTTTCTTATAATATTTAGGATGTCTACCAATTTCTCTTGACCTTATATCATTACTAAATAGACCACTTGATTCAATCTCTTTATCTAAAATTTGACGCATATTTGATACTGTATTACCACTTTCAACATAGGTATTTGGAATATCTCTAATAATTCTTGGCAACCTTACATATAGTGGACATGTTATCATTCCATATTTAATTACATCAAATAAATCTCTATAATTATTTTCAAAATATGGAATATATTTACCTTGATTATACCATTTTTCTATTACAGTCCATGGAACTACTTCACATGGATATATTTTCATTTGATCTGGTGATACATATTTATAAACATAATCAAACATTTCTTTATCTTTTTCAGGAGAACTTCCAGGTAAATCTGGCATAATATGTATATCAATCTTAAAACAATTATCTTTTAAATATTGCATAGCCCATAATCCAGTTTCAATAGTATGTCCACGATTAATTTTCTTTAAAATCGCATTATCAACATGTTGCATTCCTAACTGGATACGAGTAATACCCCATTCTCTAAAACGCCATAACCATTTATCGTCTATAGCATCTGGTCTGGTTTCAGCACATATACCAATGATATGTACTCGTGCAGTTTTATTTATAATAATTTCCTCTCTAATACTTAGAGGTTCTCTAATCATTTTTAATAATATTATTTTTTCACTATCTGGGATATTTCTATCAATAATATCACGGTATTCAAAATATATATTTGCACTGTAAAAGATATCTCTATTAAATCTCTCTAGATAATCTTCGGGATATTCTGTGTACGTTCCACCTTCTAATATAATCTCTATTTTATCTACTACATGTCCATTAAAGAAATATGTATCTAATCTACTTAACATTTGATCCACCGAATAAAACCCATTTTGATTTGCCCTTAAAACAGCCGGTTCATAATATAAATAACTTCTAGGTTGTGCCTGCCAATTATTACCTTCATGTGCTGGTTCGTTTGGACAATAATAACAATTATGTTTACAACTAAAAGATTGACCATCAGGAAATGGTGTAGTAATCATTGTTATAGAAGTAATTCCAGAAACATTACGCATTGGTCTTTTTCTTAATAAATATTTCAACATATCTAGTTGTTTAGTTATTTTAACATCGAAATATATATCTTCAGACATATCATCATAATCTATATGCTGACATATGTTTAAAACTATAGATTTTCTAATATTAACAATTTTAGATGATCTAAATTCTTTATTTAAAATTCCTTCAAATTTTTTACGCAATTTATCAGGATCATTATCAAAATCATTTTCAGGATTATTAATATTATTATCTAACCAAACTAACAAATTATATATAATTTTTTTTACTTTATTAATATCAATTGTTGTACTCGTGATATCAAATGTATTATAATTAATATGTTTATCATTTAAATCTACATTTACAAAATTTTTTTCAAAATATTCATATACTTTAGTAGTTTTTGTCTTTTTATCAATATTATTAGTATTAGTAGTACTCATACTTATAATAAATTTATCTTAGTACAAAATTGTATTTTTTTATATCAATTTAATTATTTTATAAATATATTTTTTTGTACTAAAATTTATAAAATATTATCAATCTAAGATATTAAATTATAAAATTTATTACCAGAATTATAATTATCTAACCAAGATATTAAATTATATCTTTTGATATCTCTCGAATATAAACATTTATAGTATTTATTACCATTTTTATTTTGCAAAATAATCGTATCTTCATCATTACTAATAAATTCTCTAGTTTTATCAAAGTTTAATAGAGATATTTTATATGTCTCCATTTTATTATCTATAACTTTATCTATATAATAAATACCTTCTAGATTTCTTAAATCGGTCTCTTGATTACGAGATAAATATTGATTAAACATTCTACCTAATACACCAGGTCCAGTCATATCCAAAGCATTCCATGATTTATTATATCTATCATTTATAACTGTATCTACTATTTTATCAATACATAATTTCATTAAATTATGTTTTGGAATTATCCCTATAAATGCATTTGACAAAAAATAATTATTTTTTGTTAAATCATCTGGAGCTAAATCTATAGGAGTTACAAATTCTATATCGTCTTTTATAACATAATCAAAACTATTCATACAAATCATATCAATATCACAATATATACCTCCATATATGTATAAAATACAATACCGCCAAAAACCAGCTTTTAATGCACCAGGTATAATAGAATCATAAACTTTTAAAATTTTATCAGAAAAATTATCTTTAATAAAATCATAACGATCTTTGGCATCAAACAAATAATGTTGATAATCAATATTATTTTTTTTTATTAAATGAATACTTGTATTTAATACAGGAGATAAATCTTTAGTTTCCCATGTTTGAAAAATAATTTTCGGAATTTTATGTCTAATAACTGGTTTATTATCTACAACAATTGACTTATTTAAAATATTATTGAATACTTTATTTCTATATTCTATTAGTCTATCTCTCTCAATAAAAACATCCTTAAATGGTAATTTAGACAATTTTAAATTTTCGCTATATTCATAACAACTAGTTAAATTATATTCAGATTTCCAATCACTTTCAGGAAAAATTATTTTACAACCATAGTTATAACTTGTAGGTATAATACCACTTAAACAAGATTTTTTAAATTCATCTGGTTTGTTTTTAATTTCATGTGTATAGTTTGGTATATAAACATAATGACATTTTTTTAATATATTTTCTAATTTTGAAAAATCTAAATTAATATAAAAACTTACTTTATTATTATATTGTTGTGATATTTCATCTAAATTATATGTTAGTGATGGTGAACGAGTTATATTATAAATATGAATATTTTCATTTAATTTAAATAATTTTTTGTACTCTTTATGTAAATCATAAAAATCTGGATAAGCTACTATACATATATTTATACAATTCTCATTTTTTAATATTGAAATTTTATCATTATATGACAACACATTATAACAACTATATGCATAATCTACATTTTTTATTTTATAATATCTAATAGCTATCCTATTTAAAATTAATGGATTTCTTATTTGATTAAGATGTTCTATTACTATACAATTTGTATAATTAAAATCTTTTATATTATATATAGATTGTATATAATTATTATTAAAGTCATCATCTGTAGTTAAAAAAATATAATCATATTTTTCATTTTTATTATTTATTAATCTTCCACTATTATTATCTATATCTACATGATTAATAAAATTACAATAATTATTAAACCATTTTATATACCATTCTATCATTCCAATGTCTCCACCTACAGATAAAATATCTATATTATGATTATATGTACGACAAAAATCTATAATATAACCAAATACTTCATGATGACATTCTATAGAATTATAGATTAAAATATTCATAATAATAAAATTACTATTTAAATATTTAAGTATAAAATATAAATAAATATTTATTATATAAATGAACCTTAATTTGGATACTAATTCATATAATATTACTCAACTTGAAACTATATTTAAATTAAAAAAACCATATAAAGAATTCGACATTATAAATGCCAAACTAAATTTATTAAATAATATAATAAATTCAGAAAATATAAATAGTGAAAGACGTGAACGATTACAAATTTTTTTAGACAATGTTGTTAATAAATTAAATAATAATTTAAAAACAATAGATAATGATAATTTTAACCTAATAGAACAATTTGACAATGGACATTATATATTGAAAAATGAAAATACATCAAAGTCTACTTTAGATAATAAACAAAAAATAGATAAAGCTATCATTAAAAAAACATTTAATGTCGATAGTATATTTAGAAGAAATTATGGACAAACTGATAATTTAAGTAATAATTTTATTGTTGATTTACCTGAGACAATATCCAAAGCCGTTACTATGAGTATATCATCAATCGATATACCTTTATCATATCATAATATAAGTCCTGAATATAATAATAATTTTTTTATTATTGAAAAACAATCAATTACACATGAACAAGATGTTAAATATTATGGTATTAAACTAGATCAAGGTTTATATTCTGCCAATAATCAAAATTCCGGTGATAAAAAAATTGCTTATTCAATTGAAGACGCAATAAATTTTTCCATTCAAAATGCAATATTACTTACTGATTTTGAAAATTATGAAATATTAAATAACGGTGATATAAATAATGATTTATCTGGTGTAATAAGTTATGAAATAGATCAACGTTCTGGATTTTCTAGTTTTAAATTACATGCTTCTAATTCTAATTATGAGAGTACTTCAACATATACAGTTATATTTAATGTCAATAATAATGATATATGCAAAGATTATCCTGCATTACTAAAAGAAAATAATGTATATCAAAAATTAGGATGGACATTAGGATATAGACATACTGAAATGGAATTAAAAACAACTACTAATAATCAAAAAACAAATTTATCAACTGGTATTTGTCATATTAATTATCCAAGATATCTATATATTTGCATAGATGATTTTCAATCTAGCTCAAAAAATTATTTTTCTATAGCATCTGAATCTGTTGTTGCTCCTAATATTGTATCTCGTATTAATATTCTATCATTATTAGAAGATAAAACAGCATTTCGATCTAGTGCAGCACCAATGGATTATAAACATGATCAAAAACATATTCGTGAATATTTTGGACCAACTGATATAAAAAAATTAAAAATTACACTAATTGACGAATATGGTCGCACATTTTCTTTAAATAATATGGATTGGTCATTTTTATTAACATTTGAATGTTTTTACAATTAAACAATAACATCAATTAATCCTAATTTTTTACATTTTTTACAATTCCATTCACCACCATTATCTATAATTTTCTCAGCACGTTCTCTATCTAATTTATCTTTTGAACATCTAACTAGAATATTTATTAAATCATTACGAAATACCGTAATATCATTACTATTATTATTACATTGTTTAAAGAAATACCAATAATTTTCTGTTAATTTATGCATTATCATTTTTGCATTTTTATGAAATACTCTATTATGACATAATGCAGCAAAAATAATTGCACAATTATTTACATTATGTTCTACTATACTAATAAATTTTATAGGATTATTAGATAGTTGAATATCAAAAATCTCTATATATTTCATAAGAATATTTAAATATCCACCAGCTGAATTTATATGTATATAAATTTCTCTATCATCAAAATTATATGTTGTTATTAATTCATTTACATAATTCGCAAAAATTTTCATATTTTCATCATCGATTATACTATAAAAATAAATATGATTATCTATCACAAATATTTTTTTATTATAATTATTTTTACAAGGAACATATATAATCATTTCATCACATTTTCTTTTGCTCATATATGGTAATAATTATAATTAATAAAATATTTATGATATTTAATCAATTTTATATTTAAATATAAAATAATATAAAATATATTAAATAAATTAGCTACTTTCAATTGATTCTACTCTCAATTTTAAATTTTCTATTATTTCTTGTTGTTTTTTTATACTTTCAACTAATAATGGTACCAATCTAATATAATTTACCGTTAAGTAATTTTCACCTGATTTAGATTTATTGGGATCACTCTCATCCTTATCAAAAAATGCTATATCAGCTAAATCAGGCATAACATTTTGAACACTTTGTGCAGATAATCCAAGTTCTTTTTTAGATGAATCAAAACCATAATGTTTAGCTAAATTATTTGCTTTATACCAAAATGTTTCAATATTTTTAATTTTATCTATTGGATTTTCTATACATTCTACAATATCTTTTAATCTAATATCTGAAAAACCATATGCTGTTATATTGCCTCTTAAAGACAAATCACCTTGATATAATTGCATTTTTTTATCACTAGAAGTATTGTCATTATTATCATCTGTATACCAATAATGATATGAATCACCTGATGAATATTCATTACAAGAATTTGTTTTAAATTTTATTCTTTCTACATTATCATTACTTTGTATCCAATTATCTACAGCAAATTTATTTGCTCCTGTTCCTGCTCCATAATTAACACTTATATTTACAGTTTGAGACCAATTGTTAAATATAGTTACTATATCACCCAAATTATAGCTAGTTGACATATATATATATTATGATAGTAATATATTATGATAGTAATATATTATATATAATTTTGTTAGTTTTAAAAAAAATTGATTCTCAAAATTATAATTTTATTATATGTATTCAATCAAGTAAATAATACTATTTATTATGCTCTCTCTTTACATTCCAATTATCCATGACAATGATACCGAACTTAACATCAAAACTGTGTTTAAAACACAAATGTTCGGTCAAGTTGATCATGTTGATTTTGTTCGGAATAAAGTAAAAAATCGTCGCGAAGCTTTTGTTCATTTTAAAGTTTGGTATGATAATGATGCCGTTTCTGAATTTATCAAATGTTTAAATAATCCAGAAACAAAAACCCGTATTTATCATACCGATAATAAATTTTGGCCAGTATTGGTAAATCGTAATAATAATCCCGAAAACAAGAATCCAAATTATATCAATGAAGTTCCTCTAAAAGATATTACAATGTTAGATACAGATGCTTTTTCAAGCCAAAAAGATGTTCTAGAAAAACTAAAGACAACCATTGAAGAATATAACAAGCTTAAGACGCAATATATGGAAGTTATTGTTGGAACAGCAACCAAGAAAGTGAAAAACTAAATAAATAAATAGCTAAATAAATAAATAATACAAAAAACAGGAAAAACACAAAAAAAAATTTTTTTTTATATATTAAATCTCATAACAATACAATTAACATAATTGGATTTCATATAAAAAATTGATTTTTAAAAATATACAATATAGTATATTGCAAATAACTAGCATACAAAACTAGAATATAAATATGAATAGTCAGATTATTGAAAAAAGTTATATTGGAATCTTACCATATGAATTACGAGTATATATATGGGAATTTTTATACGAAGATGCAGCAATTGTAATACAGAAAATGGTGAAAAAAAATATAAGTGATAAAGTCTATTATATTTATAATATAATGTGTTACATTAATACTTGTACAAACTTAGATATTGGTCTTAATGATTGTAATTTTTACTATAAAGGTAAAATTCTTACTAAAAGAGATGCATTTATTACTTCAGTATCTTGCAAATGCTGTAAAAGACACCAAATAAACAAACCTATGGTTATGACAAGATGGAATGAAATAGATCCATCAGAATCTCAGTGTCATACGAAATGTAGTTGTCCTTGTAGACATGCATCAAGGTGGTTGTGTCCTGGTATAGAAGATAATTAATTAATAATACTTTATTATTTAATAATTAATTAAGTATTTAATTATAATACTTTTTTTTAAAAATTGATTATTTTATTTATATCTATTATATCTATTAATTCCATAATAAAAAATGGGTGCAGGAGTTTTACCAGTAGCATTATATAGAGGTGCATTAATTGTTCTATTAGGGCAAGAACGACATAATAATTTATGGTGTGATTTTGGGGGAAGCCCATTACCACAGGAACGTAAAGATCAATATAGAACAGCAATTAGAGAAGGAGCAGAAGAATTAAATGGTTTATTAGGAGATGAAGAAGAATTAAAATTATATGTAGATAAAAATTTAATTTATGGTATTAATAATAAAAATGATAAATATACATCATATTTATTTAAATCACATTATGATAGAAATTTAGAAAAATATTTTAATAATCAAAATAAATTCATTGAAAATCAATTACCAAATGAAATTACAAAACATAATGGTTTATTTGAAAAAAAAAAAATTACTTGGTATACTATTGGTGAAATAGAAAATAATTTAAATAATAAAAATTTTATTAGACAACATTATCATAGTATTCTTAAATATATTGTAGATAATAATAAAGCTATTACAACTAGTATTAAAAATATGTAAAAAATTAAAAATAAAAGTAAAAAAGAATTTTTAATAGTAAATATTTTTTTTTATTTATATATTATAATTATTTAAGATGTTAGAAACGATTATAAAATTTGAAAAAGGTCCATTTCCTAAAAAATATACCGCATACATTAAAAATAAAAAAACAAAAAAAAACAGAGTTATACATTTTGGTGATTCTCGCTACCAACAATATCGTGATAGAACACCATTACAATTGTATAAAAACCAAAATCATGGTACTAGAAAACGTATGCAAAATTATTATAGTAGACATTCTAAGACAAGAAATAGAAATAAAGCTATTAAACAAGAAATAAAAAATGGTAATGGCTATTATACAGCTAAAATTTTGAGCCACAAATATTTATGGTAAAAAATTAAAATTGATTTTTTTTTAAATGTAATAAGATACTTACTATAGTGTATAAATGTATTTTAAACACATTTCAAATTATTTAAAATATAATATAAATAAAATTTATAAATTTTATAAAATTAATATAGTAAACTTTTTATTTAAATCTATTAATCGAGCACAAAATTATTATATTAAAAATAATAATTTTCACTATTATAATTACGTTAATATATTAGAATATCAACCCAGTATTAATTCAAAAATAAGAGATATTAATTTAGATATAAAAAATAATGATTGTCTAAAATTATTTAATTGTATAAAAGAATTTTGCAATAAATATAATAATAAAAAATTTGTAATTTCATTATCAGGAGGAGTAGACTCTATGGTTTTAATAACAATTATACATTATCTTAAATATCCTATCATAGCAGGTCATATTAATTATAATAATAGAGATGAATCTATTTTAGAACAAAAATTTATAGAAAATTGGTGTGAGTACAACAATATTAAATTATATGTTAAAAATATTACAAATCTTAAACGCAAATCTATTAAACGCTCCGACTATGAAAGTATAACCAAAGATTTAAGAATGGATTTTTATAAATACATACTCGACAAGGAAAATGCTGATATGGTTTTATTGGCTCATCATAAAGATGATATAGTAGAAAATATATTTGCTAATGTTTGTCGTGGACGTTATATATTAGATTTAGCAGTAATAAAACAAGAAACATCTATTAGAAACATAAAAATTGGACGTCCGATTATCGAATTTTACAAAGATATTATATATAAATTTGCACATATATATCAAGTTCCATATTTTCTTGATACAACACCAAAATGGTCTGTTAGAGGAAAATATAGAACAAAAATATGTCCAGTTATAGAAGATGCATTTTCAAAAAATGTAAAAGAAAATTTAATTTATTTAAGTCAACAATCTGATGACTGGAATAAATTAATAGATAAAGAAATAATTCAACCATTTATGAGCACAATAGATTGGTCTATTGGTAAATATATATCTACATATAACAGTAGTATTAAAATTAATATAAAAAATTATAAAGAACATCCTCTATCTTTTTGGAATCTAATTTTTATGGATTTATTTAATAAATTTGGACATAATGCTCCCTCTAGACGAGCTATAAGAAATTTTATTAATTCTATTAATTCTATTAATAATGATTACAATAATTATATATCTTTATCTGATAATTGTAAATGTACTCATGTCAATAATATAATAACTATAGAATTTAAAAATATTAATTGATATATCAATTGATTATATCACTTGATTGTATAATTTCTATAATATTATCATCTATATCTTTATCTTTATCTTTATAGTAATACTTATCTAAATCATCTAAATTTACAAAATTATAAATTTGACTAGCTAACCAATCGTGATAACTATCTAAATTTTCTTTATCTCTATTATCATTACCTTTACTAATAGTAGCATGCATTAAATCACTCCATAATAAATCTAATACATCACTATGTCCATAATCTTCTGCTTTTATTTTTTCAACATTAATATTAGGATTTCTTTTTTTAAATTTTTGTACATCTAACGCAAAAGCAGGTATAAAAGGAATATTTACTTTAGGAAAAACAGAACCTTTGTAAGATTTTTCAGCATTTAAGATTAAAACATCTTCAAGATAATTATCATTTGCTTTTTTATTATCAATAAAATTAAATAAATTATTATTTACAATATCACTATTATCAACTGGATCTAAAAAAATAGCTTTTTTTATATTTTTTTGTCTGGAAATTGTCTCCATAATATTTACATAACCAGAAGAATGTGATAATGGTACAATTTGTCTATATTCGTCTCTAATATCATATAATAATTCACTTGTTATCATATTATCATTATTTACTACATTCACAGAAAAGTTATAAACATTTAAATAATTTATAAAATTACTATATATATCAGCTGGTATTAATGAATTTGCACCTGTAAATAATATTAGAGCATCCATATCTTTCTTTTCTACATTCTTTGGTTCATAAACTTTTATTACTTTATTATTATATTCACGCTTGTATACATTTATATTATTTATAGCAAAACAATTTATAAAAGGCAATAAAGATATTAAAAATAAATATAACATTAGTATATTTTTATAAATTGATTTATTTTTATATATATTTTCTAGTAATTACATATATATTTAATTACTTAATTTATAATTATGGTAAAATGCAAAATATGTTATGATAATAAATTATTTGATGAATGTTACGAATGCAATTTAGAATATCATACTTGTAAAATTTGTAATATTAAAGGTAATCATTTTACTAAAAATTGTAAAAATAAATGTTCTATATGCAATGGTTATCACTTAACTAGTCTACATAAATGCAGTATATGCGAAGTAGTTGGAGCCGATCATATGACATATTATTGTCCTTATAGATGTAAATGTAATGGATATCATACACAACAACAACATAGATGTTTATATTGTGGTGTAAGAAATCCTGACCATAAAGACGAAGAATGTTATTTTAGATTTTATATAAGACGATGTTAATCATTTTTACAATTTTGACAAATAGTTAAGCCATTTAATATGCTATAATTTTCTGTATCATATTGATTATTTACATTTATTTCTATACTAAACAAAACTACATCACATATATAACATTGAATTATTGGATAAATATGCGAAAAACTCCATATTATTTTTCTTATATCTGTACTTAATTCAAAATAATTTTTACTCTTATTTAATGTACATGCATTCATAAAGTAAATTAACCCACTGCGATTATACATTTTTTATATAAATAAAAAAATATATTTAATATATTATACATCTACAAAATATAATACATTAATTAGTTCAATATTTTGTTGTAATTTTTTTTCACGACCAATTATAGATAATAATAAATTGGGTCTTGATTTATAAGATTTAATTAATTTAAACATCTTTCTATCTATTATATTATTTATATTATTTATTCTATATTTATTCTATATTTATTATATAATAAATATGAAATCAACTATAATTGCTATTATTTTTACAATGCTAATAATAATTTTGTACAACAATTATTCTAGTCAATCTTATAAAGAAGGTTTTTTTTTACGTGATTCATTAAATGCTAATGTTCCTAAAAAAAAAACAAATAAAAAATATAAATTTTGATCTAAATAATTACATTATTTAAAAATATATACTGTTGGAGGGTAATTCGCAATTATACGAGTTACTATAACTGAACCATCTGAATTTATTGAAATTGATCCTCCAAATTTCCTACCTACTAGGTCACCAACTATATGTTTTATTAAATTCCATTGATAACCACTAGTACTATTTCCAGATAAACTATAAACACTAACATCACCGGAATTATAAGCATAAATTGCACCAAGAACTATAATATCTCCTGATTCATTTATTGAAACAGAATTTCCTAAACCACCTTGCTGTGAGTCTTTTACACCAACTATACTATTTCCCATTATTCCCCAATCAGTTCCATCATATTCATATATTCTAACTGTATGTGTTCTTGGACCACCAACAACAATTCTTGAACCATCACTATTCATTGATACACTATATCCAAATTCATCACCAATAATATTTCTTCCATCTGAAGCTCCAGAACCATATATATATCCTCCTAACTGTGTCCAATTACCAGAAATATATTCATATACAACACAGTAACCACTATTAGTTATACCATTATAATCATATTTTGGTCCACCAATTACAACGCGATTACCTATATTATTAATTGACACACTATATCCAAAAGTACTACCACTTAAACCATATATATCTGCTCCAAGTTGCACCCATTGATTACTATAAGAATCATATTCATAAATGCGACAATATCCATTCGCACTCGAAAACAGGTTGTCACGATCATCTTGTGGAGCACCTACTACTATACGATCACCTTGACTATTAATTGCAATAGTTGAACCAAAATAATCGTATATACCTCCTCCTGTAAAATCTTGACCCAATTGAGACCAGTTTGAACCATTATATTCATACACTCTTATAAAACCTTGATAAGTATTATTATATGGAGAACCTAATACTACACGATTACCTTGACTACTAATTGCTGATGTTCCATAATAGATATACCGTGTGGAACTACTATGTACATTACCAAAACTTATATCTAATTCCCATAAATTATTATTTAATTTATAAATATTCCAACGACTTTCATAACTTCCATATCCTCCATATTTACTACCTACTATTATAGTATCTCCATTGGAATTTATTGCTAAACTATTTTCATCACCAGAAAGTTGATTGTCAATAATTTGCATCGATTCATAAGGTAAAGTTTAAGGTTCAGGTTCAGGTTCTGGTTCTGGTTCTGGTTCTGGTTCAGGTTGGGATTCTAAAGTTAATAAATTTATTTTTTCTATATTTCTTTCAAGTAAATTAGATAATTCTAATTTTTTATTATAGTGAAAATTTAACATAATGTATAGATAATTATATTATTTTAATAATAACAATTTATTAATTAAATAGTTAATTAATTAATAAAAATATAAAATATTGTAAACAAAATTATCCAGGTATATTGTATTCATAAATTCTAGCTGATCCATTATTGTTTTCTGGACCACCTATTACTACACGATTACCTATACCATTAATAGAAACCCATCGTCCTAAATTTTCACCAGCAACTTTTCCATCTATATCTTGACTTAATTGCACCCATTCATAATTACTAAAACTATTTCCACTTAATTCATAAATACGACAATGTCCACTATCAACACCATTACTACCATCATTCAAATGACCACCTATTGCTACACGATTACCTATACTGTTAATAGCGACACATATTCCAAATTCATCACCTGCAGCTTCTCCATCTATATCTTGACCTAACTGTATCCATTCATAATTACTAAAATCATTTCCACTTAATTCATAAATACGACAATGACCACTATCAACACCATTATCATCATTCAAATGACCACCTATTGCTAGACGATTACCTGTTCCATTCATAGCGACACTTAATCCAGATTCATCACCAGCAGCTTCTCCAATTATATATTGACCCATCAAAACCCAACTTGAATCATTATATTCATAAACACGACAATGTCCAGCATTATTACCAACATTATTATCATCACCATAAACACCAATTGCTATACGATTACCTGGACCATTTATAGAACCACCTCTTCCTAAACGATCAGCAGGATCATCTCCCTCTAATGTTTGACCTATTTGATTCCATGATGTGCCATCAAATTTATAAACTCTAGATTCACCAGTATTATTATATTCGCTAGCTGAATTACCAAAATATGAACCAATTATTATATGTTCTCCTAGATAGTCCATATCTAGACCAGTTCCTAATCTATCATAATTTTGCCCTATAATTTCACCTATTTTAATCCATTCATAATTATTAAAATTATTTCCACTTAATTCATAAATATAACAATGACCACACAAGTTAGGACCTTCTTGTGGAGCACCAACTGCAACATGATTACCTAGACCATTCATACATACTACTTGACCTAAATTATCACCAGCATCATCACCAATAATATCTTGACCAATTTGAAGCCAGCTTATGTCATTATATTCATAAATTTTACTTAATCCTTTTTCACTATCATACATATGATCACCTATTATTACACGATTACCTAAACTATTGATAGCGACAGATCTTCCAAAATTATCACCACTAACTTCACCATCTATATCTTCACCTAATTGATACCAAACTCTATCAGGTAATATTGAATATATATCAGACATTAATTTCTTAATTTGAGTAGATATTTCAATCTTTTGATTTTTATAAAAGTTTAACATATATTTATTTAAATATAAGAAATAAAAAGTTGGGAATAAGTAATTAAAAATTAAAAATAAGTTATAAAAAATATTTAGTTGACGGGTCATCAGTATAACCACGGAGAGTTATACTATCTTGATTAGAGATCTGGTACATCCAATAGATTATTGAGCTCACAGAATATCTATAGTTACTCCGGCAGGAATCTAACCCACCATGACCCTTTAAACAGGAGAGTATCTTTATTATTTTATAAATTTCTATACAAGCAAATTTATAAAACAATAAAGCAATAACCGGGCTAAGGACCAAGTAATGGCCAATTACTTGCTCAGATATTCTCATTTTCTATTGTCTTCACTCCAATACCCATTTTCTTCATAATATTCATGTTGGCATAAAGCTCTATCTGAATATTAATAATTGATTATTTCTTTTAAATTAATAAATAAATTAATAAATAAATAAATAAAGAAAAATATTGGGAATAAAATTTAGATAATTGTAAAATTATACAACAATTTATACATGAACTGATTAGTATATTAAATATCACTATTATATGCATCAACATGGAAAATCATGGAATAATAAAGGCACTGGATACATAGATATATTTAGTTGCAAAGAATATAATCATAAACATGCAATTTGTTGTATAGAGAAATTTTTACTTCTAAAAGTATAATTTTTAAAATAATAGATAGGATATAATATATTTATATTATATATAAATACAAATATATTATGGAACAAGATTTAACTAAATTAACTAGAGAAGAATTACAAAATTTGGCTAAAATTAGTGGTATTCGTGCAGATCAAAAATCAGTTGAAATAATATCACAATTAAAAAATGAAAGTCAGCCTGTTTTAAAAGCAAGCAAAGAATCTGGAACTAAAAAACAATTGTCTGGGAAATCTAAATCCGAAACAACTAAAAGTAAAAAATCACCACCTAGTGGTGAAAAATCAAAAACTAAAAAATCACCACCTAGTGGTGAAAAATCAAAAACAAAAAAATATTCACCACCATTAAAAAAATATTCACCAAAAACATTAAAAGTAAAAAAATATAAGTATTTTTCCGATAAATTACCAGAAAATGTAAAAGATTTAATACATAAAAGTAATATATATTCAAAAATTGTAGAAGAGTTAAATTTATCAAATAATCTAGATTATTCACATGTTGATCTTAAAAAATTATCTAAATCAATTGGTTTAAATTTAACAACACAAATAGATGAATTTAAAGAAAAAAAAAATTCTGAATTATCTTTTTTAATAAAACAAAAAATTAATAAATTTGAAAATGATAAAACTAGTAAAATTTATAAATTACATCACTGTCTACAGGGAATATGGAGCATAATATACGATGAATGTGATACACCTGGTTATGGTATGGATAATGAAAGTGTATTAAATTGCTTAGATAATATGGATGAAAATAATTTTTTGGAAAGATTAATAAACAGTATGGTAAGTAGAGATTTTGGTACAGAAAAAATTAGTCTAAATGAACATATTGATATAATAAATCATGAAATTAAAGAAATGTGGAATACTTATAGAATAAAAGTTAGAGATGATTGGTTGAGAGATGATGAACTTTCTGAATATGAAAGTATATATAATTTAACAGAACTTTTAAATAAATTACTAGAAAATGCTCATGGATTTATACCTATAAAACATATTATAAATAAATTTTAAATCTTTATTAACTATTTTACCTATTATAGATTTTTTTTCAAACCATTTTTCTTTTATTAAATTAAAGATATCATTATAAGTACAACAAGTTTTATGTTGTATTTTTCACTATAAGAAAATGATTTTTATATTTTTTTGCGCAAAAATATAAAAAAAACCTTATGTAATCAAGTTCCAGTGTAATGTCATGCGCCAGCATGTGAGTCAACCTTCCATTGATAAAGAATATCATCAAATATATAAGTAATTATGAGGGTATGATTGTAAGATGAAATGCCATACCCTTGAACAATTCCATTGACCCTCATAGACACCTGTGTATCCAAAGAATCATCTAAAGTTTGGGGACTATCATTTGGATACCACATGGGCGGTGGATTTGGCAGGAACACTGCAGGTCCCGCCTGTATCGGCGTAATTAATTCATATAAAAGCTCTGCAAATTTATTTACTGGCGAACTTTTTTCGACGATCGGACAGTACGAGGTTAACTTCCAATTTGTGGCTGTTAGCCATTTATATTTAAACGATAGGTTATAAGCTTCAAAATTTCCACTTCCCACCTGCCTATCACCCAGAACTTCTACAATCGCATACTGAGGAGGGATTATGTGGTCGGTGATAGAATAACTAACAATCGAATCAATGGATGAAGGTTTATTCCACGTCCAATTATTGGGTATCAGCTGTATAGACGTGGGAATTTGAGCCCAAAATATCACTAGTCTATTTTCTGAAGGAAGAATATAACCTATCGTTTAAATATAACTTATATCTGTAGTAGATTGTCCTTTTTTAAATATACTATTTAGACTAGCATCACTTAGACCAACCAATCCAGAATTTGTAACGTTAACAATTTGAATATTACTACAGTCATCGAATACTGTATCACCGAAATTATCAAAAATTAATTTAGAACAACCTGTAAAATCAAGACTCTTTAAAACAGTACATCCATCGAAAGCAAAATTATTGATTAAAGATAACTCAGTGCAATTTGTAAAATTAACACTCTTTAAAACAGTACATTGTTTGAAAGCATAATCACCGATTGTTTCTAATAGACTACCTCCTATAACATGGTTTATACTTGTATCACTATTATATAGATTGTTAGGTATATTTGATACATCAGAACTCTCATATTTTACACCTAGATTGTTATATAATTTTATACTAAAATACGGTAAAATACCAATATAATTTATAGGATTTGTATCACTAGATTGTTTAAATATACTATTTAGACTAGCATCAGATAGACTAACCAATCCAGAATTTGTAACGTTAACAGTTTTAATTTTAGTACAGTTTAGGAATACAGTGGTTATATTATCAAAACTATCAAAATTTAAACTATGACAACCACTAAAATCAAGATTTAATAGATCACTGCATTCTTGGAAAGCCCCCCCACCGATCGAACTTAAATCAGTACAATTTGTAAAATCAACACTCTTTAAAGCACTACATTTATAGAAAGCATCACCACCGATCGAAGTTAAATCAGTGCAATTTGTAAAATTAACATTTGTTAAACCACGACAAAAGGCGAAGGCCGCATAGACGATCTTATTAAGACTTATACAAGTAGTAAAATCTAAATTCGTTAAAGTATTACATTCTTCGAAGGCACTACTACCGATCGAACTTAAATCAGTACAATTTGTAAAATCAATATTCGTTAAAGCAAAACATCCATAAAAAGCACCATAGCCAATCTCTTTTAAATTAGAACAACCACTAAAATCAATAATTGATATATTTTGAAGTTGGAAAGTATATTGACCGATTATTTCTAATCTATCAGTCCCAATTATTTTATTTATATCAGAAATATTTAGTATAGAACTTGCTTCAATAATATATCCAAAAAAAAATAGACCAGTTATATCATCCGGAAAGAGCTTATGGGTTAATTCATCATTTGAATCATATCCATATAAAACCACGCCACTGTTCCATATTCTAATAACATCATCAATTCCTGCATTATTATTTAGAGCTATATTTAAATCAAGTAAATTAATCACTGAATCATTATTTTTATCATTATTTTTATCTATCATTATTTTTATCACCACTCATTATATATATAATATAAATATAATATATATGAATTTTTTTTTTTTTAACAATAGAAGTAAATGATGATTTAATAAGACATGATGCCAATAATCAACATATAGCAAATGTATATAAATTAACTCCTAAATCAATGAAAAAATTAAAAGAATTTAGATCGGGTGAAATAAAGTAGATAGAGATGCATTTTTTAAATTAAAAAATGAAGAAAATATAGAATTTATGAATGACAATTTAAAAGATGACTTTATTAAAAATTTTGGAATAAATATGTCTCCATATAAAGTAAATTCAATAATATATCCAAAACCAGAGTTTACTAGTAAATTAAGTAGAAAACGTAAAGCAAAAGGCAAAAAAAAAAGACAAAAAAAAACAAGACAAAAAAAACAATACAAGAAAAAATAAAAAATGATATAGAAAGTAATATATAATTATTTTATTTATATGTCTTTATCAAAATTAGATAAAGATAATTTAAATAGACTTTTTGAAATGTTAAATAGAGAATATATTATTGATGAAAATGTAATAAAGACAGAATATAATATATATGGTAAATTAAATATTATAGCAAAACAGGTTGAATTTTTAAAATTACAAGCAAATGAAATATTAGAAGAATATGATTTAAATTGTATTGTAGAGAAATCGGAATGTAGATTTAAAAAATGTCCAGGTAATTATTATTATTTATATAAGCACAATGATAAATATATTTTATCTTTAATTTCTAATAATGAATGGAATATATATGATAATTTTATAACTTGTGTTTTTTATGATTATGATTATAGTTATAAAAAATGTTAATATTTATGTAAATATTAAGATTTTATAAAAATTTATTTTTTTTATAAAATAGAAACAGTAGAAATAAAAAAATTGATTTAGCTTTATAAAATAATAACACTAGAAAAGTTAAGAAGAGTATTTTATGTATTGTAATATTTGCTGTGAAAATTTTAATAAATCAAATCACAGTAAAATAATTTGTCCTTATAATGATTGTAATTTTGAATCTTGTAAAAAGTGTATTAGAACATATATATTAAATACAACAAATGAACCACATTGTATGAATTGCAAAAATGTTTATGATCAAGAATTCTTAATTAAAAACTTAAATAAATCATTTATTGAAAATGATTATAAAAATCACAGAAAAACTTTATTGGTAGAAAAAGAAATATCAAAAACTCAAGAATTAATGCCAATGGTTAGTAAAACAATTGAAATAGAAGAGCATACAAAAGTGATAAATAAATATATGGATGAACGTAAAGAATTACGCAATAAATTAAATAATTTAGATACACAAATTAGAGATATAAATAGAAGTATTAATAATTTAAAAAATTCCGATGTGGAAAATGAAAGAAAACAATTTATAATGCCTTGTCCAGCTGATAATTGCAAAGGATATTTATCAAATAAATACAAATGTGGTATATGTAATTTATATACTTGTCCAGATTGTCTGGAAGTTATTGGATATAATAAACACGAAGAACATATTTGTAATCCAGATTCGGTTAAAAGCACTGAAGCTATTAAACGCGAAACAAAACCTTGTCCAAAGTGTGGTGTTAGAATATTTAAGATTATTGGTTGTGATCAAATGTGGTGCACAGAATGTAAAGTAACATTTAGTTGGAATACTGGAAAGATTATTATAACAAATAATATACACAATCCGCATTATTATGAATATATGAAAAATCAAAATAATAATGATAATACAAGAAACCCAGGAGATATACTATGTGGTGGATTAATTAGATATAATGAATTAATTTTAATTAGTAGATCTATTACCAATAATAATCTAAAAATAGATATGAATTATATTTATAATAAGTATAAAAACACCATTTATAGTAATAACAATATTATTGGTAATTTAATATCTAATATCCATAGGATCATGGTTCATTTTAATAATATAGAGCTAATAAATCTTAGACATACAGTTACTAGGTTAACACAACATGATGATAATACTATAAAATATATTAGAAATTTAATAACGAAAGATGAATTAGCAAGTCTAATATTAAAAGCTGATAATATTAAAAGAAAATCTAATAAGATATTACATATATATGAGTTAATTAGTATTATTTCAATAGAAGGATTTAATAGTATATATAATAAGTGCATAGAATATAGTAAGCATTTTAAATTTATGAAGAGTAGAGATAATATAGAGAAAGATTATAATAATTTATATGATGAATGTGTAAAATTTATAGAACAATTTAATTATATAATAAATTATAGTAATTTGCAGTTAGCGAATATAAGTTATAATTATAATTTATCCGTATTACAAGTAGAGATTTGTTATAATATAAATGATGTAAATAAAGAAAATTTTATAGATAGTTATAAAATAAAAAAGGTTGGTTTTAATAAGTCTAATATAAAAGAATTACAAGAATATTGTAATAATTTTAAATATTTAGAAACATCAAAGGCGGGTCCTAGTAGTATAAATTAGTTATATTTTATCATTAATATAATGTTCATGTTGCCATATAGCAAACCATAATGTAAAAATTAAAAATATATATACCCAACAAGGGGTTGGTGGATTAGGAGATTTCATCATAATTATATATATATATATATTAATAAAAACTATTTAATTTTTTTTTATAATTATATTTTATTGTTTAAATATGTCTGGTATTATAAATGATAATATTGTAAAAAAAATCATCTATACCATTATTTATATTGAAAGAAAAAGCAAAAATGAAACAACGTTCTCAAAAAATATATAGAATGTATTAGCAGAGAAGAAAAAATATATGATAAAGAATGTAAATATAAACAGAATGATTGTATAAAAGCAATAAATATTGATATTTAAGAGATATCAATAATATAATATAAAATTGAAATAATTTTTATAAATAATTATAGTTATTTATAAAGAAAATATGGTATTAGAATATATGATTCATGCTACCAACAATAAAGAAATGGTAATGAATGATAAAATAGGTGCTACTTGTATTTATTGTTTAAAAAATCCAATTATAGATAAGGATACAGAAACATGTGATATTAGTACAATAATATGTCCTTTATGTGGAATAGATGCAGTTGTTCCATCATCTGTAATTCCAAATAGAGAAACTTTATTAGAATGGCATAATAAAGGGTTTGGAATTTAATATATAATTAGGTTAGTAAATATAAATATTATTAATAATAATAATTCGGTTTTATTTTTATTAATATTATCATTTTTATACATATTAAAAATAGCATATGAAAATGTAGGTGCATATATAATAGTTAAGATAAGTCCATTAATTTTTTTAAATGTATTAGGGTTTAATATAGGTGCTACGACACTAATAATTTCACTTGTAGAGATAGCTATTATAGGATGATTGGGATATATAAATGTGGCAGCTATAGCTCTATTACATCTTATTAATGGGATAATATACATTATTATGTAAGTATATAAAAATGTTAATATTAGTACGAAAAATAAAATAAAAAATTTATTTTTGAATATTTACTATAGTATCATGTATAATAGGTTGTATCATATATATACCTTTTTTGTATAGTTTATATGTTAAATAATTTAAAAAAAATATAAATAAATTATAACTTACTAGAAATAAGATTCCAATATATAAATACCAATTAATATTATTTTTATTATTTATAGATAAAGATAGTTTTATTATATAAGAAGCTGTTACAATACCAATTATATAAAATAAATAACCTATAATAAATAAATAAAATGATTTATTAAAATGATATTTAATAACATGTTTAATATTAATATGTGGATACTCTTCTAAACATACAAGACATTTTTTTTTATGAGAATATTTTATAGATTTAATTAAACATTCATCATGTATATATCTATCGCTGCATTTACATAAGGTCTTTTTACCATTGTATTCTAAACATATATAGCAAATATTTTGATTAGTTAGAGTAGAGATATTTTGATTAGTTAGAGTA
>TARA_B110000858_G_scaffold194792_2_pt1 | contig 25826 bp, 16 predicted proteins | sample TARA_B110000858 | Tara Oceans TARA_B110000858 (sample SAMEA4398247) | marine metagenome | biome: Polar Biome; feature: [SRF] surface water layer (ENVO:00010504); material: water (ENVO:00002006), including particulate matter (ENVO:01000060) such as... | depth 5 m | reverse complement strand
TCCCGCTCTTCTCGGAAGACTTTGGTAAAGGGTTTGTTTGTTCGAGCAGTGACACGCCAGTCAATTAACCGTATGTCATCGCCCGCTTGGTAGGGCCTAAATTCTTCGAAGTCGAGCCCGCGGCCACGCATCTTCGATAAATGCAATCCTGAGATGCCGGCAATTGAGCGGGAGTGTGCCAAGTAATCGAGATTCTTGGCTGCATGGCGCTGCATCAACAACTCTTCTAAGGTGATAACCGCCCCAGTACTGCGGTAGCGGGCGAAATATGGGGCACTGTTAAGCTTCGCTGACATGATGAGCCTTGCCGTTTGCTAGGCTGAAGGGACGCGTTCGCGAATTGTCTCAAGCACTTTATCTGGAGTGATACCGCTGGCTTCCGCCTCGAAACTCAGCAGGATGCGGTGGCGTAGGCAGTCGAAAAGGACTTCCTGTACATCGTCGGGGCTGACAAAGTCTCTGCCCTGAATCCAGGCATGTGCGCGAGCGCAACGGTCAAGTGAGATCGTGCCACGTGGGCTGGCGCCGTATTCCAGCCAAGACGCGAGGTCATCACCGTAATTCTCGGGATTTCGTGTCGCCATGATTAACTGAATGATGTATTCCTCAGCCTCCGGCGCCATGTGCATGTTTAAAATAGACAAGCGTGCGGCGAACAGGTTCTCCTGAGAGACTTCTTTAGGAGCCTCCGCGGCGTGATTGGCTGCCTCGTTGCGAACCAGATGTAAGATCTCGCGTTCTGCGTCGATCTTTGGGTAGCTGATTGTTACGTGCATGAGGAAGCGGTCGAGTTGCGCTTCTGGAAGCGGGTAAGTACCTTCCTGCTCGATAGGATTTTGAGTCGCCATCACCAAGAACAAGGGTGGCAATTGGAAAGACTCACGGCCAACACTCACCTGATGTTCGCCCATGGCCTCTAAGAGTGCTGACTGCACCTTCGCCGGTGCACGGTTAATCTCATCAGCCAGCACCAAGTTGTGAAAAATAGGGCCCTGTTGAAAGACAAAAGAACCGTCTTCCGGCCGATATACCTCTGTACCGGTAATATCGCTGGGTAATAAGTCTGGGGTAAATTGAATGCGGTGAAAGTCGCCTTCTATGGCCCGTGAAAGATCCTTGATCGCCTTGGTCTTTGCTAAGCCTGGTGCGCCCTCTACCAGTAAGTGGCCATCTGCCAGTAATGCTATCAGCAAGCGATCAATTAGGCGTTCCTGGCCTATAATTTGATGCGATAACCAATTTTTGAGTTCTGTTATTATCTCGTGATGACTCATATTAATGTTTCTCTACTGTGGGTGCGACGTGTCGTGTAAGACGAAGACAGGGATTTTAAACGTTTTGATAGCTATGTCTAGGTCGAGCTTGTAGCTGAATTTACCTCCTTCTCGGGCGTGGAGATGAATTCAACTGAGACTACGGCCGCGGCGGAGCGAGTTAGATTTATGAAGAGGCAGCAAATGGAGATGGATAAGCGATTTTTAACGATGAGTCGAAGAGCAAGCAACACTCACCGAGCTCTCAACCGAGGTCAGAGACTATGAGAGAGAAATATTTACTAGGGAACGAGAAGCTCATGAAGCTCAGCAAGCGGCTGGGGAAAGACTTTTCCAAGACGAATCCTGTCGATTTGGATTTGTTTGTTACTCATTACTTCGCGAGCACATCGCGTTCGGACCTGAGCGATCGTGGCAACGATTCGATGTATGACAATTTGCAACAGGCTTGTGGGTTCTACCAACAGCGCAATTCAAATTCTCCCAAGATCGAAATTTTGCACTTCGATGCCGGCGATCAGGGCGATGGAAAGAGTCGGCGCAGTGGAACGCGTATTTTTATCCTACAGAGCGACATGCCCTTTTTGGTCGATTCGATTCGACAGGCACTTACTCGCTCTTCAGTAATCATCAAGTACATTAACAACGCCGTTCTCTATAGCGAGCGTCACCCACGAGGTTCAAAGTCGGCAGGCAAACTTTCCACAATTCCGCTCAGCATCACGGAGGGTTCGAATAGAGAGGCGCTTATCTGTCTTGACTGTGTTCGTCTCACTGCGAAGCAGAGCAAACTAGCCGAGAAGGAAATTCGAGATACCTTAAAACACGTTGCTGTTGCGGTTAAGGACTACTCAGCTATGTGTAAGCAGATGCTGAGTATTAGAGGCGCCTTAGAGAAGAGCGCGGCAACAGTGCCGGCCTCTACGATAAGCCACAAAGAATCACTCGAATTTATCACTTGGATGTTAGATGACCATTTTACCTTTCTAGGATATGAGAAATATTACATCGATCGCAAGTCGCGTAGCCCGAGCATCGAGTTGCAGGAGAAGTCGTCTCTGGGTGTGTCTAAGCTAAAGAAGAATCTTAAGCCTAAGCTTAAGCTATCTGATCTGTCTATGGGTGTGCGGGATCTCGTCCTAAAGAAGAAAATCTGTAATTTCGCGAAGTCGGGAATTCACTCAAAAGTGCATCGACCTGCTTACTGTGATTATGTGTTGATTAAGGAGTTTGATAGCAATGGTGAGGTTTTGGTAGAGCATCGATTCCTAGGGCTCTATACATCGTCCGTGTATTTCCAAGAAGTGTTGGATATTCCGTTGCTGCGACGTAAGGTCAACTCCGTGTTGGAGAGGTCTGTTTTTGCGCGGAATGGGCACAACATCAAAGACCTGATGCAAGTAATTAATGTGTTTCCGCGGGATGAATTGTTTCAGATTAGCAGAAGCCAGTTGCTCCATACGGCAACTGAGATTGCGCGAATTCAAGATTTGCGTACTAGCCGTCTTTTTATTCGTCGCGATCTCTACAGTAACTTCTTTTCTTGCCTGGCGTATGTTCCCAAAGACACGTTTACGACGAAGGTGCGGCTTAGCATTCAGCAGCTGCTGCAGGAAAGGCTGCAGGGAGAAGAGGTAGAATTTACTACCCACTCATCGGAGTCGGCGTTTACCCGCATCCATTTCATCTACCGCGCTCATAAAATAGAGCAAGTCGACTACGACGCTGGCGCTATCGAGACTGAGATGATCAGCCTGATCAAGCCGTGGGAAGAACACTTTGCTAAGGCCCTGACGGCTCAGCATTCCGATGTTGAGGCCAGTAAATTGTACGCTGACTATGCTGGCTGTTTTTCTCAGGCCTATAAAGAATCCTATACCCCGATGACAGCGGTAGCCGATATTTTAGATATTGAGCAAGTCGTCGCGACCCAGCAATTGGTTGTGAACTTGTCTCCCTGTCATTCCCAAGGACAGGCTGAATTCAGCTTCAAAATATTCAGTTATGAGGAGCAATTACATTTGTCAGATGTTGATCCCATTTTGGAGAATTTGGGGCTCAACATAATCAGTGAGAAAACATTCGAATTGCAGTTGAATTCCAATGACAGGGTTTGGCTGCACGACTTTTCCCTCTATCGCGCCACACCCTCGGCGCATTTTACCGTGAAGTCGAAGCAGATCTTCGAAAATGCGTTCTTGGCTGTCTTCAATGGTGATATTGATGACGATAGATTTAATGAGCTAGTTACTACCGCAGAGATCAAGTGGCGTGATGCCGCCTTGCTTCGAGCCTATGCCTCCTACCTTAAGCAGATTCAGTTTGGGTATGGTTTGGTTCATATTGCAGAGACTCTGTCGTGCCATCGAAAAATTTGCCGTCTGCTTGTCGATTATTTTGTTACCTTGTTTGATCCTTCTCTCAGTGAAAGAGAGCGGTCTAAGTCAAAGGCAGTCAGGGAAAAACTACTGACAGAGATCGATGCGGTGACAGTGTTGTCGGGGGACAGCGTGCTTCGAGCCTATCTTAATCTTTTCGATGCAACACTGCGTACGAACTATTTCCAACTACAGGCCGATGGAGCTGCACAGAAAAATTACTTCTCCTTCAAATTCGATCCAACTCAGATTGACGGTATGCCCAGGCCTAGTCCGCGTTACGAGATATTTGTTTTCTCGCGTCAGATAGAGGGTGTTCATCTGCGAGGTGGAAAAGTTGCTCGCGGAGGATTGCGTTGGTCAGATCGTCGTGAGGACTATCGCACAGAAATACTAGGTCTAGTAAAGGCCCAGCAGGTGAAAAATTCTGTAATTGTTCCGGTCGGTGCGAAGGGTGGCTTTGTGATCAAGCAAGACACATCGAATCTCGATAGAAATGAGTTCAGAGAATTAGGCGTAAGCTGTTATCAGATATTTATTCGTGGTCTTCTGGACATTACCGACAATAGAGTTGGTTCTAAGCTTGCTTCGCCGCCCTCCGTCATTAAGCGTGATGACGACGATCCCTATCTAGTTGTGGCAGCCGACAAGGGCACCGCGACATTTTCCGATATTGCGAATGGCCTCAGTGCGGAGTATGGCTTCTGGTTAGGAGATGGTTTCGCCTCTGGCGGCAGCAACGGCTACGATCATAAGCAGATGGGTATCACCGCGAAGGGCGCCTGGGTGTCAGTGCAGCGGCATTTCCGTGAGCTGGGTAAGGACATTCAGAAGGAAGACTTCACTGTGGTGGGCATAGGAGATATGTCCGGCGATGTATTTGGCAATGGTATGTTGTTATCAAAACATATTTGCTTGCAAGCGGCCTTTAATCACGCCCACATATTCATAGATCCGACTCCTGACTCTGCGCGAAGCTTTACCGAGCGCTCTCGGCTCTTCAAGAAACAGGGTTCTTCCTGGGAAGACTACAATGCGAAATTGATTTCGACCGGTGGCGGTATCTTTTCCCGTCAGGCGAAATCCATAGCAATTTCTAAGCAAATGAAGAGCTGTTTCAATATAGAGGCGGATTCGCTTACCCCTGATGCGCTTATCTCGGCCTTGTTGCTTAGCCCCGTTGACTTGCTCTGGAATGGGGGCATAGGCACCTATGTTAAAGCGACAGCTGAGAATCATCAGGAGGTCGGCGACAAGGCGAACGATGCGCTACGTGTTAATGGAAAGCAGCTGCGTTGTCAGGTGATCGGTGAGGGTGGCAATCTAGGCTTGACCCAGCTTGCGCGGATTGAATACGCATTGAATGGCGGTGTGTCACTAACTGACTTCATTGACAATTCGGCTGGTGTGGATTGTTCTGATCATGAGGTCAATATAAAGATTCTGCTGAATACGCTTAGTAAGAAGAAAAAACTTAGTGAGAAGCAACGCAGTAGCTTGCTGCACAGTATGACCGAAGATGTATCTCAGCTGGTGCTAGATAATAACTATCGTCAAGTGCAAGCGATTGGCCTAGCCAACTACGAGATGGAACTTCGTAACAAGGAATATGCCGATTTGATTTCCTATCTTGAGGAGAACGCGGGGCTAGTTCGAGACTTGGAGTTTCTGCCAAGTGCTGAGCAGTTGGAAGAAAGGGCTGCGAAACAGCAGTATCTGACGCGACCCGAGATTGCCACGGTGACTTCTTATATGAAGATGCACCTGAAGCAAGTGCTCGTAGACGCGGACTACATAGACGATAGCTATCTGCAGAGCTATCTTCATGACGCGTTCCCATCGAAGCTTGTGAGGCGCTATAAGACTGAAATAGCCAAGCATCCACTGCGCAGAGAATTGGCGGCTACGCAACTTGCAAATTTCGTTGTGAACCTCGTGGGGCCGAGTTTCATCTATCGCATGGTTGATTCGACAGGAGCGACAGTCAGCGATGTTGTGAAAGCGGTGGAAGTGGCCAAAGAGATATTCGATATAGAGAATTACTGGTTACAGATTGAGGGCTTGGACTATAAGGTGTTGGCAGACACGCAGGCTTTGATGATGACGCGTTTGACGCGTCTGCTGCGCCGAGCGACACGCTGGTTGCTGCGTCATCAAGACGATGGTCTAGGCTTTGCCGAAGCCCAGGCCAAGTTTACGAAACAGATTGAAGCTATCCGCAAGATGTTCCCGCAGAAGCTGCCTCCCGATTTTCGGCAAATGTTCAGTGAAAAACTTGAAGGCCTAGTCGCAGACTCGGTGCCAGATAAATTGGCCCGAGATATAACGCGATGTGAGTTTCTATTTTCAGCAACCAGCTTTATCGACATTAGCCAGTCGCGAAGCGAGACGCTTGCATCCGTTGTGGAGGTGTATTACGCAATTGGCGAGGAGCTACAGCTCAACTGGCTGGGTAAGATGGTAAACCAACTGCGTGTGGGAAATAATTGGCAGGCACTCGCGCGCGAGACTTATCTGGATGACCTCGCTTGGCAGCAACGAGTTTTGACCGCTAGCATCGTTGGCCGGAGTGGTAGATCTGGATCGGCAGCAAGTAAGGTAGCTAAGTGGAGCGACGAGAATTCAGCATCACTTAGCCGGGCTAAGGAGATGATAGGATTTCTAAAAGCGGAGCCAGAGTCGGATTACGCGATGCTCTCGGTGGTGCTGCGAGAATTGCAGGCACTGGCGCAACAGGCGGAGGTCAAAAGCTAGTGCCCAGCGGTATGGTTTTGATAGTTCGTTAATACGGCGTATAATTCAGCTTGTAAATCTGTAGCTACCTTAATCTGTGTATTTTCGATTACTGTTTCATAATTTTTTGGCGAAATGTTTTTGTACAAACTCTTACGTAATATCCTGTTCTGTCTGCCAGCTGAGGCCTCGCACAATCTCGCCCTACGGGCAATGAAAGTGGGAGACCTTATTGGGGCGTCCGCTTTACTTGCGGCAAATACCACAGGAAAAATGCAGCCGAAGAGGGTGATGGGAATCGACTTTCCTCACATTGTTGGCTTGGCCGCAGGCTTGGATAAGAATGCCGATTACGTCGACGCGCTTTCCGCAATGGGTTTCGGATTTATCGAAGTGGGCACGCTAACGCCAAGGCCTCAGCCTGGGAATCCTAAACCACGGATGTTTCGACTCAAGGATGAGCAGGCAATAGTCAATCGCCTCGGTTTTAACAATAAAGGTATCGAGCATGCCTGTGAGAACATCTCGAAGCTAAGAAACCGCGGCGTGTTAGGAATAAATATCGGCAAGAACTTTGACACACCGGTAGAACAGGCCAACCAAGACTATATTCACTGCCTCAGGCGTAGTTATCAATTGGCTGATTACATTACTGTCAACATATCTTCGCCAAATACACCGGGTCTCCGTGATCTGCAGTTCGGTGATGAGCTCAATAGTTTGTTGGATGAGCTAAAAGAGGAGCAGGCAAGACTGCATGAGGAAAGCAAGATCTACACGCCGATTGCCGTGAAGCTTGCGCCGGATATGACAGAAGAACAGCTCACATCCTGTTGTGAAAGCTTGCTAAGCAGGGAGCTCGATGGCGTCATCGCTACAAATACTACACTGGATAGATCCTTAGTTGCCTCGCATCCATACGCCCAGGAGGCGGGTGGGCTTAGCGGTGCACCACTAAGCGAGAAGTCTTGTGAGGTTCTCAAGTGCATCAAGGCAGAAGTCGGCGAACGCATGCCTATTATCGGGGTTGGAGGGATCATGTCGGCGGAGCATGCGCAGCAGCGACTGGCCGCAGGTGCTGACTTGTTGCAGATCTATACTGGTTTTATTTATCAGGGGCCGCCGCTGATTGGGCAAATTCTCGATGCGACCGCTGCCGATTGACTAGGATATTTGCATTGAATCGACTCGTATTTTATACAACGCTTGGCTGTCATCTTTGTGAGCATGCTGCGGTAGTGCTACAGGATTTCGCTGGACAGCCCAGCGCACCGCAATTCGATCTAGAGGAAGTGGACATCAGCACAGATGAAAATCTTGTGGAGCTTTACGGAATCAGAATTCCAGTGGTGAAGAATGCGGCGAACGAAAAGGAAGTAGGCTGGCCGTTCGGAGTTGAGGATATCGCTACGCTATTTTGATATGCCAAGGTTCGAAACGGACACCGAATAAGTTGTCCGTGGGATAGCGAATGTCTACATAGCCCAGCCTTGCAATCTTCTGATATTCAGTGGTTCTCGAAAAGTCAGCCGTGAAGTTCTTCGCGCCATAGCCAATTTTGCCGATATCGAAATCGCCTATTCCATGATAGGAGTGCCCGGGAGGGGCGAGTGAGCGCGAAGCTCGAGATAGATTGCCATTCGCTTCTATCGCTTTGGCAAGAAACAGATGCATCTGTTTTACGATGCTGCGCACGCCCGAAGTCAGAATTACCTCGTTGCCTACATCCTTCTTGATTTGCTTGTAGAGTGTTTCCGACTCACCCCTTAACAGGAAGTGTCCTGTGTTGGATATTTTCGCGACATCGTTACGCGGAATAAAATCCGTGATCTCGGCGCTTATTTTTTTACCGAAGAATCCGTAGCGATTTGGATTGGCAAAGAAAACTTCTTCGATAAAATTAAGCTCATCGGCCTCCAACTTGCCGATCTGTGAGAAGTTGCGTCCGTGCTGCAGCATTTCATCGAAACTCATTAGATTGAAATTTCCGTGACCAATGTGTCGTTCTACCCGAGTTAGATGCTGAGTCGTGCGAAGCAGCAGCGGCTCGTAGCGTGCATCAAGATAGATGTCGCTGGCAAATATCGCATCGAAGTTTCGGATCTTGCGGAGATAACTTTCTACCTGTACGTCTTCGAGTTCGGCGACCTCGAAGGGGATGTTCGGATCTTTTTCGGGAGTAATCACCGGCGCGGGAAGCGGAATTCCCTCGCTAGGTTGTACGGATTTTATTTCGATGGGCGTAAACTGAAAAGAATCTAGGCTCTCGCCAGCCGCTGACGTGATATTGCGCGGATTGACGACAGGCGCGCTCGCAAGCAGCGGGCTCTGCTGGTTTATCCGCTGCCACATAAAGTGGCCGCCGAACGCAACTGTGCTCGCGGTAAAGAAGCCCTCTAGAAATGCTCTCTTATCCAATGTCTGACCCGTATCTTTCTTCTTTTATAGGGTCCATTTATGTATGGCCCCCAAAGTCTTGTCAATCTTATTGTTAAGCGAGAATAATTTTACAATGAAAATGCTGCAAAATCAGTTGAAATTTCCAATAGGTAGCTGAATCTATTGGCGATTTTGAGGATTTGCGCATATTTAGGGCCGGATTTCTAGCCTAGCCCGACGCCAAATAGGCGTTTAGCGTTCTCGCTAGTCTCCTTAGCCAGCAGCTCGGCAGGCCGGCCGCAGCACCGTGCGAGCGTATAGAGCACCTCGATTAAGTGTTTGGGTTCATTGCGGCGGGTCTTGGGTTTGGGTCGAATTGTTCTCGGCAGAAGGTACGGCGAGTCGGTTTCAATGAGTAGCCGATTGGGGGGGATTTGCCCCACTAGTGCTTGTAGTCCGGCGCCGCGTCTTTCGTCGCAGACCCAGCCGGTAATACCGATATACATGTCCAGCGCCAGATAGTCTTCGAGTGCCTGTTCACTATCGGTGAAGCAATGCACTACACCACCGACAATCTGATCGCGATAGCGGCGCAGTAGGCTGACAAACTCAGGATGTGCGTCTCGCTGATGCAAAAATAGGGGGAGGCCAAGCTCCGCCGCGAGTTTAAGGTGCTCTTCAAAGACTTCAAGTTGCGATTCTGCTGTCGAGAGATTGCGGTTGAAGTCCAGCCCCGTCTCACCAATAGCGACGCATTTGTCTTCATTGGCGAGCGCACGAACTGAGAGTAGGGCTTTCTCGTCGAAGCTCTCTGCAACATGGGGGTGATAGCCGGCTGTGCAGCTAAAGAACTCTGGGCGGGATTGGCTTAGGCTCAATGCCGCCTCGTTCGATTTCTGGTCAGTGCCGGTAACAATAATATGCGACACACCAGCAGCCTGTGCTGAGCTTACGACCTCGTCAAGGTCGTCGCTGAATGATTCGTGACTGAGGTTGGCGCCAATATCAACTAGATTCATTATTTGACTCAAATGCTGGGAGCTTAAAGGATGTGTACTAAAACCGCAGTGAGTCTATCCTAGCTATGGGATGAGAGCTAGCTGTCACGCCATGTACAGAGCAGCCGATGCGTAGATATTTGCTCACTTTTACCCGATAATAGCGCCCTAATTAGTAATAGGTCATTATAGTGGACGCAAAAGTTAACATGCAGATGGAAAAGAAAGCACTCGATTGGGCAAACCTCGGTTTTCAATACCAGAAAACCGATTCGCGCTTCAGCGCGAATTGGAGAGATGGCAGTTGGAACGAAGGCGAAATGATTAGCAGTGAGTCGATTGCCGTGCACGAGGGCGCGCCGGCATTGCATTATGCTCAGCAGTGCTTCGAGGGTATGAAGGCGCAGACTGCGTCGGATGGTCGTATCCTGCTCTTTCGCCCAGACTTAAATACCGAACGAATGAGTTTCGCCGCGGCTAGATTGCTGATGCCTACAGTGCCGCAGGAACTATTTATGCGCGGTGTTGAGGAGGCAGTCAGAGCAAATTATGCCTGGATACCTCCTTACGGTTCCGGTGCCTCACTATATATTCGTCCTATGCTTATCGGCGTTGGTGAGAACCTAGGCCTGAAGCCAGCTCAAGAGTTTGAATTTCGGGTTTTTGTCTCGCCGGTAGGGCCTTATTACAAGCAGGCAGGCCTATCGGTAATCAGCCTTGCCGTCTCTGATGTAGATCGTGCCGCGCCACGAGGTACTGGCAGCTACAAGGTTGGAGCTAACTACGCAGGCGGCTTACTTGCGACCAAGCTAGCGCAGGAGATTGGTGCCAATGAGGCCTTGTATCTAGATTCCAAGGAGGCGCGCTACATCGATGAGGCGGGTTCGGCGAATATTCTAATCTGCACAAAAGATGGTGCGCTGCTCACGCCTAAGTCTGCTGCTATATTACCCAGCATTACTCGACGTTCGATAATGACGCTGGCAGCAGAGCAGTTAGGCATGAGCACCGAAGAACGACCTATCGATCTGCGTGCAGAGTTCTCCACGTTTCAGGAGGCTGCTGCCTGCGGCACTGCCGCTGTGCTTTCACCGATTGGCAAGATTTGGTTTGATGGCGAATGGCACAATGTAGGTGATGCCGGAGCCAGTGTCGGGCCGACCATGCAGAAAGTCTATGACTTGTTGGTGGGCATACAGAAGGGCGAACTCGAAGATAAACATGGCTGGTGCCATGAGGTGATTATCTAGCGATTCAGTTTCTGCGTCGCGAGGTACTTTGATGGCGTCATGATAGTGCCATGTATAATTATTAAAGTTCTTGGCTCAAGGTCAGCCCAATGGTGCTCGTTGGCTTTATTATTGTTCCCAAATGACAGCTGTGAGAAGCAATTCCTGCAGCTGCTATTTGCTCATCAATATGTGACCTTGTGCAAGTAAAACAGTTTTGGCTTAACAAATATTCTCCTCGATTAATCCTGCTGCAATCTCAATAATTCCCTTAGAAAATCCCCGCTTACTTATCTAGCGATCCTGCTTTAGGGCGCGCCTGGAAAAATTATTTTTAAGAGAAAACTTGACCCACCTCCAACTTATCCTTATATATGTGCGCTATTCGAGTAGCCAAAATCGCCAGAATCAGAGAGTTTTAATAACAGATGCCCAAATCTTTAGTAATAGTCGAGTCCCCCGCGAAGGCGAAAACGATCAATAAATACTTGGGTAACGAGTATATTGTGAAGTCTAGCGTCGGGCATATACGCGACCTGCCAACCAGTGGTAGCGGTAAGCCTATCGATGCCAAGGCGCGTGCAGCGGCAGCAGCCCTAACGCGCAAGATGCCTCCAGAAGAGAAGGCCATCTACAAGAAAAAGAAGGCCAAACAACAGCTTGTGAAGCGAATGGGCATCGACCCTGAATTAGATTGGGCGGCAAACTATGAGATTTTGCCGGGCAAAGAGAAGGTCGTAGCTGAGCTGAAGAAACTCGCTAAGAATGCCGATCACATCTATCTCGCGACTGACCTTGATAGAGAAGGAGAGGCGATTGCCTGGCACTTGCAGGAGGCCATAGGCGGTGATCCAGATCGCTACAAGCGCGTCGTGTTCAACGAAATCACCAAAAAAGCCATCACCGATGCCTTCAAGGAACCGGGTGAGCTTGATATGCGTTATGTGGAAGCGCAGCAGGCGCGGCGCTTTCTGGATCGAGTCGTGGGTTTCATGGTTTCGCCTCTGCTCTGGGCAAAGGTTGCTAGGGGCTTGTCAGCGGGTCGAGTGCAATCTGTTGCGGTTCGTCTGGTTGTCGAGCGGGAGCAATCGATTCGTGCATTTATTCCTGAAGAATTTTGGGAAGTGTTTGCGAAACTCAACACGAAAAAGAAGGAGAAGCTTCGCTGTCAGATTGTTAGACAAAATGGCAGCAACTTCCGACCGAACAATAAGGCCGATACCGACGCAGCGCTCGCGACCTTAGAAGGCGCGGACTATAAGGCATTGAAGCGTGAAGACCGGCCGACCTCGTCGAAGCCAAAGTCACCACTGATCACCTCGACCCTACAGCAGGCCGCAAGTACGAGGCTGGGCTTCGGGGTCAAGAAGACCATGATGATGGCGCAGCGCCTCTACGAGGCCGGTTACATAACCTATATGCGTACCGACTCGACTCATTTAAGCAATGACTCCATTGAGATGTGTCGCAATTACATCGATAAGAGCTTCGGAGCGAAGTATCTCACCGAGAAGCCGATGCTCTACAGCTCCAAAGAAGGTGCCCAGGAAGCGCATGAAGCGATACGGCCTACAGATGTGAAGAAGGTGTCCGAGACTCTGATGGGTATGGAGCCTGACGCGGTTCGTCTGTATGCCCTTATTTGGCAGTTCTTCGTTGCCTGCCAGATGCCGCCCGCTAGATATCTTAGCTCCTCGATTACCATTGCGGCCGCCGAGTTCGAACTAAGAATAAAAGGGCGCATCATGCAGTTCGATGGTTATCTGAAAGTAATGCCTTCGAAAGATGAAGACGTTGTGTTGCCTGCGGTCGAAGTGGGCGACCTGCTCAATCTTGAATTGCTCGAGCCATTTCAGAATTTTACCAAGCCGCCTGCGCGTTTTACCGAGGCAAGCCTCGTTAAGGAATTAGAGAAGCGCGGCATAGGCCGTCCCTCCACTTATGCCTCGATTATTTCGACGATTCAGGATCGTGGCTATGTACGAACAGAGAGCAAGCGCTTCTATGCATTGAAGATGGGGGATATCGTCGCCGAGCGATTGCAGGAGAGCTTTGCCGAACTGATGGACTACGACTTCACGGCGAAGATGGAAGAATCTCTCGATGAGGTTGCCGGTGGCAAGAAGAATTGGAAGAAGCTGCTCAATGATTTCTATGAGGGCTTTACTAGCCAGTTAATTAAGGCCGAGGGCGAAGATGGTGGCATGCGGACTAATAATCCAACCGACACTGATATCGAGTGTCCGAAATGCGCCCGTCACATGCAGATCCGCACAGCGTCAACCGGTGTCTTCCTAGGTTGTTCCGGGTACGCGCTGCCACCGAAAGAGCGCTGCAAATCGACTATTAATCTGACACCAGGCGATGATGCAATTCGCACCGACACGGCGGAAGAGGCTGAGGCGCAGGAAAATATCCTGCTCAGAAACAAGCAGCGTTGTTCGACCTGCAATACGGCGATGGAGCCCTATCTCATCGATGAGAAGCGCAAGCTGCATGTCTGTGGTAACAATCCTGATTGCCAGGGATACGAAATAGAGAAAGGCGAGTTCAAGATTCGCGGTTACGATGGACCCATTATCGAATGTGATAAATGTGGTCACGATATGCAATTGAAGACGGGTCGCTTCGGCAAGTACTTCGGTTGTAGCAGTGAAGATTGTAAGAACACGCGTAAGCTTCTAAGGAGCGGAGAGGCTGCGCCACCAAAGATGGATCCCGTGCAAATGCCGGAACTCATCTGCGAGACGGTGGAGGATCACTACGTATTACGCGATGGTGCGTCGGGTATGTTTCTGGCCGCCAGTAAGTTTCCTAGGAATCGCGAGACTAGGGCGCCCTACATAGAGGAGCTGCTGCCGCACAAGTCTGAGATCGATCCAAAATACAATTTCTTGATGGAGGCGCCGTTAGAAGACGATGCCGGCAATAAGACGCTTGTTCGCTTCTCTCGCAAGACGAAAGAGCAGTATGTGCAGACCGAAGTCGACAAGAAGGCTACAGGTTGGAAGGCGTTCCATGAAGGCGGCAAGTGGGTAATAACCAAGCCTGAGAAGAAAGCCAAAGCCGTTAAGAAAAAGTCTGTTAAGAAAAAAGCGTCGAAGAAGAAGGCTGCTAAGAAGAGTCCAGCTAAGAAAAAGGCCGCCAAGAAAGATTAGCGGATATTGAAGCGTTCTGTGTGACAGTGGCTAGGCTGTCACAGCAGAGGTTTTGCATTATTCGACTAGATGCGCTGCTAAATGCTGCGGCGTATTACTCCAACACTGATCCCTTCAATAGCGAAATCGCTACTTCTCAGGTCTACTTCGATAGGCTCGTAATCAGGATTTTCCGGAAGCAGGCTGAGTTTGTATTTGCTGCGACCCTTTTCTAAACGCTTCACTGTTACCTCATCGTCGATCCTCGCTACAACGATGTCGCCATTCTTGGCCTGATCGGTCTTGTGAACGGCAAGCAGATCATCTTCGAAGATACCGACATCGATCATGCTCGTGCCTTTAACGGTGAGTAGATAGTGTGCTTTTGGATAAAACATGTCGGCTGGTATGTCGCAGTAGTCGGCGATTGATTCCTGCGCGAGAATTGGGCTGCCGGCAGCTACCTGACCAATGATTGGTAGGCCGAGTTGTTCATTAATGGGTAGCTTAATGCCTCTGGATGTCCCCGGTAAAACCTCGATCGCGCCTTTTCGGGCCAGTGCTCGAAGATGCTCCTCGGCGGCGTTCGGTGATTTGAAACCCATCTTGCTGGCTATTTCAGAGCGAGTAGGTGGGTAGCCGGTTTCCTGCATATACTCCTTAACGTAGGCGAGGATTTCTTCTTGCCGGGTCGTGAGCTTCAGCATGCTATTGTCCTTTGCGGGTAATGATACTGTAATTATATACAGTTATCTGGCAATGACAATAAAACTTTAGGGCTTAGATTCCTCAGGCTCATCTGGGCTCAAGGCTCAGATAATCTGAAAATCATCATCTAAGTCCAATGAGTCCGGTTCAATATCCAAAAGGGCGCCAGAGAGGTTCTCTGGAACAAGCACTTGATCCGAGTAGGCTTGGTCTTCGTTGTTTAGCTCGAAGGGGGCGCGCCAGTCTTCGGGTGCTTCTGCTTTGCTGATAGTGAGCAGGCGCCAAGTACTGAGATCGTACTCGCCGAGCTCGCCGTCGAGCAGCTGGTATTCTATGGTGTTATTCCGCTCATCGGTTGCGACAACTTCAAAGAGGGCTCCGCTGGCTAGTTCTTGATACCAGCTAGAAACTTCGGGCAGAATTTTATTCATTGCCTTGTCTCCAGGGTGCTATAGATTAAATGAATGAACTCCTTGTCTGGCTTACTTTTAGTGCTAAAGATTGAACTATTGCGTCCGTTAAAGCTCAACTATAATAAGTTTTAATTAGGCAAGGGAAGCAAAATCTATCGATTAATCCGGCTCACTTAAGTCGTTAATTTAATAGTTATTTCTAAGAAATTGACTTAATTAAGGATTTTTTTCCCAGATTCGAAAATATTTGTGATAATTGCCCCCTCAATACTCGAGTAAACTCAATGCAGCATACGAATATCGAAACAGGCGTGGTCATGCTCGACCTAAAGGGCCTGATTGTAGGGGCTGAGGAGAGAGAGCTGCTAACACATCCACAAGTTGGTGGTGTGATCCTCTTTAGTCGAAATTATGCCTCCCCGCAGCAGCTCGAAGACCTAGTGGCGTCAATAAAGCAGTGTAACGATCATATTCTTGTGGCAGTAGATCAGGAGGGAGGCCGCGTTCAGCGCTTTCGTGATCAATTCCTAAGCTTACCTCCGCTTAGAGCAATCGGCATCGAATACGAACGGGATAGGCAGCAGGGAATCGCGGCGGCTAAACTCTGTGCCTGGGCGATGGCTGCCGAGTTGATGCAATACGGGATCGATATTAGCTTCGCTCCCGTGCTGGATCTGTTTGACGTAAATAGCCCGGTAATAAAAGAGCGAGCATTTTCGGGCGATGGTGCTACGGTTGGAGAAATTGGCCTCGCTTACATCGAAGGTATGCAAGATGCTGGTATGGCGGCAACAGGCAAGCACTTCCCAGGACATGGCAAGGTCTTGGCGGACTCCCATTACCAACTGCCAACCGATACGCGCAGCCTAGAAGAGATCAGAGAGCATGACCTCATTCCTTTTGCGAAATGTATTCAGAGCCTGGATGCAATAATGCCTGCACATATTGTTTATTCGAAAGTCGACGAGCATTGTGCTGGTTTCTCCAAAGTCTGGATAGAGGGTTTGCTGCGTGCCGAGTTGGGTTTCGATGGGGTGGTTTTTAGTGACGATCTCACTATGAATGCGGCGCACAGTGCGGGCTCAGTAACAGATCGTGCCGACTTGGCATTAGTTGCCGGATGCGACATGGTGCTGGTCTGTAATCAGCCAGAACAGGCGGCTGAGCTGGTGAGTTATCTCGATGGGAAGCAGCAGCCGGGCAATAATAGAATTGCTGGCATGCTTGCGAAGAACGCAAGTCAACATGCCGGCCTGTATCAGAGTGATAGATGGCTGGAAGCGAAGGAATTAATCAGTAGACTGTCTGTCTGAAGACTGTCTAGCTATACGAGTTAGAAAAACCTAATTAATTGGAGATTTTAGAAAGTGTCAGAGAATATGTTTACGTTAGAAGCGCTGAGTGAGCTGGGTTGGGGGGTGGAGGTGTTCGCCGTCGTGACCATCACATTGATTGGCCGCTTCATTGCAATGCGCTTTCTTAAAGTGGTGGAAAAACATTTTGAGAAAACGGCTAACGCTTGGGACGATGCCATATTCGATGCGGCACGCGTTCCGTTAAGTTGGTTTATTTTGATCATGGGTCTGTTGTGGGCTGTTGAGGTAAGTGATGGCTACGTAGATACTGAGCTGTTTTCTGCGCAGAATATTTCTGTGTTCAGACAGCTCGCTTTCGTAGTCTTAATCGCGCTATTTTTAGTGCGATTTATCAGTCGCGCTGAGCAGCGTTTACTTGAGAAGCAACAACAAGCAGCAGACGCGTCAGGCACGACCCTCGATCCTACGACAGTGAATGCGCTCGCTAAGTTGCTCCGGCTTTCAACGGTTATTTCTGCAGTGCTTATTGCCATGCCAACTATGGGCATAGAAATTACAGCTCTGCTAGCGTTCGGTGGCGTGGGCGGCATCGCTGTCGGTTTTGCCGCGAAGGATCTGCTCGCGAACTTCTTCGGCGGGTTGATGATCTACCTAGATCGGCCGTTCGCGCTCGGCGATTGGATTCGATCTCCTGACAGAGAAATTGAAGGGACGGTGGAAAAGATTGGCTGGCGTCTTACTGTCGTTCGTACCTTTGATAAGCGGCCTTTGTATATTCCAAATTCAGTATTTAATACGCTTGCCCTAGAGAATCCATCACGCATGTCGAATCGGCGTATCAAAGAGACGATTGGCATACGCTATCAAGATTCAGAGAAGATGGAGGCAGTCATTAAAGACGTAAAAGCTATGCTGCAATCGCACGAAGAGATAGATACTGATCAAACATTGATCGTTAACTTCTTGAGTTACGGCTCATCCTCATTAGACTTCTTTATTTATACCTTCACGAAGACTACCAACTGGATTAAGTTTCACGAGGTTAAGCAAGATGTTCTGCTGAAGATAGTCGATATCGTTCATGCTAGCGGTGCAGACTTCGCCTTCCCAACAACGACGCTCGATGGTATTGATGGCTTGCTCGCAAAGAATATAATCAAGGAAGAGCCTTAAGCTGATGGCGCTCGATCTAATCGCAGAAGTTCAGGCACGCTCGACTCGCCTGCATGATAAAGCGGAGGTCGAGGCTGCCTTGGATTCGATGGCGGCTTCCATTAGCGCAGAGCTGGCTGGCAAGAATCCCTTGTTAATCTGTATCATGCACGGCGGTTTAATCACTAGCGCTAATCTAGCGACTCGTTTGGATTTTCCGCTACAGTTAGACTATTTGCATGCAACGCGCTATCGCGGAGAAACCAGCGGTAAAGATTTACAGTGGAAGGTTTTTCCTAGTGAGTCTCTCAAAGACCGCGCAGTTCTTTTGGTTGATGATATTTTTGATGTTGGTACAACGCTTAGGCTAATTGTCGAATACTGTAAGCAACAGGGATGCGCCTCTGTTCACACCGCCGTGCTGTTAGACAAGCAGCACGATCGTAAAGAGGCGGGCATCGAGGTGGATTTTCTTGGCTTGAAGGTGGTGGATCGCTATTTATTCGGCTATGGCATGGACTATAAAGATTATCTGCGTAACGCTCCGGGTATCTATGCTATAGCCGAACAGGATATGTGAGCACTAGGCAGCTGTTATCAGGTTTTGGCGTCTCTATTCACGCTCGACTAGCTTCGGCAGACTGGTGAAGAGCAGTGCCGTCTTTATCCCTTTATTTTCTTCGTTCTCAAACAACTTTCTGTATCTGCTCAGTTGCTCAGAGTAAAGAGCTACCTGTTCGTCGAGAAAATTTTCCAATGATTGCTTGCTGGACGGCTGCGAAGACTTGTAGTCGATAATCCAGCGCACGCCATTCTTGTCGATAAAGCTGCGGTCAATTACCTGGGTGCGGATATATTCGTTCGCGTAACTCTGTAGCGGGAGTTCGGCTGCGCTCTGTGTATGCTGGTGATCAAACACCCAGCTGAGTTTCGAATCTTGCAGAGTACCCTGTAAAGATTGCCCGATCTTCGCCAAGGCATTATCAATCTCATTATCGGCAAATGAGAATGCATTCAGTCGTCTTCTCCAGTAGCTTTTCAAGCCAGCAAGATTTTCTGCATCTAGCAGTTGCTTGTTACTCAGGTAGTTCTGCAGCGCTTCGTGGACGAGATTGCCTATCTCTATCTGCAGCTGATTATCTACCGCTAGCTCGATCGGCACTACTGCGTTGTCCTGATCGCCAGTAGCCTCAACAGATGTTTCTGCTGCATCACTGGCATTGAATGCTGCTGCGGGCAGACGCAGAAGAGAAGGGCGCAGCTGCAACGGGTCTTGTTGCTTGAAAGACATGCTCATGGAACGTATCGGTAGATAGTCGACGGTTGCCTCGGCGAGGTTCTCCCAAATAGTAGCGAGCAGTGTGCGCGAGCCGGGAGCGGTCACCTCGCCATCTTTGTCTGCTAGTGTGGCAGACAGGTACACCGACTTCATCGCTCGAGTCACCCCGATATACAGGAGTCGGGTGCTCTCTAGTCGCGACTTTTCTGCCTTCTCGAAGCGTAGCAGGTTGTACAAATTATTGTCTTCGTTTCCCGTAGCCGATAGCGTCGCTAAGAACAGCTTGTTCTCGCCTTTTTGGTTCAGTCGCTGATGCCAGAGCAGTAGTGACTTGTCGTCCGCACGGCTGATTCGCGCGAGGCCGGGTAGAAAGACATGATCGAACTCCAGTCCCTTAGACTTGTGAATTGTCATTATCTGCACGGGATTGGCGTCAGTGGCCACGGGAGCGCTGGAGACGAAGCTCTTCTCGATCTTCGACTCGAACTCTGCGAAGTTCTCTAAGCCGCCTGCGACCTCTGAGCCCTTTAGAATTTCATAGAATCTTTCTACGCTGTCGCGTTCAGACTCCGATCGAAGAATCTTTTCGCCGCCCAGTTCCTTGAAGGTGCTACGGATCACCCGGCTTATTCTAGTTTGTTGTTTCGCCGCGAGAGCGCCTCGCAATATCGAAGTCAGTTTTGCGATGCGCGCTAGGCCATCCGCGCTGAGTTGATTATCCGCTTGGCCTGACGAAAGCTGAGCCATACTTTCGAATACGCTGACATTACTCCCAAAGTTCGCTACGACATGTAGGTCCTCTAGCGAGATTCCACACCAGGGGGCTCTCAGTATGGCCAGCCAGGAGAGTCGATCTGCATGATTGCATACAGCGCTTGTTAGACTTGTTAAGTCGGTGATTAACGGCAGTGTGTTTAGTCTGTCAATCTCATTGGCGAGCCAGGGGATCTCGGCCTCACGAAGAGCTGGAAGAATGAATTCTAGGTGCGGCCGGCTACGTACCAGTATCGCTATCTCGCGCAGGGGATGCTTCTTGCGAAGGCGCGAAATCTCATCGGCTATATAGGCTGCCTCATCGATCATCGCCTCAGTCTTACTGTCTTCTTCGAACTGATAAATACGTGTCGACACAGCGGGCTCGATGTCACTCGGCTTTACCGCGTGGGAATGGGAGTAGCTTACAGCGCCGCGGGAAATGTCGTTCTGCTCAGGGAAGGCGCCGGAGAATACCGTGTTTACCCAGTCGACGACGCCTGTATCGGATCTAAAATTTGCCAACAGGTCGATCGGCGTCATCGGGATATGAGCCATGCCGCGTTCGCGTAGCTTAATGAACAAGCCCACGTTGGCGTTTCGAAACCCATAGCAAGACTGCATCGCATCGCCGACAACGAACAGTGTTCGCCCATCCGCTTCTTCCCAGCCCGCGGTTAACTTACGCAATAACTCCATCTGCGAGGATGAGGTGTCTTGGAACTCGTCTACGAGTATGTGTTTGATCTGATAGTCGAGGCTAAGTGCTAGGTCTGTAGGGTTGTCATCAGTGCCTAGGGCGCTGAGTGCCGCCAGGCTTACCTGTGGATAGTCGACTTTGTTTTTCTGTGTAAACGCGAGTTCTAGCTGCGCCATTAGTGTTGGCAGCACCAGGGTTAGGGTGTTGAGAAAGTCCCAGGACAGTTCGTCGTCATCCGGCAGCGGCAGCCTGCGAAGATAGTCGAGTGCCTGTAAGAGTTCGGGCGACTCCGTCATCGACTGTAGCAGCGCCTTCATGGCCTCTTTCTTTTCTTTCTGTAGTGCCTTTTGTTCTTTACTGCCGGACTGGGGTGGAAAGCCTACGTCTTTTCTCACATCCTTGCGGAATGCTGCGCCAGTCTTAAGCAGCAATAACTTGCTTAGGCCAAGCCAAGTGTTCAGATTCTCGTAACCGGATTCTGGGAGCTCGTTCAAGTCGCCGCAAAGCAGCAGGTCGGATTCACTTTTCGCTTCGCGAAGATTGTCGGTCGCGTACCGCAATAGAGGAATTAACTCGGCAGTGTAGGGGGCTAGCAGTGATTTCGCTTCCTCGATAGATTCTTCAATCAGCTCGAATAGGTTTGCGGTGAGATAGTCCATCGCTTGTTGCGGGGAGCTCGCAACGCCTACGATATCGCCTATCCATTGTTCGCGTTGCTTCAACAGATTGGCTAGGAGGGATTCTAGCTTCTGACTATCGTTGTCGAAGTGCAGCATCAGCTTGCCGATAGCGCTTGCGATAGGCAGGTCTTCGTCGAGTAGCTTTAAGCAGTTCCTGATCGCAAGGTGATAGCAGTCATCGATCTGCTCGCTTACCTTAAGTGGGCCGCCAAAGTTGGAGAGTATCGGCAGTCGGCTTGCGAGAAAATTGCAGAAGCTATCTATCGTCTGAATGCGTAGTCGGCTTGGCGTCTTCTGTAACTGCCAAGATTCTTTTCTATCCTGTGCTAGCGCGCTGTTGGCGATCTGATACCTGTCGCGATTTAATTGCGTTTCTATGGTGTTGGGGTCGACCTGCTGTGCCCATTCGAGAGTATTGAGGATTCGCTGCGCCATCTCATTGGCGGCCTTCTTGGTGAAGGTTATAGCTAACACTTCTTCTGGGTACTGACAGACGGCGAGTAGTTTGAGAAAACGCAGGCTGAGTAACTCTGTCTTTCCAGAGCCCGCTGGGGCCTGCACAGCAATGGAGCGTGAAATATCCAGAGAATTTTGGCGCGCGTCGAAGTCGACGATTTGCTGCTCCGTGTCGCTCATATCTCTTCTTCGCTTACCAGTATCTGGTTCTGATCCGCTTCGGCTATGCGGCATAGCGGGCCGAGGTCGCAATATTGGCAGGTAGCAGTGCCGCGTGTTGGTGCAACAGCTACGAGACCAGATTCGAACTCTTCGGCAAGCGCGTGGATGCTCCTATTCCAATAGTCTTGCAGCGCCGTCCAGTCGCCTTCGAAGTTTTTAGCCTGGCTGCTGACTTTTATTTGTGCGCCAAAATCAGCCAATTCCATAGGGCTGATCAGACCGATGTTCTCAGCGTTGAGCCGGAAGATGAGCGTGGCGCTGACTGGCTGCTCGCTATCCGCACTGATGGCAATTTGGTACAGCGGCAGCTGCAAGTCATCCGGTCTGTCATCAAACCATCTGTAGTTAGTGAATTTCCCTGTCTTATAATCGATCAGCGCAAGAGAACCATCGGCTAGTCGATCGATGCGATCTATGCGCAGATTGAGTGCGAGCTTCGAGTGCTGCCATGTTACATCCTTCTCGTTATGTAAGATGGTGAACTCGCTACGCTGCTTCTCCAGAAGTAGAAAGCCCTCTAGCAGATTCCTTAGCCTGCCTTGTTCAAGCAATGCGAAGGCGGGTGTCATCGTCTCTGGGTGACGTTTCCTGAGATAGTCGATGGCGACCTCTGCGCCGCCAGCAATTAATGCTTCTGTCTCGGTAGGGGAGAGGCTATGCAGTGTTCTCGAGTCCCCAAGTCTTAGGCCGATCTTTTCCAGCGCCTTGTGCAGGGCATTTCCTCTAACTAAGGAATTCAGGCCATGGCTAAATTCTTCGAGTCCTTTTGCCTTCAGACGATTCCTGGCGAATGCTCGAAACGGACAGTTGGATTGATTGCTTAATAAACCAGTTCCACCGGACACATCTTCGTCACTGAGCAGTGGAATGTGAAGTGTCTCTACATGCCTCTCAAGATTGTTGACATTCCTATTGCTCAAATCTCTTTCGCTGCTAGTCTCATCGGTATTCATTTGCGTGAAGGCTATCTCATTCAGCAAAGCGCTTGGCCTGATGGAGAGTTCTTCTTCCAATGTGTGGAGACTGATCACCAATCCTGCTCGGGTGTTTTTCCTAAGCGAGATTAACTGCGTGAGCGCGGACTCCAGTTGCTGTTGGTTGGAGCTGCCCGGCATTGCCAGCGTCTGTTGCAGGCTATAGGGTAGGAACGCCGTCGGATTGATAGCCTGCGGCCAATTCCTGTCATCTACCGACAGTATCCATACGTAATCGAACAGCAGATCCTGCGCCTCTTCGCTATCCACGAGAGAGATCTGTCGGCGGTCATCAAAATTTAGATTTACATTCGATTGCTTCAAGAACGTTCGCAGCTTGCCTAATGCGCTGTCTAGAGAAATATTGCCGAGTACGTTCGATGAAGCCGCAAAGCGTTGCATGCATTGCTGCCAAAGCAGGCTTTGCCGTTGCCTGTGTTCGCTTGAGGTGCTGCCTGGCCAGCCTAGGAGTTGTAACTGTTTGCTAAACAGCTGTAGCCATTGACGCAGCGATTGGTGGCTGGGTTCGTGTCTAGCGAGCTCGGTAAAGTCGAGTAGGGTTTGAGCTAGCACAGGGCAGTGATAGTCGCGTTTTTCTTGCCGCATGAATAAGCGCAATTGAGGGAGACGGATCTCTGCTTCTATAGTTCTGCGAAGAGCGATCTCCAGCGCAATATGCGCCTGCAGTTCGTCCTCAGCTCCAAACAAGTTTGGCAACTGCAGCAAATTGCAGAAGCGCTCGCTATCTATCAGCTCAGCGTTGAGCGCGAGCAGGGACAGAGCGACACTAAAGTCTGGTAGATCGGCTAGCGTATCGCTGCTGTGATAACGATTAAGATGATCGGCTAGTTCGAATTGCCTGCTATTACTGGCATTGCTGTTTTTAAAAAGTGCTTCTTCGATCATCGGTTCCAAAGAGCGGCTGTGATCAAGCACTATGCCGATATGCGAGCCCGGAAAGTCTCTTGCTTTGGTTTGGCACCAGTCGATACAGGCATCGATCTCTGCGCTATTGCTCTGAAAGCTGCAATAGGAGTTATCCCCGCCGGCAAACGCCAGCCCTAACTGTGTATCTAGGGAGTCAGATTTCTGCCAACTAACTTCGCAGACGCTGGCTATGGCTTCGAATAGTTCCACGTACAGAGGAGGAGGTTGGTTGAAGTTGATAAGCGCGATCTTGCTCGGCAGTATCGATCTAAGCTCTTCGATATGTTTCGCGATTATCCTTCCAGCGTCGCTGAGGCTAACGGCGTTAATTTTCGTGCAGCGTGCTCCGAACTGCTCGCTCCAATCTAGAAACGTCTTAAAGTCTATCGCGTTGCGATAGCGTTCGGTCTCGCCACTCGCTGCAACGTCCCACTGTTGAAAGAATCGATAGCTTCGTGCGGCTGAGCTTGCAGTTTCCTCGCTATTAAGAAGTGGGTATTCCTCATAACTGGACCGTACTATCTTGAGCCAAATTTCCTGCTCATCGAAGCGACTTAGTAGTTGCGTCTCATTGAAGGGAGCGATTGCTTGAGATGCGGCAAGTTGCCATAGCTGTTGAATGTAGATGTCGATTGCGAAGACGGCGGGTCGCTCCCAGCTCTTCGTGGTCTCGTCGCTACTGCGAAAACCGCTCGCGTATTCGCGCAGAATTCCATCCACGCTACGATTGTTAGGAGTTAGTAGTGTGAAACCATTACTTAGTAGTGGAAGTAATGGTTCAATGTCAAAGCGTCGTATGGTCACAAATTACGCCTGCCTATCTATATGTGATGCCCAGGCCAAGAACTCTTCTCTGCAACCACGGTAGATGACGCGATTGAGTTTCTTGTTCATCTGGTATTCGTACATGGGATCATAGTAGTCGCGTAGCAGCCGTTCTATCCACTTCCGGTGTAGTGCTTCGGATTCGGCAGGATCATCATGATTCAGCGCCTGCTCCATGATGGCGTGAAGTCCGGCATGTGCCTCGAGGCCGAGACGGCGCTGTATCCGCTGTAGACTGCCTAGTAAAAAATTAGAGAAATTCTCCTGCGCCGTATCTGCCTCAAGGTTCTGGAAGTCTTGAAAATTGGAGTAGATATAGTCTTTGTAAATCGTTTCTACTCGGGCCTCCATAGATTCTTCAAGCATAGCTATAGGAGACTCTGCCATCTTGTCATGGAATTCTTTTGGAATAGATACTGAGCCTATCGATCTGCTCTCGTCTTCGAGAAAGAGTCGCTGCGTGTTCTTGAGGGGAAGCTTCAGTAGGGCGATGCCCAGTTGATTCTCGAAATCGATCTGGCTAGGCTGACCCTGGATGCGCCTACCAAATGCTGAGCCGCGGTGGTTGCTAAGACCTTCTAGGTCGATGCTGAAGTTCAGCGTATTGAGTAAATGAGTCTTGGCGCTTCCTGTTTTACCGCCAATGATCATAAACGGAGAGTTTGCGGCTGCCGTTTCTACAGTAGTGATCAAGTAGCGCCGCAGCGCCTTGTATCCGCCCTCAACTAGGGGAATATCGATATTCAGATCCGCCAGCCATTGCTGGACAGTTTGAGAGCGCAATCCGCCGCGAAAGCAATACATTACCGCAGAGGGATTCTCTGATAGAAATTTTTTCCAATTTCTTAGGCGCTCCTGCTTGTTTTCACCGCAAACGATTTCATTTCCTAGATTAATCGCTGCATCCTTACCGCTATTTTTATATTTTTTCCCTACCTCGTCTCGTTCGGTATCGAGGAGCAGCGGCAGATTCACCGCGCTGGGAAATGCGCCACGTGAGAACTCTAACGGTGCGCGAACGTCGATCATCGGTAAATCTTGAATGAAGAGATCTTTGAATTTTGATTCGCGAAGTATTAGGGACATTGAGTTACAGGCACGTATTTAGGAGAGTTGGTGGTTGAGCGACTTTGTGAAGATGAAGTGTAACACTTAGGCCTATCTAGCCCTAGGCTATCAACTGGCAATGCTGCTCTAGCCGTGCGCTTTGCGGTAGCACTCGGTACGCCGTATCATCGACATATTGTGGTGGGCTTAGGGGCTGCAGTAGGTGGCAGGGGCTGGGAGTAGAGC
>TARA_B110000858_G_scaffold197668_1_pt1 | contig 26038 bp, 24 predicted proteins | sample TARA_B110000858 | Tara Oceans TARA_B110000858 (sample SAMEA4398247) | marine metagenome | biome: Polar Biome; feature: [SRF] surface water layer (ENVO:00010504); material: water (ENVO:00002006), including particulate matter (ENVO:01000060) such as... | depth 5 m | reverse complement strand
AGTTAATCTCCACTTGTTCCGTGCTGCTGCCATCTTTAAAGAACACCTGCAGAGCGTTGGCGATAGAGCGCTTCTCAGGCTCTAAGTACTCCTGCGTGTAGGTTTGGTTCTCGTTTATCTCCATCTTCTCACGTAGCTCATCGATAATCGGGTTGGCTTCATGGAAGCTATCTTCATAGTTTTCGGCTACCAAATTACCGAAGGCTAGGGGTACGGCGGTCATGTATTGCAGACAATGGTCGCGGTCGGCAGGGTTATTCAGTGGTCCGCTCTTGCTGATGATGCGAATCGCTGACTCATGGGTATGAATAACGATCTTCTCGATATCATCCAGACGGTCTTTAACTTGAGAATGAAGCTGGACCGCTGCCTCGGCAGCTGTTTGGGAATGGAACTCCGCAGGGAAGGATATCTTAAAGAGAATATTCTCCATTACATAACTTCCATAAGACCTTGTAAATTCAAAAGGTTTTCCCTTGAATGAAACGTCGTAGAAGCCCCAAGTTGGAGCGGTGAGCACGCTCGGGTAGCCGATCTCTCCGCGCATGGTGAAGTCTGCCAGACGTACAGCGCGCGAGGTTGCGTCACCCGCAGCCCAAGACTTACGAGGGCCGGCATTCGGTGAGTGCCTGTAGGTGCGCAGGCTAGAGCCATCCAGCCAGGCTTGAGACAGTGCGTCTATGATCTGCTCGCGGGTACCGCCCATCATCTGTGTGGCTACCGCTGTCGATGCGACTCGGACCAATAGAACATGGCAGAGGCCGACTCGATTGAAGCTGTTCTCCAAGGCCAAAACCCCTTGTATTTCATGGGCTTTGATCATTGCTGTCAACACATCGTGCATGGTTAGAGGCGGTTTGCCTGCGGCAATGTTCTGCTGCGAGAGGAAGTCAGCAACGGCGAGTATCGCACCTAGATTATCGGAGGGGTGGCCCCATTCCGCTGCTAGCCAGGTGTCGTTGTAGTCCAGCCAGCGGACTATGCAGCCTATATCCCAGGCGGCTTTGGCTGGATCTAGCCTAAATTGTGTGCCCGGGACGCGTGCGCCATTGGGGACTGTGGTGCCTTCCACTAATGGCCCTAGAAGCTTGGTGCATTCAGGGAAGCGCAGTGCGAGCAAGCCACAGCCAAGGGTGTCCATCAGGCAGTTGCGGGCCGTATCGTAGGCTTCGCTGGAGTTGATTTCATAGTCGCAGATGTAATCTGCGATATCGACGAGTACCTGATCGGGCTCAGGGCGGCTGTTGAGTTCTACGTTATTTGACACTTAATATTCCTTATAAATCAGATGAATAGATCATTTAGTTAATGTTGATTGAGGTTTAACGATCGGCTATATCAACCCATTCGCTAGTCTCTGGGCCGGTGTAGTCGGCGCTAGGACGGATGATGCGGTTGTTGGTGCGTTGCTCTTTCACGTGGGCCGCCCAGCCTGTGAGTCTGGACATCACGAATATCGGGGTGAACAGCTTAGTGGGAATATCCATGAAGTGGTAGGCGGATGCATGGAAGAAGTCGGCGTTGCAGAACAGCTTCTTCTCGCGCCACATCACTTCCTCGCAGCGTACAGATACTGGGTATAGCGCCGTGTCGCCAACATGCTCGGCCAATTTCTCCGACCACTGCTTGATAATCGTGTTGCGCGGGTCAGATTCGCTATAGATGGCGTGTCCGAAGCCCATGATCTTGTCCTTGCGCTCTAGCATGGCCATGATTTCGCTCTCAGCTTCATCTGCGCTGCCCCAGTTCTCGATCATATCCATGGCTGCCTCGTTGGCGCCGCCATGCAGAGGCCCGCGCAGCGTGCCGATCGCGCCGGTTATGCAGGAGTGCATGTCAGACAGAGTGGAGGCGCAGACCCTGGCGCTAAAGGTAGAGGCATTGAATTCGTGCTCGGCGTACAGAATCAGCGAGACATTCATTACCTGAGTAAACAACTCGTTAGGTGCTTCGCCGCCCAGCATATGCAGGAAGTGGCCGCCTATGGAGTCATCATCCAGTGCTGTATCTATGCGTTTACCTTCGTGGGAGAAGGCATACCAGTAGCAGATGATGGAGGGGAAGGCTGCGAGTAGGCGGTCTATCACTTCATCTTGCTGCGAAAAGTCCTTTTCCATCTCGAGATTGCCCAGCATAGAGCAGCCTGTACGCATGACATCCATGGGATGTGCGTCGGCTGGGATGCGCTCTAATACATCTTTTAGTGCTTGAGGCAAATCTCTTAAAGACTTGATCTTATTAATATAATCATCGAGCTCTTTCTGTGTGGGAAGTTGCCCTTTTAGCAGTAGATAGGCGACTTCTTCAAACTTCGCATTCTCCGCGAGCACACTGATGTCGTAGCCGCGATAAGTGAGGCCTGTGCCTGTCTTGCCTACTGTGCAAAGGGCTGTTTCGCCAGCTACCTGTCCGCGCAAACCTGCGCCACTTAATTTTTTTTCTGCCATTCTTGTTCTCCAGATCGATTAATCTAATTGATACTGTGTCTACAGTAAGTTTTCTCATATCCGCTGACTTGCGTTGCGGAAAGCCAGCCTTTCTTCAATGTTCGGCTTAGCTATTTCTTGTTACACTTTGAAATTATTAAGAAAAATTCTACTTCTCGCTCTCAAACAAGGTGTCTAGCTTCTGTTCATAGGCATGATAGCCAAGCACCTCGTAGAGTTGATCCCTGGGTTGCATCTTGTCAACGCAGGCTTTCTGATCGCCATTGATAGCGATGGTTTGATACACATCTATCGCGGCCTTGCTCATCGCGCGGAAGGCGCTAAGCGGGTACAACACCATGGCAACGCCGTTTTCAGCTAATTCCTCGCAGTTGAACAGCGGAGTTGCGCCGAATTCGGTGATATTTGCTAGCACCGGTACTTTTACTGCGTCGACAAATTGGCGATATTGCTCCAATTCCAGGATTGCCTCGGGGAAGATCGCGTCGGCTCCAGCCTCTACACAGGCCACAGCCCGCTCGATGGCTGAATCCATGCCTTCAACCGCAAGGGCGTCAGTTCTCGCCATGACAACGAAGTCGCTATCCTGCTTTGCATCGACAGCCGCCTTAATCCTATCAACCATCTCTGTTTGGCTCACAATAGCCTTGTTCGGACGATGCCCGCAGCGTTTCTGTGCCACCTGATCCTCGATATGCACCGCTGCCGCCCCCGCGCGCTCCATGTTCTTGATTGTGCGGGATATATTGAATGCGCCGCCCCAGCCTGTGTCGATATCCACCAAAAGAGGCAGATCGCTGGCACCACAGATGCGCTCTACGTCATGGATTACGTCGTTGAGGCTGGTGATGCCAAGATCCGGTAGGCCATAAGAGGAATTTGCTACGCCGGCACCAGATAGATAGAGGGACTTGTGTCCAGAATCTTCTGCCAGCATCGCGCAATAGGCGTTAATGGCGCCAACAATTTGTAGTGGATGGTTCTCTTCCAGCGCCTTGCGAAAGCGAGCTCCGGGGGATAATTTGCTCATAGTTTTCTCCTTAATAAAATTCTGTAATATATTGATTTAAATCGTTATTCTTCAAGTTTTTGCATGAGTGTTTCTTTAGCGCTAGCGATATGACGCCGCATTAGCAGTTCAGCCAACTCTCCATCACCGCTCTCAATAGCATCCACAATCTGATGGTGTTCCTTAAAGGCCTGTACTGGCCGAGAAGGGGTGCTGCTAGTCTGCACGCGATACAGGCGCAGCAGGTGATATAGCTCATCGCAGAGAAGATTAAACAGCCGAGTATTGCCGCTAAGTTGAACAATAAGGTAGTGAAAATCCAGATCGCCTTCCTTCTGGTAGTACAGACGGCCGTTCTCGGACTGGATCTGCTGTTCATGGTTCGCGAGTAGCTTGCGTAGATTTTGGCAGTCTTCCGTGCTAGCTTTCTCGGCGGCTAGGCGGCAAGAAAGCCCCTCTAGCGCTTCTCTTATCTCATATATTTCAATGGCTTGCTTGCTGTCTAGAGAAACAACCTTAGCGCCAACATTGGGCGTTATCTCAACCAGTTTGCATCCCTCGAGACGACGTATCGCTTCGCGTAAGGGGCCGCGGCTGATGCCGTATTGCTGGCTGAGTTGGGGTTCGTTGACCTTGGAGCCTGGGACTAGTTCGCCTTTAACAATAGCGGTGCGGATTTGGTCGAAGACAGTGTCGGCTAGAGTGGAGGTTTTTAATCGGATTTGGGAATCCATAAAGGAAAAGTCAACAATAATTAGATTTGACGCCGATTATTGCTCACTCTAGGCAAATAAACAATGATATTGTCGACAATATAGAGGGAGAGTTAAAGGGGACGGAGGGATTTAATTTTGATCAGTCGTTAATGATTGATCAAAATTAAATCCCTCCGTCCCTTTAATGCAGCTTTTGGGCTTATCATTGTTTAAAACCGGCTATGAATAGATGTTAGAATTTGATGTTTAAACTTTTAAATCTAGACGCGTTCAAATAAAGGAATATAGGGATTACATTGGCTTTTAATCGACTTCAGGACTTTTTAGGTGGGCTGGTCTCGCGACAGCGCAGCATATTTAGCAATAACAACAACAGCACGTCTTCCATGGATGAGCTGTTGGCTGCCCTTTTGGGGGATAGTGGTGAGGTGTCGGCGATTGTCGCTGCGCGTGAATTGTTGGACATGTACCAAGCTTTGGATGAAGAGGGCAAGCTCGACTTTTTCGTGCAACTAGAACAGAGCTACAACGTCGAGCAGGCCTCGGTAAAGTTGGCCTATAACAATTTTGAGGCGACACCGGATAGTGCAAATCTCAATCGTCTATACCATGCTGCGGAACCAAGGCGCGTGGAGCTTCTGCGTCGACTAAATCAGACGCCGGACGCCACGCATGATTTGGTTGCGATGCGGACTGACTTGTTGCGCTTCTTGAAAGATCATCCGGCGCTAAGCGCAGTTGATGAAAATTTCATGCACTTGTTTCGTTCCTGGTTCAGTCGTGGCTTTCTGCTTTTGGAGAACATTAATTGGTCCACTTCTGCGGCGATACTAGAACGCATTATCCGTTATGAAGCCGTGCATGCGATTAAGGATTGGAAGGACTTACGCAGCCGGATCGATCTGCCCAACAGGCGTTGTTTCGCATTCTTTCATCCGGCGCTTATTGACGAGCCACTTATTTTTGTTGAGGTGGCATTGAGCACTAAAATTCCCGGCTCTATCGATTCTGTTTTAGAGAACAATGTTGATGGTGTACCGGCTTCTGCTGATTTCACCACTGCAACTTTTTATAGCATTAGTAATTGCCAGCCTGGCCTAAAGAATATTACTTTTGGAAATTTCCTGATAAAACAGGTTGTACAAGAATTACAGCATGAATTTCCTTCTATTAAGAATTTCGTCACGCTCTCGCCGGCGCCAGGATTCAGTCGCTGGTTGAAGGCTTTAGATGGCAGCGAGAGCGAAGCGTTGACTGCACTTAAAACAGAATTCTTGGATGCAAAGGCTTCTGCGGACGAGGAGAAGAGTAGCTCCGATATTCTTCGTAAACTTATCTTCAATTATCTCGTGCAAGCCAAGCGCGGCGAATATCCGGCCGACTCGGTTGCTCGCTTTCATTTAGGTAATGGAGCGATGTTGCACAATGTGCATGCCAACGCGGATAGTAGTGAGAAAGGGCTACGACAATCTTATGGCTGCATGGTCAACTACCTTTATGACCTGCGCTACTTAGAGCGTAATCACGAGCGTTTTTCCACCGAGGGCTATGTAGATTTCAGCGACAAGCTGAAGCCTCTGCAAATCAAAAGCAACGGCCGATAGATTCGTCTCTGCGCCAAACTGCTACGTCAAAACGCGCAGAAAATCGCCGTCTCTACATGGCGCCTCCAGCCCTATTAGCGGGAGGGCTGGAGCAGCGCGCAATTACTAGCAGCGCTGAGGTGATTGATATTCTGCTATACTTCAACCGTTTTCCATAGTGATAGATATCAACAATGAGCCAATCTGCCGACCCAAGTTTAAGCGTGAGCATAGAAGAGGTATTCACTGCCGCTGAATTGCTAGCGTTGCGTGACCGAATTGCTGCTAGTGGTGTGCTGGGTCGATCCAAGCACTATCTGGCTATGCTTGGTTATTTGGTGGAATGTTCAATCGATAACAAGACGCCGAAAGAGATTGAGCTGGCTACCGAGGTTTTAGGCAAGCCCGCAGATTTCGATGTGTCCGCCGATTCCTCCGTTCGCGTGTATGTGCATCATCTTCGTAAGAAACTGAACGCCTACTATGAACAGAATGACTTAGACGCGGCCCATCAGCTCGCTATTCCTAAAGGCAAATACTCTCTAGTCGCTGTGCCTAAAGCTGTTGCTGTCGTGCCGCAGCAAGGGATGCAGAGTAGATTCAAGCTCAATACTGTCTTGCTCGCCCTCGCCGTAATACTTCTAGCTGCTAACCTCTTAACTATGCTTACTGGGAGAGACGAGGTAAGTACCCCAGCTCCTCAGATTGCAGCGACTCATCCCGTCTGGAAAACGGTATTGAATGACGACAAGCCGATCCTCTTAGTGATGGGCGACTACTATATATTTGGTGAGCTCAACGCCAATGGTAATGTCGCGCGCATGGTGCGCGAGTTTAATGTGAACTCGCGCAGTGATTTGGAGGACTTGCAGTTTAGCGATATCGAACATACCGAGAACTATCTCGACTTAGATCTTAGTTATATGCCGGAAGGCAGCGCGTTTGCATTAGCGAAGATTGTTCCGATTCTGCAGAACAGTGGTAAGACGGTTAGCATTACGATGATGTCTGACCTTAGCAGTGCCGATATTCGTAGCAACCATATCGTCTATATTGGTTATATCAGCGCCTTGGAGAAATTGACGGCGATGGCGTTTGCGGGATCCGGTCTGCAACTTGGGCGCAGCTACGATGAGTTGCTCAATTCAAAAACGGAAGAATATTACACGAGTGATGCAGGCTTACCGGAGGAGGGTGAGCCTTTTCGGGATTTCGGTTTGTTTTCTACTTTTCCTGCAAGTATAGATACGCAGGTTGTCCTAATATCAGGTATGCGTGATGCAGGTTTGATGCATACCGCTCAAGCACTGTCAGAAGCGTCAGCGCTCGACGATCTGATCGTGGCGATAGATAGTGATACTGACGAGGCCGTGGCCAGCTTTGAAGCCTTATTCGAAGTTTATGGTGTAGATCGTCTCAACTTTGATGCTGATCTTGTCTACACAAACTTGCTCGACACGAGCAAGATTTGGGGATTTCCTCGACTGAACTGAATTTCCTAAGAGCAGCTATTCAGTCTTCGTAGATTTATTGCTGGCGAAGCCAATAGGTTTTATCTTATGCGTCCATGCATGAGCACTTAGGCAATCTTATTGGCTCGAACTGCGCTGCGTCTAGCCTTGATTGCTTTATCCTTAGCCTTGTCGTCGCCATACTTGTTAATCGAGAAGTAAGCATTCTTCTGCTTTCTCTTTGCGCCTTTACCTTCCTGCCACGTTGCAACCCAGGAATGGTCCTTCTCTGAATAGCTAACCCCAATCTCGCCGGAGCTGTTCAGTGGAGAAACTTTACGGGGGCTGAATTTAGCGTACGGCCAATTGCTGCCGTAGATCTTCTTGCCTTCGATATCTCTCTTCTTTTTCGCTGCAGCGATGGCTTTTGCCTTGCCGCCGAATTTCTTGAAGGGAAAGGACTTTTGGAAACTTTTGTTATCGTATTTGATGCGTACCCATGCGCAATTCGTGCCGCGGGATTCGATGATGCTGATGTGGTGTAGTGCGCTTAGTCTTTTCACGAGAACCTCTCTTAGGTCTAGTTAGCTTTCGCTCTGTGGCTGCTGCTCAAGGACTCCTCGTTCAAAAACTGATATTGAATGATGAGGCCGGAATAGTAGTGTTATGCCCATTAAATAGGCAGTAAGTTAGTTTTATTGCGAAACTCGGTGTATACAACTTGAGTGCAGCAATAAGGTAAGCGGTTAAAACTAGAAATGTTCCCGCAAAGTGTACACCGATAATTGAGGCGGAGCTAGCTTAAGGGAGTTGCAGAGAGCTTGATATGAGGAGTGGCAGTTATAGCTGGATTGTTAGGCGTGGGACGCCATGTGCTGAATTACGCCGGGCTTGCGACTCTCGACTTTGTCTATGCTGTAGTCGTAGGTAGCGGCGCTGGGGTCGATATCCTTGGCCTCGTCTATCGCAGCCGACATATCTGCCTGAGCGGCCTGCTTAGTGAGATAAGGACCTGATATCTTAACTTGCAAGCTCGGTTCGTTGGGCGCGCTTGCTACAATGTAAAAGTTCTTGGAATCCACTGTTTCTATTCCGGCTGCCATCTGGCAGATAAGTCGAGATTAAATGCTACGAGTAATGCTCACAGCTCACGTTAGCTCTGATGTTGCGTTGCATACCAGCTTCTATCGGCCGCGTATTAAAAACCAACAGTGGCTCTAATACAAGATCGGATAAGCGCTATTTTTATTGCTTAGAGTCTCTTTAATAGTGGTCGTCTGCTCAGGCCGATTTATGAAGCATAAACCTGCTTAGGCTTCGGGTTTGCGTCCCCCATCACACCGTGCAAAATAAGCGGAATCAGGCATGCTATGGAATGCTAGGCAGACAGCGGCAAATTTGCAGCAGAACAGCGCTGATTAGCATAAAATGTCGTAAATTCAATTAGCTAGCGCGGCTAGCTGCGAAATTTACACAGACGAGAACTGAAAGAATTGAAGAAAATAAGCCTAGTTTTGCCTGTGTGCAACGAAGCGGGCCTCATTCGCGAGCAATTGCAGAGTCTGCAGTGCTATCGGGCGAAAGGGCATGAGCTCATCGTCATCGATGGCGGCAGCGTTGATGGCACTCTAGAGCAGGTCAAGGGCTTGGCGGATAGCTGTGAGGTCAGCGCTGTCGGCCGCAGCAAGCAAATGAATCAGGGAGCTTCTCTGGCAAGTGGAGACATTCTGCTATTTCTCCACGTGGATACCGAGCTTCCCATTGAGGCCGATGAGTGCATCTGCGCAGCCCTTGCAGCTCGGGGTAGCCGCTGGGGCTGGTTCGACGTCAAGTTAAGCAGGCCCCGACTCGCTTTTCGCATAGTGGCTTCGCTGATGAACTTGCGTGCCCGTCTCACATCGGTCTCAACCGGCGATCAGGCGCTGTTCGTGGAGAAGGAGCTGTTTCAAGAGATCGGAGGCTTCCCACGGCTGCCGTTGATGGAAGACATCGCTATCAGTAAGTTGCTTAGGCGCCAGGGCAGGCCCGCTAGGCCAGCGGGGCGGGTAACTACTTCAAGCAGGCGCTGGGAGGAGAAGGGGCTGGTTTCGACGATATTGCTGATGTGGAGGCTGCGATTTCTCTACTTTATTGGTGTGAAGCCCCAGAGACTGCGTGAAATGTATTATCCCAGCCATGACTGAGCAAATAACAGCTGCCAACTCCGCGATAGCGCATCCTCGGTCTCGAATCCTGGTTTTTGCCCGAGAGCCACTCTTAGGGCAGGTTAAAACGCGTTTAGCGAGCGAGATTGGGCCGCAGGAGGCGTTAGCCGTATATCAGGCCATGCTGGCTCGTCTAGGCGCGCTTCTCAGTAAAATGAGGGCTGTTGAATGGGATTTGTGGGTTACCTCGAATTGTTCTCATAAAGACTTCGTATCACTTTGTAATAAAAGGAATATATTTCTACAGAGTGGGAAGAATTTGGGCGCAAAAATGGATGCTGCTATCCAGCAGACTCTAGTGGATAACAGCATTGATAAGGTCATTCTGGTCGGTACGGATTGCCCTGTACTGACTGAGGACTATCTAGATCAGGCGCTGCTTGCCTTGGAATCTGGTGTCGATGTAGTCCTAGGCCCGGCGGAGGATGGGGGCTATGTGTTAGTCGGCATGCGACGCCCACAACCGGCTATTTTTGAGGATATTCCCTGGGGAAGCGATCAGGTCTTGCTCAGAACTGTAGAGGCACTCAAAGCCAAGGAGTTGAGCTATAAGCTATTAGAGTCACTTTGGGATGTAGATCGGCCAGAAGACCTGGCTAGGCTGCAGCAGTTGGAGCCGCCGCTAAATTGGAAGTTAGATCACTAGTCTGGCTATTCAGAGTCCAGGGAGGATTCCAGTTCGACTAGCTTGCCGGCGAGGCGCTCGGAATCGATCTTGTAGTGACCATTGACGATTCGCCGATGCAGAGAGACAAGCTTGCTTGCATTCAATTCGGGGAGTTCATCGATGGCGGCACGAAGTATGTCCAAGTCGATATCGGGCTCAATTGTCTTGGGCGTATTAGTGGTATTCGCCCTTAGCTGTGTAACCACAGAGCGGAGCACCTCTTGGTCGCTATCCTGGTGTTTTCCAGAAGGGCTTGCTGCTGAAGTAGTTTTTTTCACGAAAGTAATTTTCTCAATCTCTAATTGACGCAGGCCTTTCTATTTTCGGGCTGGTGTAGCTGCGGGTTTAATTTATAACGACAGCTCAATTGATATCTTTAAGGGCGCCGCGACTCCGGCGCTAGCATCAAACTGACGTGCTCAGCCTCAGGCTATAAACTTTTAACTTATTGTAATATAAGGATAAAAAAGAATGTTGGCGTTAGGATTTAGCTGAATATTAATCTCTAAGCGAAGTGCTTACTACCGCCAAAAAGCAGAAAACCCCGCGTTTGAAATTATTCAAATTAGTGGAATTATTTTCGTTTTCCATACAATGAGCTTTGCCTGCTATAAGGGGTGGGGCTCCAGTTGCTGACAGCAGGGCGCTAGCCTTACTGAGCAGAAACCAGGGCTGCTCTATAAATTCTTTTGGAAATTATCTCGCCTTTCCGCTACTAATTATTTGCGCAGATCAACTCCGAATGATTTAAGGTGTGCTGTTCGAGCCAGGCCACATAACAGGTGTTATTTACATGGCTCATGCATCCATATCAGACCGAAGGATTTGTATAGGATGCGCATGAGAATCAGCTAATTCAATTTTCTACTTAATATATCCCGTCAAATTATGGGAACTCCGTCACAATCCTAGCGTGATGGGCGGCGCAGAAATGTTAGTGATCTCTGTGTATCCTCTATTGATAAGGCGTTCATCTACTAGTAATAGAAGCCAAAAGCCGGGATGACGCAGTGATAATCGAGCTCGGCTATACCTGTTTTTACCCAATAATTCCCTCGATAGATATCGACTTTTTGCTTCTACAACATCACTATTACAATGCTAGAGTGGATACACTGGTTTTATCTCTTTTAGAAAAAATAAGTATGTGCTAATTGTTAAAACTGGTCGTAATAACAATTAATAGCTGGAACGTTGCGAATAGAACGTGGCGCAGCTGTATTTAGGTCGCCTGTTGTGAGGCTGCCATGAATATAGTGGTATGACAGCGCGCTTAAAAAGTGTGGCGTGTAGTTTTCTGGAATCAGCAAGAAAAAAGAGAATAGTAAATGCATGCTGTAATCGAAACATCAGATTCAAGCTTCTTCCAATACTGGGATAAGCTTTGTGCGAACGATCCGATGCAGAATCCGATCTACATGCAGCAGCGCTCGGAATCGCAAATTGTGAACGACAATATAACTGAATTCACAGATCGTTCCTTTCTAGTTATGGTGGCCGAAGAGCCCATTTTCGGTTGCAGCCTAACGATGCACTTGGACGAGCAGGGTCGAAAATGCATAGGTTATTTTGGACACGAAGCTTCTAGTCATGTGAACCAGGCTACGATGCAGGCCCCGAGCAATAATCTCCGTCCCGAAGCCGTTCGGTTATTGCAAGAGCATATCAATCAGCTTATCGAAGAAATTCAACCTCATAGCATCGACTATCTCGATCCAGTGAGCTGCGGTCTTATGTCACCGGTAACTCAGGTTCTTCTCGAGCAAGGCGCGATTCCGATTGTGCAGCAGGCGCAAATTATCGATCTGTCAATTTCTAAGCGCGATCTGCAGCGAAGCATGACGAAGAGTTGCCGAGGCTTGGTCGCATGGGGAAGAAAAAATCTGGAAATACAAATCGTCAGTGGCGATCGTTTCGATGACTCGCTTGGCGATCAGGCGGGAGAAATCTATGCGGACGACAGAATTGCCTATGAAGCGCTAATTAAGAAAGGTAATGGTTTCTTGGTGCAGGGGCGCTACAAAGGCGAATTGGTTTCTAACGGTCTATTTGTTCACAACAACAAGACCTGCCATCTAGTATCTGTGGAGGAAGTATCGAATTCAATCGATAGACCCGTGTTACATGCCCTGATATGGGAGGCAATGCTACAAAGCAGAGACATGCATTGCAGTCAGTTCGATTTCGGGAGATCCACCATCGCCTCTTCAAGTAAGCTGTCCTCAGCAGAGGCTGACTTTTCAGCTGCCTGTTTTGGTGGCGAATCTCATGCCAGGCTACGAGTAACTCTAAATAGGAATCTCTCTTAATCAAATCCTCTTGTTCGTGCTAGACCCTTCTTTTCCTACCCACTATCCCTTAAAAAATAACTCCACTAACTGCGCTGTGTGCGTTTGACTAATGCCCGCCCAACGGGTCTAATTGGTGCTTCAAATTCGCTGGATTGAAGCTGCTTATAAGCTCTTGTAGTTGTAATCCTAGTACCTAGTTTACTGTTCTATTGCTAAAAAATAGCTGAGTGACTCGAGTCGATCATAATGATTGAGCATCCCCAAATATTACTGATCGATGATGATGAAGAATCGAGTCAGAGTCTTAGAGCAGTGCTCGCGTTTCTCGGTGAGTCGGTTACGTCAGCGGATAGCGCTACCTGGAAAGCTCAGCTTGAACAGAGCGGCTTAAACAGTTCTCAGTTTTCGGCGGCGATAGTTGGGAATTGTAATGAGGTGGAAGTAGGTTCTTTGCTTCAGGAACTGCACAGTTGGGAAGGAGGATTGCCTTTTATACTGATAGGTGAGCGACATCTTCCTAAGGATTTGGATTCCCAATTACGCTCCGCTATTACCGTCCAGTTGCCTGCCCAGTTAAGCTACCAGTCATTGTTAGACGCCTTGCACAAAGCCAAAATTTTCCACGAACATTACAATAGACTTCGCGATTTCGACGGCGTACGTGACTTCAGTATGTTTCGGAGTCTCGTCGGTGAGAGCGATGCCCTACAGAAAGTGCGTTATATGATGAGGCAGGTCGCGAATAAAGAAGTGAGCGTGTTGATCACAGGGGAGTCAGGTACCGGCAAGGAAGTTGTCGCGAGGAACCTGCATCTGAATTCGAGCAGATCCGATAAGCCCTTCATCCCGATAAATTGTGGAGCGATACCCCGTGAACTTCTCGAAAGTGAATTGTTCGGACATGAGAAGGGTGCCTTTACCGGAGCAATTGCATCAAGGGCTGGACGATTCGAATTGGCCGATGGGGGAACGTTGTTCCTCGATGAGATCGGCGACATGCCTCTTAGCATGCAGGTAAAGCTGTTAAGGGTCTTGCAGGAGCACAGCTTCGAGAGAGTAGGGGGGGTTAGCACATTACAGGCCGATGTAAGAATTTTAGCCGCAACGCATCAAGACTTGGAAGAGATGATTAAGTTAGGCGAGTTCCGGCAGGACCTGTACTACCGGATTAACGTCTTCCCGATCGAAATGCCGTCGCTGCGTCAGCGGCCCGAAGATATTCCTGCACTGCTTAATGAATTGATAACGATCATGGAGTCTGAGAATCGCGGCTCTGTTAGATTTAATTCTGCAGCGATTAAGGCGCTTTGTAGTTTCGAATGGCCTGGTAATGTTAGAGAGCTTGCAAACCTGATTGAGCGAATGGCGATTCTCTATCCTCATGGCATAGTGGGTGTGAGCGATTTGCCTGAGAAGTTTAGAAAAGATGGAATGAGCACGGAAATAGCTACGAACTTAGTTTCCACTATTACAGCCAGAGTGGATGCACTGCTAGATAAAGACGCGGTTCCGCTCCCCAAGCACTCGGAAAACGTGAGCGCTACTGCATTGGAATCTGAGAGTGAATTACTGCCGCTAAGCGGGATAGATTTAAAGGAGTATCTTTCGAATCTAGAGAAAGGTCTTATTGAGAAGGCATTGCTTGACAGTGGTGGTGTTGTGGCTCGGGCGGCGGATAGGTTGCAGCTAGGACGCACCACTTTGGTTGAGAAGATGCGCAAGTACAATTTGCAGAAGTTTCAAGGGTCCGAGCCGCAGACAAATTCTGTGGAGGGCGCTGCAGATAAAAAATAGATCCTACTGTCTAGCCGCTAGTTAATTCCTCTCACAGTATTCCCGTCTATTTCGGCCGATTTCAATTCCAATACAATTCGCAGGCCGGCACTGTTGAGCTGCTCTATTCGAGTGAGTAAAAAATTCCAGTCTACGGCAAACCAGATTGCTGTTTCACGCTCATCTGAGGCTTCGCGGACTCTTTCTAGTTTTACAGTGTTTAGCTCGCCGAGGGGAGTGGAAAGAATCTCTTTGCCCATTAAGCGATACTCCTGTGTCTCTACGGCGTCGCCATCGATAATTTCGAATGAGAACGTGCTTTCCTCCTCGGCGTTATCAAGGAGTGCGAGTCTCATCCCTAGCTGATAGCTGAGTTGATCCATCACTCCTTCTTTAAGCTGCAACTGCCAACTCTCGTCGCCTTCTGTGCTTAGCGCTATTTCTGCAGCCCAATTAAAGAAGATGGCGTGGTTCGCCCTGCTTAGGCCGTTGAGTTGGTAGGTATAATTGAGCGGCACGACTCGCGCGCCTTCAATGATAAATTCACTCGCCTGGTTTAAGTTCGCAAGAACCTGTCCTGCAGCACTAGCCTCTAGAGAATTTCTTAAGCGATACGAGTTTTCATCTATGCGGCTAAGGCTGCGGCTCGCTGTCGCCGCTAGACCATTGGCGCTAGCTTGATATTCCGTAACATATTCGAGCAAGTTTGTGTTTTGGGAGTGGCAGTTGTTGGCGAAAATACTAAGGGTGAAAGCGTAAAGGGCTGCTAGCGTCTTATTGTTCACGAGGCGTCTATTCGTTCGCCGCTTTCAGGAAGCAATTGCTCGTCAAGCAAGGCGTTGTTTCCATCGAGCCGCAATCGGCCATCGGTAAACCAAGAGGCGACAATGGGATAGAGAACATGTTCCTTCTCATGGATTTTTATGGCGAGACTTTGCGCGTCATCGGAGGGCTCGATAATAATAGATTCTTGAGCGATCACCGGTCCGCCGTCGAGTTCTTCTGTCACGAAGTGCACCGAAACGCCGTGCAATTTTTCACCCGCGTCTAACACCCGTTGATGTGTGTTAGTGCCAGGATAAGCTGGCAGTAAAGATGGGTGGATGTTGAGGATCTTTCCCTGGTAGCGTTTAACAAAGTCGGCGCCGAGAATACGCATGAATCCCGCGAGTACAATTAAAGCGGGCTCGTATTTATCGATCGCTTCTGCGAGTGCCACCTCAAACAGATCTCGACTGGCAAACTGCCGATGGTCGACTACTGTAGATGGAATATTGCTTTGTTCCGCGCGTTGCAGGCCGTAGGCGTCGGCATTGTTCGAGATGACGCCACAAACTCGATAGTTGCCAGCGTGGCTAAAATCCATGATGGCTTGCAGGTTACTGCCGTTTCCGGAAATTAGCACTACCACTGAGCGATGATTGCTATGCATGACTTGGGCTTTCTGGCGTTAGAGTATAACTACAGCGTCTTCGTCACTTTCGCGACTAGCCACGCTACCGAGGAGGAATGCCTGATCTGAGTCTTTGTTAAGTAGCTCTAAGGCTTGTTCGGTCTGCTCAGCTGAGACGCAGAGGATCATGCCAATTCCACAGTTGAAGGTTCTTAGCATTTCAGATTCTGTGACGCCGCCGTTCTTTTGCAGCCAGTTAAATATTTCTGGTCTGGTCCAGGCGTCGGCATTAATTCGTGCCTGAGCAGCTTCCGGTAATACACGCGGCAGGTTCTCGGTAATGCCGCCGCCAGTGATGTGGGCAAGCGCATGGATATCGACAGACTCGGCTAATGCGGTGATTGTTTTTACGTAAATCTTGGTGGGCTCGAGCAGAGTTTCACCTAGTGTGCTATCGCCAAATGTCTGATCCAACTTAGCGCCACTGACCTCGATGATCTTGCGAATTAGCGAGTAGCCATTAGAATGTGGGCCAGATGACTTGAGTCCAATTAAGCTATCACCGATGACGACCTTTTTCTGATCGATGATCTTGGATTTCTCAACCACGCCGACGGAGAATCCGGCGAGATCATAGTCATCGCCGGTATACATGCCCGGCATCTCGGCGGTCTCGCCACCAATAAGTGCGCAGCCGGCTAACTCGCAGCCTGCGCCTATTCCGGTAACAACCTGAGTCGCGCTGGCGACGTTAAGGGCGCCTGTTGCGTAGTAGTCTAGGAAGAACAAGGGTTCGGCACCGCAGACGATGAGGTCGTTTACGCACATGGCAACTAGATCGATGCCGATGGTGTCGTGCTTGCCCATTTCCATGGCTAGTCGTAATTTCGTGCCGACACCATCAGTCGCCGAAACCATTACCGGCTGTTGATAGCCGCTGGGAATCTCACACATGGCGCCGAAGCCACCTAGTTCGGAGAGAACTTCGGGGCGATTCGTCTTCCGTGTAACGGCCTTAATTTCATCGACTAGCGCATTGCCAGCATCGATATCGACACCTGCATCGCGGTAGCTTAAAGAAGGGGTAGAGCTGGAGGCGGGCTTGTTGTTTTCATCGCCTGATGTCATCGCAGTTTTCCTTTGGATCGGGGTTGGATCTGGCCCGCATATTTAATTAAACATTTTATCAAGATGCTGTGCTCCCGTCAGTGACTAAATGAGTTTCTATTGCTCGCTTAGCAGGAAAATAGCTAGCGAAAGAGGCAGGCAAGCAAGTCGACAAAGAACCGCGCTAGAATTAACCCCTACGGGGCTATTTACAGTATTATCCCGCCCATGCTCGCGCAACTGAAACAAATTACCCTGCATTCCCTTCTGCTGCTTACGCTGCCGTTCCTTTCATGGCAGTCCAGTATGGCGCTACAGGTCAGCGGCTTGTATAGCCAGCAAATCCCAGTCACCAACGATGGTGAGGCCGAGCGTAATAGAGCTTTTAGGGAGGCCTTAGCGGCTGTGGTAGTAAAAGTCAGCGGAGATCCGCGCTGGTTGGAGAATCCGAGCATCGAGAAGGCTATCTCTCAGGCGCAGAACTACGTGGAGGCCACCAGTTATATTAGTGAATCGATTCAGCTGCCTCTCGAAGACAATACTCTAGCTGCGGATGCCAATGAGGAGCCGTTCTATACAGTTGAGCAGCGCATAATTTCTGTTAACTTCGCGGCGGCACTTATCGATGACTTGCTAGCAGCCGCCAGTATTCCTGTGTGGGACGGCAACAGGCCGAGCGTATTGGTCTGGATGGTGTTGCAGAGCTCCAGCGGCGACCGTGAGTTTCTGACGGCTGATAGCAATCCTGAAATTGTTAAGCTGCTACAAGATTTTGCCGTCGCTCGGGGTCTGCCAATCATCTTTCCTGTTCTAGATTTCGAGGATAGAAGGACGCTTTCTGAAAATATCGCCTGGAATCTCGATGAGGCAGCCATTTCTAGCGCGAGTGAGCGCTATGGAGCGGATACTATATTGGCTGGCCGTCTCCATTTTAGCGCTAGTGGTGAATTAGTAGGCCTTTGGCAGTTTCAGTTTCAGGGGGAAGCGGAGGTATTCGATGGCTTCGATAGTGAGCTTCAATCCTATTTGTATGAGCCTCTCAATCGAATTACCGCGCGGCTAGCTGGCCACTTCGCGATCCTTCCCGAGTCGATCGGCAGCGCATCGGTTCGTCTTCGAATTGATGGCGTCAAAAATCTGAATGCCTATTCCTCGCTTCTGAACTACATTGAAAACCTCGGCTTAGTAGAGTCGGTGACACTGGCTGAGGTGGATGGTGAGCGGATCGCATTGCAACTGAGCCTAGTAGGTAGCACGCGGCAGTTGTATGAGCAGATCGCGCTGGATCGTGACCTCTTGCCAATTAACAATGCTGTAGAAGACAGCAGCCTCGCTACCTTGTTGCATTACCGCTGGACGCGCTAGCCAATGCCAAATTCTGTTTCTCATTCTAGTCCTGATCAGCTAACGCTGGGCGTTGGTCTCGATGACGATGCCCAGTTCAAAAATTTCTTCGTAAGCGAGCCAAATCAATCCCTTCTGAGTGCGCTCGTCGCGGGCGAAGAAGAGCCCTTTCTTTATATCTGGGGTAATGGCTCGCCCGGGCTCAGTCACTTGCTGCAGGCGTCTTGCAATAAGGTCACCGCCGAGGGGCGACTAGCTATCTATGTGCCGTTGGCTGATCGAGCTCAGTTTGCGCCAGAAATTTTAGAAGGGGCCGAGTCTCTCTCTCTGGTTTGTATCGATGACATCGAGAGTATTGCTGGTGACGTTGAGTGGGAGGCGGCACTGTTTACCGCGTTCAATGCGATGCGGCAGACCGGCACCCAGCTCATCGTTGCAGGGCATATGGCGGCTCAACAACTCAGCATTCAACTGCCGGATTTACATTCCCGTCTGCAATCAGGTCTGTTATTTCAGCTGAATGAGTTGAGTGATGAGGACAAAATGTCAGCGCTGCAGTTGCGTGCAAGACAGCGGGGCTTCGACCTGCCGGCTGCGGTAGGGGAATTTATCTTACTGCGTGCGGAGCGAAATTTATCGGCCTTGATGCGGATACTGGATGAGCTAGATCATAGCTCGTTGCAGCAACAACGTAAGCTGACCGTGCCGCTGGTGAAGTCTACGCTTGGATGGTAGCGCGGCTCGCGCCATAGCAGTGCTCGCTACTGCTAAAGTGAAACCTGATAGTGATCGCGATATTGCCGAATAAACAAAATCAGTAGCACGAAGATCAGGCTGCACAGTAGGGCCTCTACGAGCCCGAGCCAGAATTGTCCCGGCTGGAATGCAATCAAAACGCCGTGCATAAAATACAAAAGAATAACGAATGACACCCAACCGTAGGTTCGCAAGTTTGCGTAGTGCAGACCTCGCGTGAAAATGAGCAAGGGAGTGACTTGTATCAACCAGATCACGAGGCTCGCTGGGCGAAACTCTCCAAAGATCATCACTGCGCTGACAAGAAAGTAGACTAGCAGAGCATAGTAGCTGGCAAGCAGCGACTTACGTAGGCGCTCGATAGACAGGGGTAGGGTGTTATCTGATGTCATAATGCCTAACTAGTTCTTCAATTTCATTGCGACTGTTGCGACGCGTTTACCTAGCGCAACACAAAGTACTGACTCGTCATCACTGATCGCATTATTGCCTTTCGCGCCAGCGAGATGGCTTGCGCCATAAGGCGTACCGCCGGTCGTCGTCGTATTCAGTGCTGCTTCGGAATAGGGGATGCCACAGAACACCATGCCGTGATGAATTAGTGGGATCGCCATGGTTAGCAGCGTGGTCTCCTGTCCACCATGCAAGGATGAGGTCGAAGTGAAGGTCGCCACTGGCTTGTCTATCAGGGAGCCAGATGCCCAGATAGCACCCGTGCCATCTAGAAAATATTTGAGTGCCGCCGCCATATTGCCGAAGCGTGTAGGGCTGCCGATGATGAGCCCGCTACAGTTTTTTAGGTCTTCTTCGCTGCAGTAGATAGCCCCTTCACTCGGCACTTCAGCCTCAGTGGCTTCGGAATTGGCAGAGACAGACGGCACGGTGCGAAGTCTCGCTTCCATGCCAGTGACTTGTTCGACACCTCTGGCGAGCAGTTGAGCCATTTTCTCGGTAGCGCCATAGCGGCTGTAATACAGCACCAGTACGTAAGACGAATCCATTCCTTATTCTCCAATTAGCTCGAGGACCTTCTCAGGAGGTCTGGCGATGATGGCCTTGTTATCCTTTACCACGATAGGGCGTTGCAACAACTGCGGATGTTTTTGCAGTAGATCTATCACGATCTCTTCGCTGAGGGTTTCATCATCGAGGCCAAGCTCATCGAAGTCGTCTTCTGAACGGCGGATGATGTCATGCAACTGTAGGCCGAGTTTGTCTAATAATGATCTTAAGTCGTCGATACTAGGCGGCGTCTGTAGGTAATAGATGATTTCCGGATTTACGTCGTTCTCCTCGAGCAGAGCCAATGTTGCGCGGGATTTTGAGCATTCAGGATTGTGATAGATGCTAATGTTTGTCACGTAAGTCTCCTCGGGATTTTGTCGAGTATTTTGTGTTCTACGAAAAAGTCTTATTCCCTAACTCTTTTTCAATGGCTTCATCGAGACGCTCGTAAAAATCTTTTACTAGACGTTGCTCGTTGCTGGATGAGACAGATTTTAAGGTGTCTGCATTGTAGCTGCGCAGTGCCTTCCAAACATTAAATAAAGTGCATTCGGCTACAGATTTCGTCGGCAGGTAACGGCTTGGCTCATCGGCTGTCTTAGTGATGAGGCCTATCTTCTCCAGTGTTAACAATGAGTCTTCGATGACTAGGGGATGGCCGCTGAGGGCCTCAGCGAGTTCGATCTCATCCAGAGGAGGAAGGCCTGCATTGAAGCGGTTTATTATCACTGCAGCGACTGACAATCCAAGCTCTTCCTGCTGTGCAATGCTGAGATTTTTCTCGCCGCGAACTACGCGTGTTTTAGAAGGGTGCTGGTGATAATAGGCGATGCTGCTGCCTATAAGAGCAACGAGCCAGCCTATATAGATGAAGAACATGACCGCCACAACGGAGGCGAACGCAAGATAGATAGACTCTCTTGCGGAGGCGATGAAGAAGTCCTGAAAGACCGAACCCATTAACTTCCAGATGATGGTTGTGACGAGACCGCCAATAAACGCAGAGCCAAACTGCACTCGCGTGTTTGGCAGGAAGCTATAGGCAAACGCAAATGCGAGCGACATTAATAAGACCGGTGCTATAAATGCCACAAACTCGATAATAAAAATGCCGTAGCTGAGGCTCTCCAATAGGCTATTAAAAAAATTCGTGTTGACCGATGAAGTGATGGTGATTGACAGGAAGAGCAGCAGCGGACTAACGATAACCGCGAAAAGGTATTCACTAACACGGTTTGACCACGATCGGCCCTGTCGAACTGTCCAGATGTAGTTAAAGGAACCCTCGATCTTACGCATCATGTCTAAGACGAAGTAGAGCAGTAAGCCCACGCTAGTGATGCCGATCACTTCAACCTGAAGAGCGTCTACATAGCCTAATATCTCGGCGGTAAATGTAGTCGCGTCATCGCCAAGCGGCTGTAGTAAGGTCAGCAGAGCGGGCTCTAAGGCATTGTGCACTCCTAAGCCTTTTAGTACGGCAAAGGTGAGGGCGAGTAGAGGAAAGAAGCCGATAACTGTAGTGAATACCAGGCTCATTGCGCGCAATGAGAGTTGACCTTGGAGTAGGTCGCGAACAATCGCTACGAATATCTGGCTACTTCTAAGCGCAGTCCGCTTCCAAAGCGGTAATAGGCTCCAGTCCTGCTGCCAGAGATAGCCATTAATGCTGGCTTTGACCTGTGTGATGAGGTTTTGCAGATTTGTGATTGAGATGCTCATAGGATTTTTTTCACAGACTAGTGTCGGCTAGTATACGTTAGTCGACGACATTTCTCTGTGGCCTTTTGTACACAGTGGTTCGCAAAGCTGCGCTAATAAACAGGCCTAAGTTGCTAGCTGAACAGCTTCTGTAGCAACGACGTGACCTCGTCTTTGTCGATCAGCTGTTTCTCTGTCGCGACGCGATTTTTGTATTCGATCACGCCATCCGCTAGCGAGCGTGGCGAGACGACGAGGCGGTGGGGTATGCCCATGAGCTCAGAATCGGCGAACTTCACGCCAGGGCTGGTTTTCTTGTCACGGTCATCCAGCAATACCTCTGCGCCGAGCTGCTGAGCCTGTTCATACAGGCTGTTGCCAAATTCGACGATCTGTTCAGACTTGTGTGCATCAATCAAAATGATTACCAGCTGAAAGGGCGCGATCGCTTTGGGCCAAATAATTCCATGGCCATCGTGATTCTGTTCGATGCAGGCAGCGACGACGCGGGTCACGCCGATGCCATAACAGCCCATGGGCATGATTACAGCCTTGCCGTTTTTGTCGAGTACCTTGGCATTCAGGGCTTCGCTGTATTTAGTGCCTAGCTGAAAGATATGACCGACCTCGATGCCACGCTTAATTGAGAGGGTTCCCTTGCCGTCGGGGCTGATATCGCCTTCCTGAACCTTGCGTATGTCCATGATGCTGCCGGGGCTGCAGTCATCAATCCAGTTTGCATTGATGAAGTGATGACCGGGCTTATTTGCGCCGCAGACGAAGTTGCGCATCTCGCTGGTGCTGTTGTCTGCGATACAGCGTATGCCCAGATCGGAGAGGCCAACAGGCCCTAGTGAGCCGACGGAACATGCCACTTTTTTCTGGATGAGTTCATCATCTGCAAATTCGAGTGGAGAGGCGAGCCCGCTGATTTTTGAAGTTTTAGTCTCATTCAGTTGCTGGTCGCCACGTAGTAGCAGCGCGACGATATCGTCGCTGCGCTCTCCCTCGTCATTGGCAGCATGCACGAATAGTGTCTTTACTATGCGCTGCGGCGAGGTTTCTAGTTTAGCGGCTACTTCTTCAATGGTGCTGGCTTCGCCTGTGTCTGCTAGTTCGCGAGGTTTTAACTCGCCATTATCTTCTTCAATGAGCGGCGCTGGCGTGCCCACGGCGAGCTCGATATTTGCTGCGTAAGTGGATTCACTGCTGAAAACGATCTCATCTTCACCGCTATCTGCGAGTACGTGAAATTCATGGGATGTGCTGCCACCAATATTCCCGGAATCGGCAATCACCGGGCGGTAGTTCAGACCAAGGCGGTCGAAGATATTGCAGTAGGTTTGATGCATGACGGCATAGGTTTCATCTAGGCATTCCTGACTCGCGTGAAAGGAATAGGCATCCTTCATGATGAATTCCCGTGAGCGCATGACGCCAAAACGCGGACGTCGCTCATCGCGGAACTTCGTCTGAATCTGATAGATATTCGCTGGTAGCTGGCGATAGCTGTTGTACTCATTGCGCACGAGATCGGTAATTACCTCCTCGTGAGTCGGGCCCAGACAGAATTCGCGATCGTGGCGGTCTTTAAAGCGTACTAGTTCGGGCCCCATTTGTTCCCAGCGCCCAGACTCCTCCCAGAGTTCCGCAGGTTGAACTACAGGCATAGACACTTCCATGCCATCGGATTTATTCATCTCTTCGCGGACGATCTGACTGACCTTCTGAAGTACGCGCAGCCCCAGCGGGAGCCATGTATACAGTCCGCTGGCGAGTTTACGGATTAGGCCAGCTCGCATCATCAGCTGATGGCTAACTATCTCAGCGTCGGAAGGGGTCTCCTTCACTGTCGCTATTAGGTATTTGCTCGCTCGCATGGCTGGTCCAATTCAGAATTTATTAGAGTTAAGTAGAATGTATGGCGAATATCTTAAACTATTTCAGGCAATAGCACTTTGCTAAATCAGCTACTGCAAAATGTAAGAAAGGCAGCCTTAGGCTGCCTTTCTTATGGTTCTCTATAGAATCTCTGGCTTAGAAGTAACTAGCGGGGCTAGGCTCTATCGATACCAGGATCTAGAAGTCTCTTGCTGCCTTATAGGGCAAATTCTTTCAGCTTCTTGAGAGGCAGTACCTTAACGCGAATGCTCGCAGGCTTGCGTGGAATGTCCATCATCTCGCCAGGGCGGAAAGGATTAGGTACATTCTTGCGAGCAGGACGTGCTGGACGCGCTACAGATTTGATTTTCAACAAACCTGGTAGAGTGAACTCACCAACCGCGCGCTTCTTCACGTGACGCTCGATTAGAACACCTAGCTCTTCTAGAACAGCAGCAACTTCTTTCTTGCTTATTGATGTGTTCTCTGAAATCTCATTGAGGATTTCAGTCTTTGTGTACTTCTTTTGAATAGCTGGAGTTTTGCGTGTTTTTACAGCGCTCGCTTTTTTTGATGCAGATTTCTTTGTTGATTTTTTAACAGCCATGCCCGTTCTCTTTTAGTTTAAATTATAAGTTAAGTAGAATTCGTTCTAAGAATAGTGCTTTTTCAAATTCTGTCCCGAATAGCGAGACTTCGTTTTTGCAGTTAATTTTGGCTTCTGCCCCAGAATTAAAATTCTGCCGTCTCTCAGGGGGTGTATTTATAAATCATTCACATAGCGCTAGCAAGTAAATAGTGGAACTTTCCTCCACAAGCCTCGAGTTTATCAATAGTCCGGTAAATAAAGCGTCAAAATCGCAGTTTGGCTTGCTAAAAACGTCGCAAAAGTGTGCGTATTTGCCACACATAATATTTGCTTTGTCAAACATCTTTGTTGCTAAACTAGTTTTAGATCAGGGTTTGATGATGAGTATTTTCCTAAAATTTTGAAGTCTCAAAAACGAAATCTGAATAGGCTCGCTTCCTAAATTGAATCGCAAGATGGCAATTTTTTGTTCACATCGTTGGCAATGATTTGGCTTGGTAAGATGGGTGTGGCAGAACTGTCTTCGAAAGAAAGAGGGTGCAGGAGGACGCTTTGCGACTAAAAGAAGGTGAAGATAGCTTAAAGATAGGTGCGAGAGAAAAACCATATAAGGTATAATCGCCGGCTTTTAGCAGCTCTTGCCCAAGCGAAAGTGCCTGTTTAGGCTCCAGTTGGGCTCGAAAATTGTGCTTAGCGATGGAAGTTGAGCCCAAGGGATTAAGTTCGATGCCGATTTACGAATACCAGTGTACGAAATGCGAGCACAAGTTAGAGGCTCTGCAGAAGATGAGCGAGAAGCCCCTGCTGGTTTGTCCTGCTTGCGGGAAGCGGGGCCTAAGCAAGCTAGTTTCGGCAGCGAGCTTTCGCTTAAAAGGTGGTGGCTGGTACGAGACGGACTTCAAAACGGGCAATAAGAAGCAGCTTGCCGAATCTGAGTCGGTAGCTCCGAGTGGCGATAAATCTGAAAAAGCAGGCAAGCCCGGTAAGGCAGATAATGCTAAATCCGACTCATCCTCAGGCAAGGGGGATGGCAAAGCGTCTAAAGCTAAGGAAACAGCGAAGAGTAAGGGAGCAGGCAGCGCAAAAGCCTCTTCCAAGTAATTAATCGATCGAGCGCTAGTCGCTACTAGGCCGGTCGCTACAAGATAAGCCGCGCTCCAAGCGGTTCAACACAAACAAAGCATTGAAACAGGAAAACGCTATGCGCAGTAACTATTGCGGAGAACTAAACGAATCATTTGTGGATCAGGAAGTCCAGCTATGCGGATGGGTTCACCGCCGCCGAGATCACGGTGGGGTCATCTTCCTCGATGTGAGGGATAGAGAAGGAATCGCTCAGGTTGTCTATGATCCAGATACCGTAGAAAGCTTCGCAATCGCGGAAGGCGTGCGTAATGAGTTCGTGGTCAGGGTAACTGGAATCGTTCGGCTGCGTCCTGAGGGCACGGTTAACGATGATATGGGTACAGGAAAGATAGAAGTGCTCGGCAAACAGCTAGAAATACTCAATGCTGCCGAGACTCCGCCCATACACTTGGATGATCATTTCGAGGTAGGCGAAGATATTCGACTGCGCTATCGCTATATCGACCTGCGTCGCCCTGAAATGGCCGAGAGACTGCGATTTCGCTCGAAAGTCACCAATACTGTACGCAACTTCCTCGATGGTAATGGCTTTGTCGATGTAGAGACTCCGCTGTTAACCAAGGCAACTCCCGAGGGCGCTCGTGACTACCTCGTTCCTAGCAGAACTCATCCAAACAAGTTTTTCGCGCTGCCGCAATCGCCACAGCTGTTTAAGCAGATACTCATGGCGGCGGGCATGGACCGTTACTACCAGATCGCGAAATGTTTTAGAGACGAAGACCTGCGTGCTGACCGTCAGCCGGAATTCACGCAGATCGATATTGAAACTTCATTCATGGATGAAGAGCAGATTATGGCTGTTATGGAACAGCTGATCGGTGATGTCTTTAAGAAGCACTTAGATGTAGATCTAGGTGATTTCCCACGCATGTCTCACGCAGAGGCCATGAACCGTTTCGGCTCAGACAAACCAGATCTAAGAATCGATCTGGAGCTCGTAGACATCGCGGACCTCATGAAAGATGTGGAATTCAA
>TARA_B110000858_G_scaffold67704_1_pt1 | contig 26392 bp, 24 predicted proteins | sample TARA_B110000858 | Tara Oceans TARA_B110000858 (sample SAMEA4398247) | marine metagenome | biome: Polar Biome; feature: [SRF] surface water layer (ENVO:00010504); material: water (ENVO:00002006), including particulate matter (ENVO:01000060) such as... | depth 5 m | reverse complement strand
AGGGTTAGATTCCATTTAAAGACTCGACTACATATTCCCCTTGGGTATCATTGTTAAAGAAAATAATAGAAATGTAGATATTCTCTTCGTCAAAACTCATTCTTGCTTCAGAAAACTGATTAGCCTTTCCTGTATCTACAGGCGTAATCATAAAAAAATCTTTAGCAACAGCAGCATTCTTCCATATGGTTTCGTCTAGAATACTATCAATCTTTATTTTTTCGTTTGTTTTTTGAATGGATAATCTGTAATCATGAGTGTTTACTTGACTATAAAGAAAACTTGAGAATAAAAGTAGATTAAGGAATGTAACTCTAAAATGCATTATCCAATTAATTTGACTTAAGAAAGATACTCTAATTGGACTATAATATTTAAGCAGTTTTAAATATTTTTAATGAAACTATTCCATTGTTTTACAAAAGAACTCCATTTATAATTGTGTTTAACTTTTGTGATATTTCTTTGAAATTCGTCATAGTTTATTTCTTCCATTAAATTAACTAATTTAGTTGCAATGGCCTGAGAATTTTTTGCAGTACAAAGTCCTGTATTATCATTTTTAATCAAGTCACTAAGCCCCGGGATATCACTCACTAAAAGTGGTTTGTTATAAAAGTAGGCATAAGGTGTTACTCCACTTTGTGTTGCTGAATTATAGGTTTGTGCGACACAATCTACTGCTGAAAAAAGTAGTGCTGATTCTTTGGGATTTTTATAATTAAAATCAAGCTTTACTCGATTTTTAAGCTTAAATTTTTTCACTAAGCTCATATATTTGTTTGGGTTTTCGTAACATTCTCCCGCAACATATAAATGAATATTCTCTTGTTCTTTTAAAGGTGATTTACCAAAAGATTGGATGAGTAATTCAAGGCCTTTATATTTCCTAATGAGCCCAAAGAAAAGTACGATCTTAGTCTCCGAAGGCCAGTGTAAAAGCTCTCTTGCTTTTTGTTTTTCAATTTCAGGAGGAAGGTTTGAGGAAATTGGATGAAACCCAGACCAAACAGGAACATTAAATTCTTTTTTAATTTGATCAGCAACTTGAGTAGATAAGGTTGTAAAGCCATGCATTTGATTTCCAAAATATCTATTCAATGAATTGTCCCACAAATTTGATTCATGTGGAAACCAGTTATCAACCAGAGCAATTTTTTTAATGCCTATTTCTAAACCTTTGGCAATATTTGAATAGACAGGAGCCAAAAAAGGTGTGTAATATCTAAAGATTACATTTTTTGGTTTTAGATTGTTGATATGATGTGCAATTTTTTTCCAACGCCACGGATAATATGCATGAATCTCTTGCTTAATGTCTAACTCTTCTGGAGAATCTAGTTTGCTGTAAGGGCTACTTCCAGGGAATAAAAATTTCGGATATAATTTAGTGAAGGTAATCAGCTTAACAGTAAAACCATTATTTAATAGTGCTTTTGCTAATTCATGTTGTGTTTCTGCGATTCCACCCCTATAGGGATGTGCAGGCCCTATAATGAGGTATTCCAATTTATTAATTACCATTTTATTGGGCTAAGGATCGATTTAATTCTCTGCTTCTAGACCATAGTCCTATAACTGTAGTAATTACAAAATATGAAACATAAAACCCAAAGAAAAGAGGAGATTCATAACTTAAAAATTTAAATTCGGGAAGGAAAAGCATAAAAATCCCAACGAGTCCTCTAAAAACCTCAAATATAGGGGCCCAACTATAAAAGTCCATGAGTCCTGTAAATCCAAAAATGGATAATAATAAAATGACTCCTAAATTTAGACGAAACAAAACCGTTAGTTCACTAAAATTTCCAAGTAAGTAAAGTAAAATTAAATTGATAGAAACGAAATGTATTAAAGCGATAATCTTCCATTTGCTTGAGTATTGAGGATTATATTTATTATTCGCATCTACTAATCTCGGGTTTATGGGAAATCTTTCGACAACATCTAAGGGTCTCCAACCTGTAGGCATAAACCATATTTTAAGCTTATCTATCCAATTTTTTGCATACCAAGCATCCATTGTAATTTGCCAAAAATGTTGAAAATTAATCCAAATGGGATTCCAGCTTTTAGAAGGCTTTAGCGTTCCATAAACAGGAGGTTCAAAATCTAATTCTTCTTGAAAGGTTCCGAATAATCTATCCCAAGTACAAAAAATGGCAGCTAAATTTTTATCTATATAAATAGGATTGATTGCATGATGAACTCTATGCTGAGAGGGAGTAACTAAAATATATTCTAAAAACCCTAATTTACCAATATGTTGAGTATGATACCAAAATTGTGCGAAAAGATGTAGCGGAGTTAAGGTGATAATCACTTTGGCAGGCACACCCATGAGTGCAGCAGGTATCAAGAAAATAGCACCAAAGCCAATTAGGTTCGAAATACTTTGACGTAACGCACAAGCCAAATTAAATTCTTCACTGCTGTGGTGGATCAAGTGTTGGTTCCAAAAAATATTCACTTTGTGGTTTAATCGATGTACCCAATAGGATGCAAAATCAATACAAATAAAAGCAATGATATAAACCAAAAGAGAACTTTCCAATTGGAATACCCCAATGTGTTTTAAGATAAAAGGATATGAGATTAGAATAAAAGCTAAACCTAAAGAATCTTTAATAATATTTGTCATCCCCGAACTAAGGCTCGAAAGGGTGTCCATGAAAGTATAGGTTTGTTTTTTTTTAAAATGACCGTAAGCAATTTCTATTAATACCAGAATTAAAAAAGCAGGAATTGCCCATAATAAAACTGCTGCATACGTGTTCATACCTTTTTCTTTTTGATAAAAATAAGAAATTATGAACTAATTACCCAACTCCCTTGTTTTAATAAAGGTTCAGCTTGTTTAAACTTCACAGATTTTGTCTCACCTGACGTAACATTTTTGATAGTAACTTTTTCATTTCTACCAATTTTTGGTTGCTCTCGAATGATAGTTTCGATAACTCTTCGATTAGTTTGACTGACACCGCCCCCAATAGCTCTATTGCGCGCGGCCAACTCTTCTGTATTCAATACTTCGTCTTTAGAGATATTTAAATTCTGTTTGCTCTTTGTTCGTTTTGCTTCTTGAATGCTTGAAGGATTTTGACTGGGTAAACTTCCTTTGATTAAAAAGGATAGAACCTCTTTATTTAATTGACTGAGCATACTTTTGAATAATTCAAAAGCTTCAAATTTGTAAATTAACAAAGGATCTTTTTGTTCGTGTACGGCTAATTGAACAGATTGTTTTAATTCGTCCATTTTACGTAAATGATCTTTCCAAGCTTCATCAATAATTGCTAGGGTAATATTTCGCTCAAAATCTTCAATAAGATGTTTCCCCTCACTTTCGTATGCATCTTTAAGGTTGGTTACTACATTCAATGATTTAACCCCATCGGTAAAGGGAACGACAATGCGCTCAAATTTATTCCCAGGACGTTCGTACACATCTTTAATGACTGGAAAAGCCGTTTTTGCATTAAGAGCTGTTTTTTCTTCATAATGCTTTAATAAGGCATTGTAGAGGGTGTGGATTAATTCATTTTCAGAGGTCTCTAAAAACTGCTCTTCTGAAATGGGAGCAGTCATGGAAAAGCTAGTAATTATTTCAAACTCAAAGTTTTTATAATCATTTGCGGATTTGTTGTTAAGTGTAATATCTTCACAAGTGTCAAATAGCATATTTAAAACATCTAACTTCAGGCGTGAGCCTTTGAGTGCGTGTTTTCGTCTTTTATAAATAACTTCTCTTTGAGCGCTCATTACATCGTCGTACTCTAAAAGGCGCTTACGAATCCCAAAGTTATTTTCTTCAACTTTTTTTTGTGCCCTTTCAATAGATTTAGTCATCATGGAATGTTGAATAACTTCTCCTTCTTCTAATCCCATTCGGTCCATCACTTTGGCAACTCGATCAGAGCCAAAAAGGCGCATTAGATTGTCTTCTAATGAAACATAGAATTGTGAACTTCCCGTATCTCCTTGGCGTCCAGAGCGACCACGTAACTGCCTATCTACTCTTCGTGAATCATGACGCTCTGTCCCAATAATTGCCAAACCACCTGCATCTTTCACTATTTGAGAAAGTTTGATATCCGTTCCTCGACCTGCCATATTAGTTGCAATGGTTACGATCCCTGGATTTCCAGCTTCAGCTACAATATCGGCTTCTTTTTTATGCATTTTAGCATTTAAGACATTGTGCTTAATTTTTCTAATATTTAGCATTTTACTTAAGAGCTCTGAAATCTCAACTGAAGTTGTACCAATTAAAACGGGTCTTCCAGCTAAAGAAAGTTCAGTAACTTTTTCAATTACCGCGTTATATTTCTCTCGCTTGGTTTTATAGATTAGATCGTCATCGTCTTTTCTTGCGATAGATCTATTGGTTGGAATTTCAATCACATCTAATTCATATATTTCCCAAAACTCCCCGGCCTCAGTTGCAGCAGTACCTGTCATTCCGGAAAGCTTCTCGTACATTCTGAAATAATTTTGAAGTGTTATTGTCGCGTAGGTTTGGGTAGCAGCTTCAATTTTCACATTTTCTTTGGCTTCAATGGCTTGATGCAGTCCATCTGAATATCGACGTCCCTCCATGATTCGTCCAGTTTGTTCATCCACAATTTTTACCTTGTTTTCCATGACCACATATTCCACATCTTTTTCAAAAAGAGTGTAAGCTTTGAGTAACTGATTCATACTATGAATTCGTTCACTTTTAATATCAAAATCTTTAAATAATACATCCTTCTTGGAGGCTTCTTTTTTAGCTTCTAATTCTTGAGCTTCAATTTTGGCAATTTCTCCTCCAATATCAGGAAGTATAAAAAAGTTTTTGTCGTCATTGTTTTCAGAAAGAAGCTCGATTCCTTTTTCTGTTAAGTCAATTTGATTATTTTTTTCATCAATCACAAAATATAAGGCTTCGTCAACCTTTGGCATTTCACGATTATTGTCCTGCATGAAATGATTTTCTGTTTTTTGAAGCAGTTGTTTTATACCTTCTTCACTCAGAAATTTTATTAAAGCTTTATTTTTTGGAAGTCCTCTAAAAACTCGGTAAAGCAGTAACCCTCCCTCAGAAGTATCACCGGCTTTTATTCTCGATTTTGCCTCTGCTAATAAGCTCGTAAGAAGACTTTTTTGTGTTGTCACTAAATCCCCAATATTAGATTTTAAAACGTCAAACTCGTGCCGGTCTCCTTCTGGAGTGGGTCCAGAAATAATGAGAGGTGTTCTTGCATCATCAACCAAAACCGAATCTACTTCATCCACAATCGCATAATTATGTCTGCGTTGAACTAAATCTTCAGCAGTATTTGCCATATTGTCTCTGAGGTAATCAAAACCAAATTCGTTGTTTGTACCATAGGTAATGTCTGCTAAATAAGCATTTTTTCTTTCTTGACTATTGGGCTTGTGATAATCTACACAGTCAATACTCAATCCATGAAACTGAAAGATTGGTGCCATCCAAGCGCTATCTCTTTTAGCCAGATAATCATTTACGGTTACAAGATGTACTCCTTTTCCTGTCAATGCATTAAGGTAAACAGGAAGAGTAGCTACAAGAGTTTTTCCTTCTCCAGTTTGCATTTCAGCAATTTTACCTTGGTGTAGTGCAATTCCTCCAATGAGTTGAACATCGTAGTGAATCATGTCCCAGATAATGGGTTTTCCGGCAGCATCCCAAGAATTAGACCAATGGGCTTTATCACTTACTAATTTGATGTAACTATTAGCTTGTGAGAGCTCACGGTCATAAGCAGTAGCATTTACTTCAATTATAGTGTTTTCTACAAATCGCTTTGCAGTTTCTTTAACTACTGCAAATGCTTCAGGGAGGATAGTGTTTAGAACTTGTTCAACAGCCTTGTGAGCTTCCCCATCTTGAGTGTCGATTTGCTTATACAAACTCTCTTTAACATCAATATCATTGGTATCTGTTGCTTCTTTTTTTAGCTGACTTATGCTTATGTCAATGCTGCTTCTGGCTGCTCTAATCTGTTGTTTAAAGTCAATTGTTTTTTGACGAAGTGCATCATGAGAAAAGTTTTCGAAGATTTTTTGATGCTTATTAATTTCAGCAATCAAAGGGGTTATCTTGCTTAAATCTTTTTTTGTTTTATCTCCTACAAATGTCTTTAATATTCTATTTAAAAAACTCATATACTCTTTGAGGTGTTTTCTTTAATTATTCAAAAGTAACTAAAAAAAAAGCCTCAATAAAAGACTTTTTAAATTCGTTATATAGAATACATTAGTATTCATCTTCATTCCAGAGATAGTCATCTTCTGTGGGGAAATCAGGCCATATTTCCTCTATTGATTCATATACATCTTCTTCGTCCTCCATAGACTGTAAGTTTTCAACAACTTCTAAGGGCGCTCCAGTACGAATTGAAAAGTCAATGAGTTCATCTTTAGTGGCAGGCCATGGCGCATCACTTAGGTAGGAAGCAAGTTCTAAAGTCCAATACATAGTATTATATTTTTTGCAAAAATAGATTTTTATACAAATTATGCAACTAATTTAAGAGTTTAGTTTCCACTCCATTTAATTTCTTCAATCTTTAATTCGGCCGCAAAAGTTCTAGAAAGTGTAAAAAAATAGTCTGAAAGGCGATTCATGTAAACAATTAAGATAGATGAGATTGACGCTTCTTGTTGAAGTTCAGTTACCTGCCTTTCTGCTCTTCTGCATACACATCTTGCAAGGTGGGCGTAGGAAATTAAAATATGCCCTCCTGGGATTATAAAGTTTTCTAATGGCTTTAGTTTTAAAGTAAGGGAATCAATTTCATGTTCAAGGAACTTGACAGCGTTCATTTTAATTAGCGTTAAATTTTTTGGAATATTTTTTTCTGAATCAACAGATAATTGGGCTGCAATTGTCATTAATTGTTTTTGAATTTTAAGTAAAGAGCCCTGTACCTCTTCTAATTTTGTTGTATCTCGAATTATTCCTAGCCAGGCAATTAATTCATCAATAGTTCCATAGGTTTTGATTCGAAGGTTGTGTTTGGGTACCCTTTCTCCAGAAATTAAACTTGTAAAACCTGTATCTCCGGTCTTGGTATAGACTTTATTTTCTTTCATATTCTATCTTTGATTATTAGTTTATTGGTTTTTTGAGTTTAGATAAATCAAAGATATTAAATCCGAACTATTTATAAACTTTTCTTAAAATTAGTAATGGTCCTTTTTTCTTTAAGTCGTCCACTCAGAGCTAGCAAGAAAAATAAAACGCCAACAAAACCTGCCCATCGGGAAATTATGTCTCCAAAGCGAACATAGAAGGTCATTTTGTTCCTGGAACTAATATTTCCTATAAGTACCGTTTTAGTGTTATAAAGTGTTTGTTTTAGGATTTCACCCCTTGCATCAATGATACAGGAAATCCCAGTATTGGCACTTCGAGCAATATCTCTTCGGGTTTCAATAGCTCTAAGACGTGTGTAACTGAGTAGTTGTTTATGTCCTGGACTTTCTCCCCACCAAGCATCATTGGAAATAACTGCCAAGAAAGTGGCACCTTCCTTAACATAGCCTGTAACAAATTCTCCAAAAATAGATTCCCAGCAAATAATCGGTGCTGCTTTTTCCTTGAGTTCGGAGTGGTTAAAGATAGATCTTTTACTTTGGGTCATTCGACTTGCAATCGTCCCACCTAGATCTAGCATCAGATCACCCAAAAGAGGTTTTAACATAGATTTCATAGGTAAATTCTCTACACCAACAACTAATTTTGATTTGTGATAAACCTGAGGTTTTTGATTGTATTGTTCCCCTAAGGCAGAATTGTAATATTCTATCCAAAGTCCTTTTCTAACTAAATTTGCCGACAACGAAGGGGCTTTTTCTTGAATATAAATGTCATAATACTGAATTCCACTAATGAATTGGGTCGCTGGAATTACGGCTAACTCTTTTTGAATATCTTGATGAAGGATACTTTTTGGATATACTTTTAACTCCTCACCATAGCCTTCAGGAAAATAGGTTTCGGGGGAGAGAATATAATCAAGAGAATCTTTGAAAAATGGTTTTGTTTGATCCATCCAAAGGGATAAAAATTTTGAATTGGTTAATTCATATTTGGTATCATATGGATCAATGTTTGGTTGAACAAGGGCAACTTTAATATTCTTTTCATCATCGGAAACCTGTTGGTATAGAAAAAGCGAGCCAACTATAGGTAGGGCGATGAAAAGTAAAGGCCCAATTAGTTTGTTGACTAAGGGTTTTAAACTTGATGATAATTCATGTTTTTTCAAGATGCTAAAAATCCATACATTGATAACCAATACCCATAGAGAACCGCCATAAACTCCGGTATATTCATACCACTGAATCCAATAAATTTTTTCTGAAAAAACGTTTCCTAAGGTAAGCCAAGTCCAAGAAAAATCCCACTCGAGATGGAACTTTTCAAAGGCAATCCACAATGCAATGAAAAATATATATCCACTTCGATTTGCTAATCTTCCTTTGGTCCATGAGAAACATAGAAACACCAAAGAGTAAAAAAGGCTATTACATAAAATGGCAAATAACATTCCAAATAAAGAAGAATTGACTAACCACCAGGTTGTAAGTCCATTCCAAAAAAGAAAAGTGAGGAAGCTGTATAAGAAGATACGCACCCCTTTTTTATTTTGATTATCCTTTCTAATAATGTCTTCAAGGAAGAGTAGCGGAATTAATCCCACAAAGACCAACAGGGTAATTCCATTGATTGGCCATGAAGTTGCTAGTAATACTCCAGACCCAATAGCTAGTATAAGTTGTTTAATTGTCTTAGACATTTCCACGAATTTAAATTTTTTTGGGGCTTTAGCAATCACTATATTGTCAAAAATTATAAATATTTATTTGTGAGGCTTATTATAAGAAATATTCCTAACTTTTTTACCTCATTAAATTTCCTTTGTGGATGTTTCGCTGCTACCTTAGCTTATAAGAATTTATTTGAGGCGGCTTTTTTGATGGTTTTGCTTGGTGCTTTTTTTGATTTATTCGATGGTCTTTTTGCTCGCTTACTCAAAGCAGAAAGTCAGTTTGGATTACAATTTGACTCAATGGCTGATCTTATTACTAGTGGAATAGTTCCAGGAATTGTTATGTATAAGCTCTTTTTAGAGATAGGTATTCGTGAAATTGATTTCACTATTGTAGTGTTTCAAAATGATTTTACCTTTTCTTTTGCACCCTTTGCCTTGGTCGGTTTTTTGATTTCTCTTGGAGCGGCGGTACGCCTCTCCAATTTTAACATTGACACCGAACAACGTTACGAGTTTAAAGGTTTACCTGCACCTGCCAATGCTCTTTTTATAGTGGCGCTTCCTTTGTTGATGGAACACCCACTATTTGCATTTTTAAAGCCCTTTCTCTCCACCTATACCGCTTTGGTATTTATATCAATTATTTCAGCTGTTTTAATGAATGTTCGATTGTCTTTGTTTTCTTTTAAAATCCAGTCTTTTAATATAAAACAATATGGATTTCAATTATTTTTAGTTGTTCTAGCATTGCCTTCTTTTTACTTTTTACAATGGGCAGCCGTTCCAGTAATGATTGTAATTTATCTATTTTTAAACATTATTCGTAATAGTTTTAGATAAGATTTATTTCATTGTGATTCATGTATTATAGATCAATCTCATTAATTCGAAAAACAATTAATATTCGACAATTGTTAACAAATAATCTTCCATTTCTTTCAAGGTTTTTTAGAAAGAGAGTTTCTTTTTACGAAGCTCAAAATTTTGTCCTAGATATACTTTTCTTACCATTTCATCAGAAGCTAATTCTTCAGGGGTTCCTGCTTTAAGTATACTTCCCTCAAACATAAGGTAGGTTTTGTCAGTAATGGCAAGAGTTTCTTGAACATTATGATCGGTAATTAAAATACCAATATTTTTCTTTTTTAAATGCGCAACAATACGCTGAATGTCTTCAACTGCAACAGGATCTACTCCTGCGAAGGGTTCGTCTAGTAGAACGAATTTTGGGTCAGTAGCCAAGGAACGGGCAATTTCTGTTCTTCTGCGTTCTCCACCGGAAAGTAAGTCTCCTCTGTTTTTACGGATATGATTCAATCCAAATTCTTCAAGTAAGGATTCCATTTTTTCTTTTTGAGCTGATTTGGAAAGCTCAGTCATCTGTAATACACTTAAAATATTATCTTCAACACTTAATTTCCTAAATACTGAAGCCTCTTGAGCTAAATAGCCAATACCAAGTTGCGCTCTTTTGTACATTGGGAATTTACTTATCTCTTGATCATTTAGAAATATAGAGCCATTATTGGGTTTGATTAGTCCTACAATCATATAAAAAGAAGTTGTTTTGCCAGCGCCATTAGGACCCAGCAATCCAACGATTTCGCCTTGAGAAACTTCAAGAGAAATACCTTTAACTACTTTACGCCCCTTATAAGCTTTTTCTATTTTGCTTGCGCTTAACTTCATTTTATCTTCTTGTATATTAAATAATCATTTTTCCTCCTACTAAAGTAGAAATTTTTAGGGCTTTCATCACTACTGTTTTAGAAAGGTTATGCATAAAACGGTTTTATAAATGGTATTTTATGTAGTAACAACAGCTAAGTAATCCTGAAGTAATATGAGTACAAAGATAAATGTAAGAAGTCCGTTTTATTTATAATAAAGACTTGTTTTTCTAATCTAAAACTTAGTTTATATATCTCAAACTTATTATTCATAAACCTCTCATTTATAATACTCCTGAAGTGATTAATTCTAAAACTAGATTAGACATTTTTAAGGGATTTATTTTGATTTTTCGTTACTATTTTTGAAATTAGAATACTTACTTCGTAAAGAATTAATATTGGAATGCTAACTATAATTTGACTAACAACATCAGGAGGGGTGATTATAGCAGATAGACTCAAAACAACTACAAGCGAAATCTTTCTATTTTTCCTTAAAAATTCTGGAGTAACTATACCTATACGTGTCAAAAAATAAATTATTATTGGCAATTCAAAGATAATTCCTGAAGCTAAAACAGAAGCCCTTAATAAACCAATATAGCTACTTAAATCAAAATCATTAAAGATCTCACTACTCACAGAATAGTTCCCCAGGAAGTTGATTGAAAGAGGTGTGACAATATAATATCCAAATAAAACACCGAGAAAGAATAATATCGAAGCTATAAAGATAAAACCCCGTGCATTTTTACGTTCTTTCTCATATAATCCTGGACTTATAAACTTCCAGAATTCATAAATAATGTAAGGAAAGGATATAATAAATCCAGCGAGCACAGAAGTCCAAAGGTGAGCTGAAAATTGCCCTGCCATCGTTCTACTTTGAATACGGAAAGGTAATTCCTCAATACAAAAACTATTTCCTTGACCTAGTGTTTGAGATATAGAACAAAACCAGCGATAGGTAATGAAGTCTTTGTTTTTAGGACCAAACAAGAGCACATCAAAAATAAAATCTTTAAAAACAAAAGCAACTGTTGCAATAATGACAATAGCTAATACCGACCGAATTAAGTGCCATCGTAATTCTTCTAAGTGATCCAAAAAAGACATTTCATCTTTCGGGGGAGTTTTATTCATTAGTTTGTATTACTTTTTTTAAAATATTTAACAAAAATATCAAAAACAATTGTTTTCAAATAAGATAAAATTCTTATTACTTATTTTTCTTTAAATGTATGATTTTAGTTTGTTTCTAATTTGTAAACCGAGATAAAAAGAGTTACATTAGAAAGTGAAAATATCTTTTAAATTAATAACTCATTTTAAATCTGAATGAATTCCGAAGATCTAAAAAAAGCATTAAAGAAGCACTTTGGTTTTTCAACTTTTAAGGGCTTGCAAGAAAATGTTATTTCCCATTTACTTAATCAAGAAAATAGTTTTGTCATAATGCCTACAGGGGGAGGCAAGTCATTGTGTTATCAACTTCCCGCTCTTATGCAAGAAGGTACTGCTATAGTCGTATCTCCACTTATTGCACTAATGAAAAATCAAGTAGATGCCATACGTGGTATTTCCTCTGAAGATGGTATTGCCCATGTGTTAAATTCCTCTTTAAATAAAACAGCTATAGAGCAAGTTAAATCTGACATTCGAAATGGTTTAACAAAACTGCTTTATGTTGCTCCTGAGTCTTTATCTAAACAAGCAAATATTGATTTTTTTAAAACAGTTAAAATTTCATTTCTAGCTGTTGATGAAGCTCATTGTATTTCAGAATGGGGTCATGATTTTAGACCTGAATATCGAAATCTTAGAGCAATTTTAAATCAGCTCGAACAATCCATACCGATTATTGCTTTAACAGCAACAGCAACTCCAAAGGTACAAGAGGATATTATGAAAAATCTGGGCATTGTTGGTGCAAGATTATTCAAAGCCTCCTTTAATCGTCCTAATTTATACTATGAAGTACGTTCTAAAACAGCTGAAGTAGAGTCTGATATTATTCGTTTCATCAAAGAAAATTCTGGAAAGTCAGGAATAATTTATTGCCTCTCAAGAAAACGCGTGGAAGAATTAGCTCAAATGCTTCAGGTAAACGGAATAAATGCATTGCCTTATCACGCTGGCTTAGACTCAAAATCTAGGATTAATCATCAAGATCAATTTCTAAAAGACGATTGTGATGTCATTGTAGCTACAATAGCTTTTGGAATGGGTATTGACAAACCTGATGTGCGCTTTGTAATTCATAATGACATTCCAAAAAGTATTGAGAGTTATTATCAAGAAACAGGTCGTGCAGGGCGTGATGGTGGAGAAGGTCATTGTTTGTCATTTTATGCTTATAAAGACATTGAAAAATTAGAAAAATTCATGTCAGGGAAGCCTTTGGCAGAACAAGAAATTGGGATGGCTTTGTTGGGTGATATGGTTGCTTATGCTGAGACTTCTATCTCTAGGCGAAAATATATTCTTCATTATTTTGGTGAAAAATTTGACAATAAGACTGGAGATGGAGGAGATATGGATGACAATATGCGCTTTCCTAAAAAACGTTTTGAAGCACAAAATGAACTCAGTTTACTTATCGAGACTGTTCTTTTAACAAAAGAAAAATACAAAGCTAAGGAAGTTGTTAAAACCTTAATTGGCGAAAAAAATGCTCTAATACAATCTCATAAAACACACAAGGCAATTTTTTTTGGTAAGGGAGCTAAAAAAGGCGATTTCTTCTGGACAGCTTTAATTCGTCAAGCTTTAGTTGAAGGATATTTACTTAAAGAAATTGTGACCTATGGAATATTGAAAGTCACTTCACGAGGTATAAATTTTAATTCAAAACCTGAGTCATTTCTTATGACAGAAGATCATAATTATGACGCTCTTTCAAGTGTAAATGTCATTCAGAATAAATCACAAGGAATTCTTGATTTGTCATTAATGAAGCTTTTGATAAGCTTACGTAAAGATGTTGCTAAAACAAGCCACGTTCCACCCTATGCCGTTTTTCAAGAATACTCACTGGAAGACATGTGTCTTAAGTATCCCATAAATCACGAAGAGTTGATTAATATAAATGGTGTGGGAGAAGGTAAAGCAAATCGATACGGAGGCCATTTTTTAAAATTGATTAACTCTTATGTTAAAGAAAATCAAATCGTTCGGCCTGACGATCTGATTGTTAAAAGCACAGGAATTAATTCTTCTCTCAAGTTATATTTAATTCAAAATATTGACAGAAAATTACCACTCGATGATATTGCCTCTGCAAAAGGAATGAATATGGAAAAGTTAGTTACCGAGATGGAAACTATCGTATTTTCAGGAACACGCCTAAATATTGATTATTGCATCGAAGATCATTTTGATGAAGATCAAATTGAGGAATTATATCATTATTTTATCGAAGCTGAATCCGACTCTATAAAGGAAGCCTTTGCTGAGTTTGATGGAGATTATGACGAGGAGGAGTTACGTTTATATCGCTTGAAGTTCATGAGCGAAATTGCCAATTAAACTTTTGGGATTAAAGGGGTTTATTATCTTTGCCTTCAAATAAAATTATTATGGAAGGTATTTACGCAAAATTCGAAACCTCTAAAGGGGATATACTAGTTCAACTTACATATGATAAAACTCCAGGGACTGTTGGAAATTTTGTGAGTTTAGCAGAAGGGAAACAAAAAAATGATCATAAAGGCGAAGGGATTCCTTATTATGATGGATTAAAATTTCATCGTGTAATTACCGATTTTATGATTCAAGGAGGTTGTCCACAAGGAACAGGAACAGGAAGTCCTGGATATCAATTCAATGACGAATTTCATTCTGATCTAAAGCACAATAAAGCAGGGACTCTTTCTATGGCTAATTCTGGTCCTGGAACAAATGGAAGTCAATTCTTCATTACACACGTTGCAACTGATTGGTTAGATGGTAAACATACGGTTTTTGGATATGTTGTTGAAGGCCAGGACATCGTTGATTCGATTGCACAAGGAGACACCGTTAATGCTTTACATATTGAGCGTCATGGCGATGCTGCGAAAGTATGGAATGCATCAAAGGCATTTGTAGAGTTTAATTCAAGTGGAGCAACAAGAAAAGAAGCTGCAAGAGAGGCTGCTGAAAAAGCGATGCATTCCCTTACGGAAGGGATGCAGAAAACGGATAGTGGTTTGTATTACTCAATAACTAAAGAAGGAACCGGTGAGCATCCCCCAAAAGGATCAAAGGTTTCTGTTCATTATAAAGGGACATTAGTAGATGGGACTGTTTTTGACTCATCGTACCAAAGAGATCAGCCCATTGAATTTGCTGTAGGATTAGGGCAAGTTATTTCAGGATGGGATGAAGGAATTCTGTTGCTTAAAAAAGGCGCTAGAGCTCGTTTCGTGATCCCAAGTCACCTAGGTTATGGAGCACAAGGTGCAGGTGGAGTGATTCCTCCAGATGCAACTTTAATCTTTGAAGTAGAGTTGGTAAGCTTTTAAGTTCTTTCCTCGGGACTGTTTCCAGGATGCCATTTAATATTACAACCTAAACTAGGATATTGTAGACTGTCTAGGTTTTGTTTTTTTAACATTTTATCACAAGCTTGATGAAGATCATCACCTGTAATGGAAATGTCATTCTTTGGACGTGAAGCATCGTATCTTCCTCTATACATTAATTCCAAATTTTCATCAAAAAGATAAAAGTCAGGAGTACATGCTGCTTGATATTGATGAGCGACTTCTTGGTCAGCATCAAATAAATAAGGAAAAGAGAATTTTTTTTCAAGTGCCAATTTATTCATTTCCTCCGGCCCATCCTGAGGGTGCGTTTTAGAACTATTGCTTGAAATACCAATCGTAGCGACACCAACTTTTGAAAAAGTTTTTGCACTTTTAATAATCGCCTCCATAAGATGAATAACATAGGGACAGTGATTGCACATGAAAATTACCAGTGTTCCTTTTTCACCTTTGAGTTCTTCCAGGTTTTTGTTTATATTTTCAACTACATCAGGTAGATTGAAATTAGGGGCATGGGTTCCCAGGGGAAGCATGTATGATTCTGTCAATGCCATTTTTTTTATTTAGCTGAATTTAAAAGTAGTATTTTTATACCAATCAAATAGTATTTATGATTGACTATACTACTTTCGAAAAAATAGACTTACGCGTGGGAACGATTCTTTCTGTTAAAGATTTTCCAGAGGCAAAAAACCCTGCTTTTCAATTACAAATTGATTTTGGCCCTCTGGGGACTTTAAAATCTTCAGCCCAAATTACTGATCGTTATTCTTCAGAAGAATTAGTTAACCGTCAAATAGTTGCTGTGGTTAATATTGGAACGCGAAAGGTGGCAAATTTTGAAAGTCAATGTCTAGTTTTAGGAGCTACAGAAGGAAAAGATGTTATACTGCTCGCCCCTGAATCTAAGCTACCAAATGGCCAACAAATACTTTAAATCACATTTTATCCGATAAGTACAAAGCATTAGTTAAAATCCGATTCGTACCAAACCAAAAGGCTCTGAAGTTTGTGTTATCGGTTAAAACAATCACCCTTCCTTCACCTAACCTACTTACTTTGAAAGGAACAGTATTTTTTAAAAGTGCTAAATTTTCTTCAGAAATATAACCACTTAACAAAGGAGCTGAAGTATATTGAATTGGATTATTATAGCTCTGTTCGTCGGCTTTCATGTAAATATTTGAATTTCTAAATATGGGTAGTGTTGTGTTTTGGTAACCAAAATTAATAGGATGACTTCTGTCAATTATTGTATTAAAAATAGCTCCTCTGGTTTGCTGGGCTCCTTCAAAAAGCTCTTTTTTTTCAAAACTTATTTCTTTAGCGACTAAACTTTTATTAACAAAATCTAGTTTGATAAATTCGTTTTCATTTAACCATTTTATTGTGTTCTGGTATCCAATAAGGGTACCTCCTTTATTAACGAATTCTTTTATTTTTTCAGTATAATCATTTAAGCCAGTACCAGAAAAATCAGGAATAATGAAATGTGTATAACGACTCAAATCATTTTGATTCAAATTTCGAATATCTATTTTACTTATTGTGATTTCGTGTCTAATATCCATTAAATGCCATATTTCTCCAGCATCATAGCTTTTTACTCCATCACCAACTAAAAGAGCAATTTCAGGTTTTTTTACTGTTGTAAATTTCCTTGAACCTAAATCAATTCCCTTTGTATGTCCGCTATTAACTCCGTCAATAATTATATGAGTTTCTTTTGATGCTTTTTTCAGTATTTCATAAAGATCATTTTCGCTGATAGACTGATTTTTAGCAGGAATCATGTAGGTTCCATAGTCATAAGTTTTGTTTTCTAAAGTAAAAGGAGTAAGTCCAATTTTTATTCTAATATTATGCTTTTGTAACTTATTTAATAGTTTAGGAACATTATAATTATGCGCTTCAAAAAGATAAGCATAAGAACTTTTTTTAGTAATCTTACCTTCTGATTCTTTTAATTCAGTTACTAGACTACCTATGTTGTTTGTATTGTTTTCATAAGAATGATTTAAATTTAATGCATAAGGAAAGGTCCAAGCTGAGACATCATAGAATAAACTATCTTTAAATTTACTTTGAGTAGAAAACATAGCACGAATTAATTTACTCTTTGTTTGCTCTAAAGGAATAATGTAGCTTGCTTCTGGACTGTATTTATTACCGTTTTTAACGACTTCATTCTTTAACTCATGAAATTGTATTTGATGTCTGTCTAGAATTTTAGCTAAATGATAGGTAGTTGTGGGATCTTTAAGGTTTCCAAATAAAATCGCTTTTTGTTTGTCTTTTTTGGCTTCACTCATGGAAATTTTATGAAAATTCCTAAAATAATTTAATAACTCTACGCGCAATGATATTGAAGCTTTTAGAGTCGAAAAAATAGCTGTCAATTGATTACGAATTGTAAAAGGAAAAGTAAGTAAGCCATTATCGCTTTCTTGAATATGACCTCGTGAACTTGCTTGTTCAAATAAAATCCCTATTCCACCATTAATATCTGGATAAGCAGATCCTTTACCAAAGTAAAAATCATCATAATCTTCTTCAGAGTAGTAGAGTGATCCTAAATTGTTGAATGCCTCAATATGGAATTCACTTATTTTTTTGGTAAGCTCTTGATTTAAATCAGGGGTTAGTGGGTTAACTCGCGAAGGAATTCCAGGTTGAAAAAAGAAACTTGAGTTAGTGCCCATTTCATGGTGGTCTGTTAAAATATTAGGAAGCCATTTTGAATAAGATTTTAAGCGTGCTTGGGATTCTGGCAACTGTCCGGCAAGCCAGTCTCGGTTTAGATCAAACCAATAATGATTGGTCCTACCTCCGGGCCAAACTTCTCTATATTCCCTGTCATTTGGATCAGAAGTAAGATTTTTATTTTTATTAGTATTTGCCCAATATGCAAATCTTTGAAGACCATCTGGATTGAAACTGGGATCGATCAATATGACAACATTCTTCAATAATTCAACAGTTTCGTCAGACTTACTAGCCGCAAGATGATATACTGCCAACAGACCAGCATTAGCTCCACTTGGTTCATTTCCGTGAACTGAAAAACCTTGGTAAACAATTAAAGGTTGTTTTGAAACATCAATTGATTGTCCATCTGGTTTCGTTAACCTTACGTGCGTCTTTTGAATAGCATCCAAATTAGAATGATTTTCAGGACTTGTAATCGTTAGTAATAAAAGTGGACGACCTTCATGGGTTTCTCCTCTTTTTTCAATGCTAATTCGATTTGACACTTCTGCAAGACGGTACATGTAATTCACTAATTTATCATGTGAAACATGCCACGATCCCACTTCATAGCCTAAAAGATCCTTTGGAGTTGGAATATTATCATCGTATGGATGATTGGCGTCTAAATAATAATCAAGGGTTACTTGACTAAACAATAAACTACATAGAAATAGGCTTAACAGTGTAAATGATTTTCTCATGAGTTGAATTATTATATACCTTTAAAGTTAATAATTAATTGAATGAAAAAATAAAATGAGTTTGTTTTAAAAAAAAGTATTTGTTTTAGGTCTGATTTTTACTAATCTGATCAGGAGAATAGTTTTTCTGGTGACGTTCACTAATCACTTCCGTACCTCGCTGTTTTAAAATATATTGAATGGTTTCATCAAGCATTGAAGTAAAATTATTAAAATCTTCTTTGTATAGATAAATTTTGTGTTTTTTAAAATAGAATGTACCGTCGTCATTTGTAAATTTTTTACTCTCAGTAATAGTGAGGTAGTAATCATTCGCTTTTGTTTCCCTAACATCAAAAAAGTAGGTTCTTCGACCTGCTCTTAGGATTTTGGAATAAATTTCTACTGGATTTTCATTATTTATATAATGCACGCTAATTTAAATATTAAGTTCAGGGCAATTTTATTAAAAAAATATTTAATATCCTATTATTTGGAAATATCTGATTGTTGTTTTTCTGACAACTTTTTATAATAGCCTTTAATTTCAATTAAATCCTTGTGTTTACCTTGTTGAACAATTTGACCATTTTCAAAAACAATAATTTGATCGGCATGTTTTATGGAAGAAATACGATGACTAACAATAATGGTTGTTTTGTCGCTTGAAATGGATTTTAGATGTTTAAGAATTTCTTCTTCAGTATCAGTATCTACTGCTGAAAGGCAGTCGTCTAAAAGTAAAATTTTAGGATCTTTAATAAAAACACGCGCAATAGAAACACGCTGAATTTGACCCCCAGAAAGTGTTACTCCTCGTTCTCCGAGTAATGTTTTGTATCCATCTTTAAATTTCATTATGTTTTGGTGAACTGCTGCTCTTTTTGTTGCAGCGATAATATCTTCCTCCTTTGCTTCAATTGAACCAAATCGGATATTTTCCTCTATGCTTTCTGAAAATAAAAAAGCATTCTGTGGGATATAACCAATCGCTGATCTCAGCTCTTCAAGGCGATATTTCTTTAAATCTTTACCGTCGAGTTCAATTTTACCTTCACTAGGATCATATAAGCGAGAGATTAAATCCAAAAGCGTAGACTTTCCAGACCCTATATTACCGATAACTCCAAGGGTGGTTCCCTTTTTAATATTAAAATTAATATGTTTTATAGCTTGTATTTTTGTTTCGGGATAGTATAGTGAAACGTTTTTGAAACTTAAGTTTCCTTTAATTTTTTGATTAACGCCAGTACCATCCTCAATTTCAGGACGTTCTTTTAAGAAGACATTAATTCTTTTTTGTGATGCTTCAGCTTGTTGGATAATTGAGGTAATCCAACCAACTACTGCAACTGGCCATGTAAGCATATTTACATAAATAATGAATTCAGCCAATACACCAATTTTGATTTGATCATTTATGTATTGATTCCCCCCAACATAAATAACAATAATGTTACTAAAGCCAATGAGTAAAATCATTAACGGAAAAAACCAAGCCTGTAATCTGGCAAGGCCCATGTTTTTATGATAACTTTCAACAGCTAGAGTGTTAAAACTAGTATTCATTTGATGCTGGAGGTTGTAAGACTTAATTACTGCAATTCCACTAAAACCTTCTTGTGCAAAAGATGACATTTTGGATAACATTTCCTGAACTAAAGTACTTTTAATATTAATTATTTTACTTAATTTATAAATGATATAAGATAAAATAGGTAAGGGCAAAATAGTATATAATGTCAATTCAGGAGCGATGCTAATCATGTATGAGATTACAATAATAAACAAAGAAATAGTATTTATGCTGTACATAAAAGCTGGCCCAACATACATCCGAACTTTTCCAACGTCTTCACTGATTCGATTCATTAAGTCTCCAGTTCGATTATTTTTATAAAATCGTTGGGTTAGTCTTTGATAATGCCAAAAAATTTCATTCTTTAAGTCAAATTCAATGAACCGAGAAACGTTAATGATTGTTTGACGCATCCAAAAAGTAAGAAATCCAGATACTATTGTAGTCCCGATTATAATTAAAATATTAACCAACAAAATATTTTGAATCTGTTCAAAATTACCATCGGAACTTTTTAAAAAATTCTCTACAGCGGTTAGAGAATCTCCAATGAGACGGGGGGCGAAGAGTGAAAAAATACGTGCAACTATTGTAATTAAAAACCCTATTAAAAGTTTAATACGATATTTAAAAAAATACTTATTAATATATTGAAGTTCTTTCATAATAGAAATTTCAAATATAATTAAATGCGTACGCTTAATATAAATTTTGTTGTTTAAACTTTTAGGTGATATTGTTGTTATATTTTCATATTAATAAATTATTTTTGCATTTGATAAAGTTCTAAAACATGCTCACACGCCGACACATTCGTATTAAAGTAATGCAGTCAGTTTATTCCTTTAGTCTTGGACAAAACAACAACTTAGAAAAGGAAGTTCTTTTTTTTAAAGAAAGTGTAGGGCAAACTTTCAATCTATACCTTTTATTACTTGGGCTATTTAAGTCACTTCACGCTTACGCTGAAGAACAATTAGAAACTATTCAAAAAAATAAAATTCAGAACGAAGCTCAATGTAAAATTCTTCAGAATTTTACTCAAAATCGAGTGCTTATTTTTTTTAAAGAACATAAGGTCTTATCTAAACAACTTGACAACAAGAAACTTGTGAAATGGGATTTGGAATTTAAATTTTTAAAAGATTTATTTATTGAAGTATCAAATTCTCAAGTGTTTAAAGATTATCATGAAATTGAAAATCCTTCAGAGGAAGATGATTTGAATTTTACCACTAAACTATTTAAAAATCATATTGCAACTTCAAATTATCTTTATGACTTCGTAGAGGATAACTGTTTAACATGGACAGATGACCTTCCAATGGTTAATACCTTTCTCCTTAAAATGTTAAAACATATTGATTTGAATTCACCACAGAGTTTGACTTTCCCAAGATCAATTGAAAATCAAGAGGATACTGATTTTGGAATTAAATTATTAGAAAAAGTAATTTCAAATGATTCAAACCTTCAAGAAGAATTGTTAGGAAAAACACCTAATTGGGATGCAGAGCGAATTGCTCAATTAGATAATGTAATTTTAAAAGTTGCAATTGCCGAATTACTCTATTTTCCTATGATACCATCAAAGGTAACTTTGAACGAATATTTAGAAATTGCAAAAGACTACTCCACTCCTAAAAGCAACAATTTTGTCAATGGAGTTTTAGATAAATTAGTAAGAGAATTTGACCAAGAAAATCGATTGAACAAAACGGGGAGAGGATTGCTTTAATAAGTTTTTTTATTACTTTTGTTATCAATTTAACTTTTAATAAAATGAAAAAATTACTCATAATTTGTTTAGCTACAATCGCTACCACTTTTTATTCATGTCAAGAAAGTGCTGCAAAAAAAGTCACTAATCCTACAACTTCTGTTCAAGCTCCAAATGCACAGCCAACAAAAGGTGCGCCTGTCATGACTTTCGACAAAACAGTACATGATTTCGGAACTATTAATGAAGGAGAAAAAGTCACTACAGTTTTTAATTTCACTAATACAGGAAACAAGGATTTAATTATAGTTGATGCCCGTGGAAGCTGTGGATGTACTGTTCCTCAGTATCCAAAAAACTCAGCAATTGCTCCAGGAGAAAAAGGAGAAATTACAGTGATTTTTGATTCAAGTAACAAGCCTGGAATGCAACAAAAGTCTGTAACCCTTTCAGCAAATACAGCATCAGGGAGAGAAATGTTACGTATCAAATCGCAAGTAACTCCTGACCCTGTAAAACAACAACAACGTGAAGCACAAGCAAAAGCACGTCAATAAAATCTAATTTAAATAAATTGAATTATGCCAGAAGGCCTTTCGGGACAACTTCCCTTTTTATTGTTAATGTTAGTAGTTTTTTTCTTTTTCATAATACTTCCACAACAACGTAGACAAAAAAAGGAAAAAAATTTTATGAATTCTATGAGCAAAGGAGATAGAATCATTACCAAAAGCGGTATACATGCTAAAATTATGGAGCTAAATGACAAGGATAATACATGTGTCATTGAAACAATGGCAGGAAAGTTAAAAATTGAGCGTTCAGCCATTTCATTGGAAATGAGCTCAAAACTTAACGCTCCAACTTTAAAAAAATAATAACTTTTTATTCCGCTTTTTAGCGGGATATTTTTTTTGAATATTGATGTATAAAAGCTTCATAAAACCTTTGTTGTTTCTTTTTGACCCTGAATGGGTTCATCATACGGTTTTCAACTTGTTAAAAGTAGTTCATAGAGTTCCTGGAATAGGAAGTTTGATTCGCGGCGTTTATCAAGTTAAAGACAAGCGTTTGGAGCGGAAGCTATTTGGACTGACTTTTCCAAATCCAGTTGGTTTAGCAGCAGGTTTTGATAAGGATGCTAAGCTCTTTCAAGAACTTTCTAATTTTGGGTTTGGATTCATTGAAATAGGTACTCTAACACCAAAACCACAACAAGGAAATCCTAAGAAACGTTTATTTCGTCTGCCAGAAGATCAAGGTCTAATTAACCGTATGGGATTTAATAACGAAGGTGTTGAGGATGTTATTTCACGTTTGAAAAAGAATAGAGGTGTTCTCATAGGAGGAAATATTGGTAAAAATAAAATAACCCCCAACCGAGAAGCAGTTTCTGATTACATTGAATGTTTCGAAGCATTGTTTCCATTTGTAGATTATTTTGCAGTTAATGTAAGTTCTCCAAATACACTTAATTTAAGAGAGCTTCAAGATAAAGAGCCTCTAACATATTTGTTACAAACGCTCAAAAACTTAAATGACACAAAATCAAGTCCCAAGCCCATTTTACTTAAAATTGCACCAGACTTGACAGACGAACAATTACTTGATATTATTGAGATTATTGATTCTGTAAAAATAGACGGCGTTATTGCCAGTAATACCACCCTTTCAAGAGAGGGACTCATTTCTGAAAACAAATCAGAGACAGGAGGACTAAGTGGAAAGCCAGTTGGAGAAAGAAGTACAGAGATTATTCGTTTCCTTTACGAAAAAAGCAATAATGCATTTCCTATTATTGGTGTTGGAGGAATCCATTCTCCAGAAGACGCATTAAACAAATTAAATGCAGGAGCTTCATTAATTCAGTTATATACTGGTTTTATTTACGAAGGCCCAGGTGTTATTAGAAAAATTAATAAAGCCATTCTTGAACAAGTGAGTTCGTGATTCTATTTGTAAAAAGAAAGCTTTTAGGTTGAATTACCCCCAAAAGCAATTAATAGCTTGAGTCTTTTCTTATTAATTTAAAATCTAATGAAGAAAAAAAAGGTATTAATTACAGGGGACAGTATGGGCATTGGTTTAGCTCTTGCAAAAAGAATGCTCTCCGGAGGTTACCTTGTTATAGGAACTTGTAGAAGTGGACATATAGAACATGTTAAGCATGAAAATTTTCTTGCTATTTCATTGGATGTTACAAATGTTAAAAGCATAAAAAAAGCATATCAGGAAATCTCCTATCGTTTTGATCAAATAGATATTATTATTAATAATGCAGGGATTGGTCCTGATTTACATCAAGAAATTCCAGTGATGACTTCTTTTGATGAAACCTTTGAAGTTAATGTAAAAGGAGTTGTTTTGTTTACCGAAACTTTTTTAGATAAAATAGCAGAGAAGGGAAGTATCATTATGATTTCCTCTAAAATGGGATCCATAGATAAGTCTGTTAATTCAGACTCCGTTGGATATAGAATGTCAAAAAGTGCATTAAATATGTATACCAAGATTCTAGTAAATCGATTTTTAGATTCTATAAAAGTAGCTGCAGTGCATCCTGGCTATGTTAAAACACAGATATCAGAAACGGCACTGATCAACGGAAGGTTAACACCCGAGCAGTCTGCTGAAAACATATTTTCTTTCTTAGAAAGCGATTATAAAAGTGGCTCTTTCTGGGATTCAGGGGCTGGAACTAAACTCCCTTGGTAAGTTTAATTAATCGAAATAACTAAACGTCTCCCCTTCTTTTATTGCTTGAACCGTTTCATATATTAATTTGATTACGTTTTCTACGTCATCTTTGTGTACCATTTCAACGGTGGTATGCATATACCTCAAAGGCAAAGATATTAAAGCTGAAGCTACTCCACCATTACTATATGCAAAAGCATCGGTATCTGTTCCTGTAACACGAGAAGATGCATGACGCTGGAATGGAATTTTCTTCGATTCTGCAGTTTCAATAATGCGTTCTCTAAGCAAGTTTTGTACGGCTGGAGCATAAGAAATTACAGGTCCTTTTCCAATTTCTGTTTGTCCTTCTATTTTTTGATTAATCATTGGAGTAGATGTGTCATGGCAAACGTCTGTTACTATTGCAACATTGGGTTTAATTGTTTGTGTTATCATTTCAGCTCCTCTCAAACCTACTTCTTCTTGCACTGAATTGGTAATATAAAGCCCAAAGGGAAGTTTAATATTATTGTCTTTCAATAAACGAGCTACTTGAGCAATCATAAATCCACCAGCTCTATTGTCTATGGCTCTACATACAAATTTATCTCTATTTAATATTTTAAAAGTGTCAGGATAAGTAATAACACATCCTACGTGTACTCCTATTTTTTCAACTTCTTCTTTATTTTTTGCACCTATATCAATAAAAATATTTTCAATTTTTGGAACTTCTTCTTTTCCACTTCTTCGAGTGTGAATAGCAGGCCATCCAAAAACACCCTCTACAATTCCTTTATTGGTATGAATGTTTACCCATTTAGAAGGTGCAATCTGATGATCACTCCCACCATTTCTTATAACATAAATGAGTCCATTGTCCGAAACGTAATTTACATACCATGAAATTTCATCGGAATGTCCTTCAATAACTACCTTAAATTCAGCTTCTGGATTGATTACACCAACAGCAGTACCATAAACGTCGGTAATAAATTCATCTACATATGGCTTAAGATATTCCATCCATATTTTCTGACCCCCACTTTCATGACCAGTTGGAGCGGCGTTGTTTAAATAATTTTCTAAGAACGTAAGTGCTTTTTTATCCAGAATATTCATAGTTATTTATTAAATTTTTAACTCTTTCAAAAGTAAGAATATTCCCAAATAAAAAGACCTCCCTTCGAAATATTTGTATTTTTGACCTCCATAAAAGACTATGATCGGCTAGATGCTTTGGAAAGGGTACATCTTTTGATTAGTTTAGTTTGATAACATTGAAAGTTGAATTAATTAATGAAATTTAAATTACTTTTTTTACTATCTTTTTTCTTTTTTCATGCTCATTCTCAGGTCGAGAAGCCAGAAAATTTTAAAGGAGAATTATTATATAAGTTTGAAACTGACTCTATTCCAGGTTCTGGAATTCGCTTAGAGGAGATAGTTTTGTTCCAGCCCTTAAAATTCAAAAGCTTGGGTAAGCTTAGGGAATATGTAATTTTAAGAAACAGAACCCTTCGCGTCTATCCTTATGCTAAATTGGCTTCCGATCGTTTGGACACCTTAAGCAAGCGATTGAGTTCTTTCGAGGGAAAAAAACAAAAGAAGATCTACCTTAAAAGAATTGAGAAATTCATTTATCAGGAGCTAGAGGAAGAGTTGAAAAAGTTATCGCGCTCTCAAGGGCGAATTCTTATCAAGCTCGTTCATCGTCAGACAGGAGAAACCACACACGATCTTATTAAAGAGTTACGCAACAATTGGCGTGCGATGATTTATCAAACTACAGCTTCTTTTTTTAAGCTATCGCTTAAGGACACTTTTGATCCAGAGTCTGATTATGAAGATTTTCTAGTTGAAGATATTTTACAACGTGCATATGGAGATGGATTAATTGAACTGGATCCAACGGCTTTAACTTATAGCTTAGATTCATTGTATAGTCTTTGGAAAGCTCCGAAGACCCCTATTAATAATAAAGATTAAAAAAAA
>TARA_B110000858_G_scaffold166048_1_pt1 | contig 26441 bp, 27 predicted proteins | sample TARA_B110000858 | Tara Oceans TARA_B110000858 (sample SAMEA4398247) | marine metagenome | biome: Polar Biome; feature: [SRF] surface water layer (ENVO:00010504); material: water (ENVO:00002006), including particulate matter (ENVO:01000060) such as... | depth 5 m | reverse complement strand
TTCACAGAAACCATCAACAGCAAGCATCTACCTCTATTACTTAATCTAATTATTAAAGAACTTTTAAATCGTCCGCGCCTCATCAACGCAGAGGCCGGCATTATACGCACACGGCGAGGTTTGGCAAGGGATACAGAGAGTTTTTTACAAAGAAATTACAAGTAAATAACTGGCTATTTCTGGAGTGCTGAAATGGCCGGCGAAAGAGGCTATTTCTAACGCTTTTCGGCCTGTCAGGATCGGGATCAGAGTGCTAAGCGAGCTTCCCGAGATGGAACAATTTCTTGCCTCTTTTTAGCACGAAGTACTGCCCCTGCAGGGCTATTTCTGCAGTGAGCTGGAAATCAGGCTCACTCACTAGCTGCCCATTCACTGACACAGCGTTGTTGCCGATGAATTCGCGCGCCATCTTGTTCGATTTCGCCAAGCCGGTCGCAACAAGCACCTCTACGATGCCCGCACTATCCGCCGCAATGCTAGAACAAGGCAGACCATCTAGCTCTAACTGCTGTAGATCATCGCTAGTTAAGGAAGCGATGTCTCCTGAGAATAAGGCCTCGCTGATGCGCGTGGCTGCGGTTAGACCTGCCTCGCCATGCACCAGCTCGGTGACGTGCTTGGCCAGAATGCTCTGCGCCTCAGGCTTAGCGCCCGATGCCTTGTCTGCCGCCTCGATCGCGTCGATCTCATCCGCCGACAGGAAGGTGAAATACTTCATGAAGTTATAGACGTCGGCGTCAGCCGTGCCTAGCCAGAACTGATAAAAGGCATAGGGCGAAGTCTTTTTCGGATCTAACCAAATGGTGCCGCTCTCGGTCTTGCCGAATTTCGTTCCATCCGACTTGGTGACTAAGGGCAGGGTTGCACCATATACCTGCTGCTGATGCATACGCCTAGTGAGGTCGATGCCGCCAGTAATGTTTCCCCACTGGTCACTACCACCGATCTGCACGGTACACTCAAAGCGCTTGTTCAATTCGGCAAAATCATAGGACTGCAGAATCATATAGCTGAATTCAGTGAAGGAGATGCCCTCACCTTCCCTTTCTATACGCTGCTTAACCGATTCCTTCTGAATCATGGCGTTCACGGAGAAATGCTTGCCGACATCTCTGAGGAAGCTAAGAACATCGTAGTCTTTAGTCCAATCTAGGTTATTCACCAAAACAGCTGAGTTCTCACCACAGTCGAAATCCAAGAACTGACTCAGTTGCGGCTTTAGCTGTTCTACCCAGTCAGAGATGACATCGGTGGAATTGAGCTTCCGTTCACTGTCTTTAAAGCTCGGATCGCCGATCATACCTGTAGCCCCGCCAACTAGCGCAATCGGCTTGTGGCCGGCCATCTGAAAGCGTTTAAGCGCCAGTAGGGGCACCATGCTACCTATATGGAGACTAGACGCCGTGGGGTCGAATCCGCAGTACACGGCGCGGCTGCCTGTCGCAAGATGCGACTTAAGCTCGTCGCCACCAGCGAGCTGAACGACCATATCGCGACTTTGCAGGTCGCTGATGATGTCTGTGTTGGAGCTGTTTTTGGAACTATTCATAGGTTGAGGAGTCACTAGTTGTCGTAAGTCACTGTGTCACAAAACTAATTAAATTGGCGATTAAGCCGACCCAAGCAGAAGAAACCGCGTTTTGTTTATGCTAAAAAGGCGGCGATTTTACACTAGAACTGCCCAGTTGTGCGGCATTAGGGGCAAAAACGCCTAGGAAATTCGCGACAACTTACTATAAACTCGCGCTTTCCGGCGCCAGACGAGATTTTGCAGTAGCTACAACTATGGAACGTATTGAATTAATTAAGCAATTTATCCGCAAGCAGTATCTTGTGGTGTCTCACTATCCACGAGGCCACCTCACGCTAGCGGGCGCCTTATGCAGTCTCGTCTTAATCTTACTAGTTCTGCCGCTAGATGGAGAAGACGACGATAATGTCGGCAGAACAGAAATAGCCTTGGACATAGACCTAAACCCAGACCTAGAGCGACGTACTGATGCCGAGCAAGATCAGTCCGATGCGCTGGCTATGTCAGACTTCATTATTACCCCCCAGATCAAACCCCAGATCGAAGCTCCACCAGTACTGGAAGACGTGACCGTCTGGCAGAACATTGAAGTAAAGAGCGGCGACAATCTATCCGCCATATTCAGCAAGGTAGGCCTTTCAGATCAGGATCTATTGCGCGTACTTAATAGTAGCGACGAGGCCAAGGTTTTGAATCAGGTCTACCCAGGCTACCAATTAGACTTCCTGATTCCTAACGGTAGCCACGGTAAGGGCGAACTCGAACAACTGCGTCTACTAAAATCTCCCCTCGAAGGCTTCCTGTTCACGCTTAACAACGATAACTACGACGTTGAGTCGATCCTCAATTTCCCGAAGCTAGAATCAGCCTTTAAGGTGGGCACCATAACAGACAGCCTATTCATGGCCGGACAACGAGAACAGATTCCAGCCGTTACGATAATGGAGATGGCAAATATCTTCGGTGGTGTTATCGACTTCATACTCGACCCGCGATCAGGCGATGACTTCAGCATCCTATACGAAGAGAAATACCTCGAGGGTGAATTCATAGGACACGGCGACATTCTCGCAACACAGTATACGAACCAAGGAAAAACATTTACTGCGGTTCGCTATATAGATGACGAAGGAGAAGTTGGTTACTACAACGCCGAAGGTGAGAGCATGCGCAAGGCGTTCCTGCGCAGCCCTCTGGATGTATTCCGCATCAGCTCTAACTTCAATCCTCGCCGACGTCATCCGATTCTTAACACGATTCGCGCGCACAAGGGCACCGACTATGCCGCACCACGCGGTACGCCGATACGCGCAACTAGTGATGGCAAAGTTTCTCGCGCATCACGCAATGGCTCATTCGGTAATCTCGTCATCATTAAACACGCCGGCGGTTTCGAAACGAAATATGCACACCTCTCTAAATACGGAAACGGTATAAAGAAAGGCAAGCGAGTCAGACAGGGTGATATTATCGGCTACGTCGGCACGACTGGCAGCGCAACCGGGCCGCATCTACACTACGAATTCCTAATGGGCGGCGTACATCAGAATCCCCGCACTATTATCGACAAACTTCCCAAGGCAGAGTCTATCGACCCCACCAAGATGAGTCGCTTTCAAACACAGACTGCCGACCTACTAAAATGCTTTTCAGACATGAACACCAGCGGCACCATTGCACTGAACCAACCTAGCGCCGACTGAACTAGCGCTGACGAAAATAGGTACACCCTTGACCAAGCTTGATTGCTACATCGGACTGATGTCAGGCACCAGTATCGACGCTGTCGATTGCGCTCTTGTGCAGTTCATCGATGACCAACCCAAACTAATAGCAAGCCACTCTGAGCCTATAGAATCAGGCCTTAGAGAGGATATTCTGCAGTTATGCAGCGGCAAGAACATCGATCTAGAACTGTACGGCAACACCGACGTGGCCATAGGTCAGCTGTTTGCTCGAGCAGCACTAACACTGCTTGAAAATAAAGGTATTGAAAGAACTGCAATTCGCGCGATAGGCAGCCACGGGCAGACTGTCTTCCATCACCCGCAGGGCGACACCCGCTTCTCTTTACAGATCGGCGACCCGAATAGTATCGCGCAACTCACCGGCATCACTACAATAGCTGATTTTCGTAGAAGAGACATGGCGGCCGGGGGCGAAGGCGCCCCGCTCGCTCCTCTGCTACATAGAAATTGTTTCCGATCGGCCAGCACCGATCGTGTGGTTTTAAACGTCGGCGGTATCGCAAACATAAGCGTGCTAAATAAAGATGGTACCTGCCTCGCCTTCGACACCGGTCCCGCCAATGTATTGATGGACTATTGGATTACAAAACATCAACAGAAAAATTACGACAAGAATGGCGACTGGGCGGCCAGCGGGAACATAGTGCAGCCGCTGCTTAAACTGCTTCTGGACGAGTCCTATTTTTCGAAAGCAGCACCAAAGAGTACCGGCCGAGAATTATTCAATGGCCTGTGGCTGGAAGAGAAGTTGCACAAGCTAGGGCAGGAACTGGAGATCGCCGATGTGCAGGCTACGCTGCTACGCTTTACCATCGATAGCATCGTCAATGAGATCCGAAAAACCTCGCAGCCGACCGAAGTCTATGTTTGTGGCGGCGGAACACATAACAATGCTTTCATGGTCGGGTTACAAGATAGACTACGTGACTGCAATGTATTATCCACTGCAAACCTCGGCATCGATCCGGATTGGGTTGAAGCTATCGCCTTCGCCTGGATGGCAAAGCAAACGAGTGAAGGACGCAGCATCGACACGACAGCATTCACTGGCGCGGCAAAGGCCACCGTACTAGGCGGAGTCTACAAAGCTTAGTTCTTCTTTTAGTTTGTCTTAGAGAAACAACTTAGATAGAGAACGAGGAACCGCAACCACAGGTTGTGGTGGCCTGCGGGTTGTTCACGATAAAACGCGAACCCTCCAGACCTTCGACGTAGTCAATTCTGGACCCTACGAGATATTGATAGCTAAGAGGATCGACCAGCAGGCTAGCCCCCTTATTTTCGATGATAGTATCGTCTTCGTTGATCTCTTCATCGAAGGAAAAACCGTACTGAAATCCTGAGCAGCCACCACCGCTCACGAAGACTCGAAGCTTCAGCTTGTCGTTGCCCTCTTCCACAATCAAATTGTGCACCTTGTCCGCCGCATTATCGGTGAAGGACATGATGATAGGCTCTTGTGTTTGGACTACTGACATCTGGGTTCTCAGCTGGTGTAGACCGAGCTCCTAGGAGAAACTCGGCAATCGCTTAATTCAAGGTGATTATCTCAATAACCGACTAATTTAGTCAATTATTCCTCAAGCCTATTTATTGGGCATAAAGCCCAAGCCAAAAGACTCTCTAGCTATTTTATGGCCGAGGTATCGAAAGGGAGCTTCTTCTTTTCTGCGGCTAGACGCTTGTTCTCGTTCTGGCTGGTGCTGATATGCATCAGATTGCCGTTTACCTCGGAACCCATCACCATCTCGATTAGATTGTAGTAAACGCTGCCAACTACTACCGCCTTCGCTGCCAACTCTAAGTGATTAGTGGAGCGGAGATCACCCTGCACCAGGCCGTTTACGATTGCAGACGGCACACAGACCTCGCCCTCGACCGCACCCTTCTCCGCAATGCGAATGAGCGCCTCTGAATCGTCTTCGGCATAAATATTTCCCTTCACTCGCCCCTCGATGATCAACTCTCCACTGAAATGGATATCACCGACGATCTCGGTAGCTCGCGATACCAAAGTATGAGCAGGGCCCGTTGATGTCTTTTCTTGTGCTGGCTTATTGAACATAGCCATTACCTCCTATCAATTCTTTAATGCAAAAAATCTAAATAGTTTTTCTGGTTCGTTTCACGTTATCGCTCAACGACCCAACTAAAATTCTTATTGATACTTTTTTCAACTGGCTCCATCGATACCGCTGCTACCTGCAGTCGGTCTGGAATGAAATTTTCCGGCAAGACCAGTTCTCCCTCTATATTCTGAAAGTATTTAAATCTAAGTCGAATATCGAGCTGATCTTGTTCTGCTGACAGATCACGAAGTGATAATATTTTCTGCTCCTCGCCCTGAGAGCCTACAAGATTGATATTCACATGGCCGGTTAAGAAGGTGTCGCCATCTGCATCCTGCTGCCTGAGAACTAGTTTGTAGCGATAACGATTCATCTCGCGCGTCGCGTCGATATCGAGCTGACTTATAACCAGCCCAGTATCTTCTGTTTCCGCGGACACGACCTGCCGGTAGTAGACGACGTCTTGCTCGAGCTGCGCGATACGGTCACGCAAACCGAGGACCGTTTCTTGCACCTCTTCAGTCGCACGTTGATCCATCACACTCGTTCTGTCGAGCAGCGCAACCTGTCGGCGAAGATCTAAATTTTTTGTCTCAACAGCGATCAACTGCTCGCTCATTTCCTGCCGCGTTGCCTGATCACTCTGTTGGCTGCGAATTGTGTTCATGTAGCCATACATAAAGCCACCCACAGCACTAGCGCCTACTCCCAGCACAAGTAGCGAAACAAGCAAGAAGCGGCGGCCGGGCCGATAAGGCACAACCACCATCTTTTCTTGTTTACTGCCTTTAACTACATTGGGCACGTAGACTTCTCCAGTCTATTAGACAATCCGAAAACTTGTTCGAAGGCTTAATCTATCTAGAGCTTAGGGCAAAACGGCAATATTTTGCAATCCCGTAGTCTCTTCCAGGCCAAACATAATATTCATGCTCTGTATCGCCTGTCCTGCAGCACCTTTCACCAAGTTGTCCTCTGCCGAAAGCACCACGATCGTATTCGTGTCTGCAGAATAGGCTACTGCTATCTGACATTTGTTCGACCCCTTCACATTTCTGGTCGCTGGTACTTCGCCCTGTGGCAACACATCCACGAACGGCTCGTCGGCATAACGTCGCTCATACACCGCCTGAAGCTGGTCTAGCGATACCTCTACGCCCGATTTAACCGGCGCATACAGTGTCGCCAGAATACCTCTGCTCATCGGGACAAGATGCGGTATAAAAGTTAGTCGAATCTCAGATTCGCTGTAGCGATTCAAACTCTCGCAAATTTCTGGATGGTGACGGTGGCCAGAAACAGCGTAGGCCTTAATCGATTCGGTCGCCTCGCAGAGCAAGAAGTCTTCGACCGCCTTTCTGCCCGCTCCGCTCACCCCGGACTTGGCGTCAGCGATAAGTCGGTCCGTCTCAATGAGAGCATTTTCCAATAGCGGCAAGAAGCCCAACTGAATCGCCGTGGGATAACAGCCTGGCGCAGCAATGAGTTGCGCTGCTTTGATTTTTTCTCGGTTCACTTCCGGCAGGCCATAGACCGCATCGGCGACTAACTCCGGACAGGCGTGTTTGGTCTTATACCATTGTTCCCACCGTGGAATGTCTTGAATTCGAAAATCCGCAGAGAGATCGATAACCTTGACACCCTTCGACAATAAGTCTGCGACAGTATTCATCGCGACAGCATGCGGCGTTGCATAGAAGACGACATCGCAGGCCTGCAACAGATCCGCATCGGGTGCTGAGAACTGAATGTCCAAATGACCGCGCAAATTAGGAAAGTGGCTATGCACATCCACACCCGCGAGTTCACGCGAAGTCACGACGGAAATTTCCACGTCGTTGCGGGGAGCGAGCAACCTAAGTAACTCGACGCCAGTGTAGCCAGTAGCTCCTATAATTCCAACTTTTATCAAAATAGACTCCGTGGGTGGTATCCAGGTTTCAATCTGTACAGCGGGAGAACCAGATGCAGCTTATCTAAGTCCCAGCCGATTTGAATTGCCGGACGGAGTATCTTACACCGCAGCGCCTAGATTGCAATATTTTGAAGCATTTCATTGCGTAAAATCAACAGCTTAGCGACAATTCGTGCTATCATCAAGACATCAACGAAGCGCTGTGATAGCTTCTCATGCAAGAATTTAGGAGTGCACTGTGCTTTGGGTTAAGGCCTTCCATATCATCGGCGTTGTTTGCTGGTTTAGCGGGATTTTCTATCTGCCGCGCCTGTTCGTCTACCACGCCATGAGCGAGGATCAGATTAGCAAGGATCGCTTCGAGATTATGGAAAAGAAGCTGTTCTGGTACATCATGACCCCATCGGCGGTATTGGCCGTCATACTCGGTGCTTGGCTACTCATCGCTAATCAGGCTTATTTCATGGCCTGGTGGTGGATGAAGGCGAAGCTTGCCCTAGTGGCTCTGCTGATCGGCTATCACTACTACTGCTGGTGGTATATGAAGGCTCTTAGAGAAAACTCCAAGATCCGCAGCCACAAATTCTTCCGCGTCTACAACGAACTCCCGGTGTTATTACTTGTGGCTATTGTAATCCTCATCGTCGTTAAACCTATTTTATAGAAACAAACCTACCTTAATAGAGATCTGAAAGGCCCTTTAAATGAGTAACGAAAATTCCAGATATCTTTATGATCTGGCCGTAAAACATATTCCCGGTGGTGTAAATTCTCCAGTCAGAGCCTTCAAGGGTGTTGGCGGAAATCCGCTGTTCTTCAAAGCCGGTCAAGACGCGTATCTGATCGATGCCGACGACAATCGCTATGTCGACTATGTCGGCGCTTGGGGGCCGCTCATTTTGGGCCACTGTCATACTGAGGTGACCGATGCGCTGCGCGATCAACTACAACAGGGCCTCGCCTACGGCGCTTCCACCGAAGCGGAAGTAAAAATCGCAGAGAAGATTTGCGAACTCATGCCCTCCATCGAGAAGGTAAGACTCGTTACATCCGGCACCGAGGCAACGATGAGCGCTATTCGCCTCGCGCGCGGATATACCGGTCGTGATCGCATCATAAAATTCGAAGGCTGCTACCACGGCCATGTCGATGGCCTATTGGTTAAAGCCGGCTCCGGCGCACTCACGCTCGGCGAGCCCGATTCACTGGGAATACCGAAAGCCTATACCGATCTCACCCATGTTCTTCCCTATAACGATACGGATGCTCTGGAGAGTTTCTTCGCTGCAAATGGCGATACCATCGCCTGCGTGATTATCGAGCCAATTGCCGGCAACATGAACTGCGTACCGCCTGTACCCGGTTTTCTTGAGGCGCTGCGCGAACAATGCAGCAAGCACGGGGCCGTACTGATCTTCGACGAAGTCATGACCGGTTTTCGCGTCGCCCTAGGTGGCGCTCAGTCTGTCTACAATATCGAGCCCGACCTGACGACTATCGGCAAGGTGATCGGCGGTGGACTCCCTGTTGGCGCCTTCGGCGGCAAGACAGAAATAATGGATTTGATCGCACCACTGGGCGGAGTCTATCAAGCCGGCACATTGGCCGGCAGTCCGCTCGCGGTCGCCGCGGGTTTGGCCATGTTGAATGTAATCTCCAAGCCTGGATTTCACGATGAGTTAGCGGCGCGCACCACCACACTATTAAGCGGCCTTCAGGAACGCGCCGACCAAGCTGGCATTCCGTTTACTACAAACCAAGTTGGTGCGATGTTCGGCTGCTTCTTTACCGAAGAGAAACAGATCAGTCATTTCTCTCAGGTAATGAGCTGCGACGCTGAACGCTTCAAGCATTACTTTCATACTATGTTAGACAATGGAGTCTACTTGGCACCTTCTGCCTTCGAGGCGGGATTCGTATCCAGCGCCCATGGCGACAAAGAAATTCAACTGACACTGGATGCTGCAGAGAAAGCCTTTGCCGCGCTTCCAAAATAACCAGATTAAAAACGAGGAATAAAGAGTGAAATTCGATGTATACGGAGTAGGTAACGCGCTGGTCGATAAGGAGTTCGAGGTTGACGAGAGCTTCTTTCAGGAAAACGGGATTGAGAAGGGTTTGATGACACTAGTGGGTCGGGAAGAACAGCAGAAGCTGCTTGATGTTCTGACCGAGAAATACGGCATCAAGAAGCGCGGCGGCGGCGGTTCCTGCGCGAACACGCTGTATGCACTCAGCCAATTTGGTGGCAACGCCTATCTTAGCTGCAAGGTTGCGAACGACGAGACTGGCGACTTCTTCATCAACGAGCTAGGCGACCATACCATCAAGACCAACACCAAAAGCCAACGCGAAGCAGGCACAACCGGGCGCTGCATCGTGATGATTAGCCCAGACGCGGAGCGGACGATGCATACCTTCCTCGGCATATCCGAGACAGTGTCCGATGCAGAGATAGACTTCGACGCGGTGAGGCAATCTGAGTACATCTATATAGAGGGTTATCTAGTCACCTCTCCCAGCGCGAAGGCAGCTGTAGTCGAACTTAAGAAATTTGCCGAGACGAATAACATCAAGACGGCCATGACCTTCTCCGATCCCGCGATGCTGGAATATTTTCTCGACAACGTAAACGACGTATTGGGCACAGGTGTAGACCTGCTGTTCTGCAACGAGAAAGAAGTAAAGCTATGGGCTGGAACTGAAGACTTCGATGCAGCCTGCGAGAAGATGAAGAGCAAGGCCAAGCAATTCGCGATTACCCGAGGCGCGGATGGAGCTCGACTATTCGATGGCAAGGACTATATTACTGTGGATGCACATGCGGTAAAGGCTGTCGACACCAACGGTGCCGGCGATATGTTTGCCGGGGCGTTTATGTATGCACTAACGCAGGGAAAGGATTTCGCAACGGCAGGAAAACTAGCGAGCCTCGCATCGGCAACCGTGGTATCCAATTTCGGACCTAGGCTTGAAGCGAGCCAACACGGCAAGCTTTCAGCAGAAGTCCTAGACTAGGATCGGAGATCGTCGACGAAGCTCTTCACTCCATCAAACCAGCTAGCAGTCTTAGGCGACTGCTTCTTTCCTTCCTTCCCTTGAATCTCGCGAAATTCTCCGAGTATCTCTTTCTGACGCTTCGTCAAATGCACCGGCGTCTCCACCACCACACGACACAACAAGTCGCCAGTGCTGCCGCCGCGAATTGGCTTAACGCCTTTGTCGCGCAGACGGAATAGTTTTCCGGTTTGCGTCTCGGCAGGAATCTTTAGCTTTACGCGACCATTGAGAGTCGGCACTTCTAACTCACCACCCAAGGCTGCATCGACGAAATTGATTGGGATCTCGCAGTGAAGATCACGCCCTTCTCTCACGAATATTTTGTGTGGCCTTATGGACATTTCTACATACAGGTCGCCTGGAGGTCCGCCGTGTGTTCCAGCCTGTCCTTCACCCGTTAAGCGAATGCGGTCGCCAACATCAACGCCGGCCGGCACTTTAACCGACAACATCTTGGTTTCTTTAACATTGCCAGCGCCATGACAAGTACCACAGGGATCCTTTATCTGTTTGCCAGCACCCTGACAGCGCGGACAGGTCTGCTGTACAGAGAAGAAGCCCTGCTGCATGCGCACCTGACCGTGACCACCACAGGTCGTACAATCAATTGGCTGGCTTCCCTTCTTCGAGCCGCTTCCCTCACAGGTATTACATGAAACGGTAGTCGGAATACGGATCTTAACCGACGTGCCCTTCACCGCTTCCTCGAGATTCAATTCTAAGTTGTATCGTAAATCAGCACCCTGACGCACATGACTCTGTCCGCCACCACCACGGCCGCCGCCGAAGATGTCGCCAAATATATCGCCAAAAGCGTCACCGAAGTCGGCAGCACCGTGACTGGTCTGTCCTTCTACGCCGGCATGTCCGTACTGATCATAGCGCGCGCGTTTTTCCTTGTCGGAAAGTACTTCGAAGGCCTCGTTCGCCTCTTTAAAAGTATCCTCAGCCTCTTTGTTGTCAGGATTACGATCCGGGTGGTTTTTCATAGCCACGCGGCGGTAGGCCTTCTTAATATCGGCTGCCGCTGTGTCTTTAGAAACACCCAGTACGTCGTAGTAATCTTTTTTTGACATCGTATCTGCTCTATTACTTTCAGTCTTTATACGCAAAAAAACTAAGTCATCGAAATGACTTAGTTTTTTTGCGTGAATAACCGTCTTTATTGCGAGCCAGCATTAAGCTGACTCGCTACAAGACAATTACTTCTCTTCTTCCGCAACTTCTTCAAACTCTGCGTCTACGGCATCAGAGTTTTCAGCACTGCCGCCTTCTTCAGCCGCTGCCGCACCCTCTTCCGCAGCTTGCGCTTCGGCGTACATCTTCTGCGCCAGTTCTCCAGAGGCATCGGTCAGCGCCTTTGTCTTGGCTTCCATATCAGCGACATCATCACCCTTCACTGCTTCTTCAAGATCGGTAATGGCCGTGTTGATCGCGTCCTTCTCTTCGTCAGTCGCCTTGTCACCGGCATCTTCCAAAGTCTTCTTAGTCGCGTGGATCATGCCATCGGCTGTGTTGCGCGCCGTAATAAGTTCTTCGAACTTCTTGTCCTCGGCAGCGTTCGCCTCGGCGTCCTTAACCATCTGCTCGATCTCTTCGTCAGACAATCCGCTAGATGCCTTAATTACGATGGACTGCTCTTTACCTGTCGCCTTGTCTTTGGCCGACACGTTCAAGATACCGTTCGCATCCAAGTCGAAGGCTACTTCGATCTGTGGCATGCCGCGTGGTGCAGGAGGAATATCGCTCAAGTCGAAACGGCCCAGAGACTTATTCTGTGCAGCTTGCTTACGCTCGCCCTGTACTACGTGAATCGTTACAGCTGTCTGATTGTCATCGGCTGTCGAGAATGTCTGTGTCTTCTTCGTAGGAATCGTTGTGTTCTTGTCGATAAGATTGCTCGCCACACCGCCCATAGTCTCAATACCAAGAGACAGAGGCGTCACATCGAGAAGCAATACGTCAGTCACGTCGCCGGAAAGTACCGCCGCCTGAATCGCCGCACCTACTGCAACCGCTTCGTCAGGGTTCACATCGTGACGTGATTCCTTACCAAAAAATTCAGCAACCTTCGCCTGCACCAATGGCATACGTGTCTGACCACCAACCAAAATCACATCGTCGATTCCAGAGGCGTCCAGATCGGCATCCGCAAGAGCTGTCTTCAGTGGAGCAAGCGTGCGCTCAACTAGCTCTTCAACTAAGGATTCGAACTTCGCTCGCGTAAGCTTTTGCACAAGATGCTTAGGACCGGATGCATCGGCAGTAATATAAGGCAGGTTCACCTCGGTAGACTGCGCCGAAGACAATTCGATCTTCGCCTTCTCGGCAGCTTCTTTAAGACGCTGCAGCGCAAGCGGATCGTTGTGTAGATCCATGCCAGATTCTTTCTTGAACTCGTCTGCTAAGTAGTCGATAAGACGCAAGTCGAAATCTTCACCACCTAGAAAAGTATCACCGTTTGTCGAAAGCACTTCGAAGGTGTGTTCGCCATCGGTCTCTGCGATCTCGATGATCGAGATATCGAAGGTACCACCACCGAGGTCATAAACCGCGATAGTTGAGTCGCCGGCTTTCTTGTCCATGCCGTAGGCAAGAGCAGCAGCCGTTGGCTCGTTGATGATACGCTTAACGTCTAGGCCCGCGATCTTACCCGCGTCTTTTGTTGCCTGACGCTGTGAATCGTTGAAGTAGGCAGGCACGGTAACAACTGCTTCGGTAACCTTTTCGCCGAGGAAGTCTTCCGCTGTCTTCTTCATCTTCATCAGCGTCTGTGCTGAGATCTGCGGAGGCGACATCTTCTCGCCGTTTACCTCGACCCAAGCGTCGCCGTTATCGGCTTCGATAATCTTGTAAGGCACCATCTTGATGTCTTTCTGTACAACTTCGTCTTTGAACTGACGACCAATCAAACGCTTGATAGCGAACAATGTATTGGTCGGATTCGTTACTGACTGACGCTTCGCTGGCTGACCGACTAAGGTCTCACCATCGCTGCTGTAGGCAATGACGGAAGGCGTAGTGCGATCGCCCTCAGCATTCTCAATTACCTTGGCTTCGCCTCCGTCCATTACTGCTACGCAGGAGTTCGTGGTGCCTAAGTCGATACCAATTATCTTTCCCATCTCTAAATCTCCGGTCGTTCTATTGGCCTGAACCGAGCGCTAATAACGCATTGATTCGGCGTATAAATTACTAATGACTGATATATTGGCCCAATCCAGCGTAATTCAAGGATCAAACCGGTAATTTCGTAATTCCCTTATGGCTTTTATAGCCAGCAGCCCTCAAATCCTGCCCCGGTGGGCTGTGCTCTCTTCAATAATTACTTCGAGACCATCACCATCGCCGGGCGAATCACCCGTCCATGCAGGGTATAGCCCTTCTGCATGACAGCGATCACTGTGTTTGACTCGGATTCTGTGTTTTCCTGCATGGACATTGCCTGGTGCAGCTGCGGATCAAATGGCGCACCGAGAGGATCAACGACTTCAATGTTGAACTTAGTGAAGCAGTCGGAAAAGCCCTTCAGCGTAAGATCCACACCCTCGCGAATCGACTTAACGACCTCGTCGTCACTGTTGCTAGCCGCCTCGAGAGACCGCTCTAGGTTGTCCATTACTGCCAGCAGCTCAATGCTAAATTTTTCCTGGCCATATTTATGCGCCTTCTCAATATCCTGCTCGGTGCGACGACGCAGATTCTGCATCTCCGCCTGGACACGTAGCAGGTCATCCTTGGCGCTCTGCGCATCGCTGAGCGCTGCCTCCAGAGCCTGCTCTAGATCGTCGTCACCGTCTGCGGTGGAAACCTCTGCGTCCGAGTCTGCTCCCTGCTCTTCTGCGGTCTCCGCGGCTGTGGCCTGAGCATCCTCTGGCTTTTCGTTCTCTGCTTGTTTCTCTGTTTCCTGATCTGGAGTCTGCTTGCTCATGACTTCCCCTAGCCTAGTTACTTATTCGATTACTGTTCGTTTTACGGCCTGCTAAGCAAGCGATGTCCGCTATATGGGGGCTTCAGGAGAGGTTTCAAGCGATTTTTCCCAATTGAGGGGGAATTAATTGACGCGCCCAACTCTCTGGTTCAAGCGCCGGCGAATCTAATTTCGAGGAGCAGCGTAATAAATCATAATAATTGTGCATTCTAGGGCAGGGTTCTCATATACTTTGGGCCTATGCTGCAACAACTATCCATTCAGAATTACGCCACCGTCGACAAGCTAGAGATCGAATTCAAGGCCGGCATGTCCGTGATAAGCGGTGAAACCGGTGCGGGAAAATCCATCATGCTGGGCGGTCTTGGCCTGACACTCGGCGACAGAGCAGACAAGGGCATAGTCCGCGCCGGCGCGAAGAAGGCCGACATCTGCGCAGAGTTCAATATTGCTGACATCGCAGCCGCCAAGACATGGCTGCAAGAAAACGACCTCGAAGAAGATGCTGATACAAACAGCTGTTTGCTGCGCCGCGTGGTTAACGCCGACGGCAGATCGAAGGGCTACATCAACGGCTCGCCGGTCACCATGGTCGCGCTAAAGTCACTCGGCGAGATGCTGCTCGACATTCACAGCCAACACGAACATCAATCCCTTTTGCACCGCGCCACCCATCAGCGCCTGCTCGATGATTTCTGTGTCTCCGCAAAACACCTCGATCCAATGCGGGCTACTTACAAGCAATGGCAGAAAAATGCACAGGTGATCGAGACGCTAGGCAATAGGTCTCAGGAAGATTCGGCACAGACACAGCTACTCTCCTATCAGCTGAGCGAACTCGATGAGCTAGACATCCTCGACGATGAAGTGCCGAAGCTGGAAGCGGAATTTAAATCACTTAACCACGCGGACGAGACAGTCGCCTCGGTGCAGTCAGCGCTGACGCTATGTGGCGGCGACGATGAGCAGAACGCGAAGGCCTCAATGCACCAGGCACTGACAGCACTCAACGAACTGCCAGAAAAGAACGCCCGTGTGACTAGCATTATCGAGCTGCTAGAAAGCGCCTCGATACAGCTGGACGAAGCGGTGTCCGATCTGCGCGCCTTCTCTGACGAATTCGAGGCGAACCCGGAGCGGCTCGAACAGGTCAACACACGACTTGGCTTACTCCATGCCATCGCGCGTAAACACAAGGTCAAACCGAACGAGCTAACCCAGGTCATCGCAGACTTAAGAGAACAGCTAAACCTTATCGAGAACAGCGACGCCGAACTCGAGAAATTGCATGCAGCCGACCAGCAGCTACGCGCCGAGTACCTGAAGGTCGCCGGCGAGGTCAGCAAGCAACGCAAGAAAGGCAGCAGCAAACTCGCCAAGCAGGTCAACGAACAACTCAAGCAGCTGGGCATGCCCCATGCGAGCCTAGAGGTGCAGCTACTCCCTAGCGAGAAAGACAAGCCATCCGCAAATGGCTTGGAGATCATCGAGTTTCTAGTCAGCACCAACCCTGGCCAGCCGGCGCAGCCGCTGATCAAGATAGCCTCCGGCGGCGAACTCTCCAGAATCAGTCTCGCGATACAGGTAATCACCGCGCAGACATCGCATATACCAAGCCTGGTATTCGACGAGGTGGATGCTGGTATTGGTGGTGGAGTCGCGAAGGTAGTCGGCCAGCTACTTAGACAGCTTGCCGAGCGCACGCAGATTCTGTGTGTTACCCATCAGGCGCCAGTCGCCGGCCAAGGCCATCACCATTTCTTCGTGAGCAAGCTCAGCAAGGCGGGATCGACGCTAACGCAGATCAGCGAACTATCTGAGACCGAAATAGTAAGGGAGGTGGCGCGCATGCTGGGTGGCGAAGACCTCAGTGACGAGTCACTCGCCCATGCCGAGCAGATGGTGGCTAGCAACTAGCCTAGTTTTATAGAGAAGCGGGCTATCCCTTCTCTTGGCAGTCTTTGCAGATGCCGTATAGGTACATGCTGTGGTCGGTTATCTTAAAGCCGTACTTCTTGGCGATCTTCTCCTGCTGCTCCTCGATAAGCTCATCGAAGAACTCTTCGACACTGCCACAGGCCTGGCAGACGATGTGATCGTGATGATCGATCGTGGTCAGCTCGAAGACCGAGCTGCCGCCCTCGAAATGGTGGCGCATCACTAAACCGGCGGCCTCAAACTGAGTGAGTACGCGGTATACGGTGGCCAAGCCCACATCTTCGCCGGCCTCGAGTAGGGCCTTGTAGACATCTTCCGCACTCAGATGCTTGGTTTCGGAACTTTCCATGATTTGCAGTATCTTAACCCTGGGCAGAGTTACTTTGAGGCCTGCTTTGCGAAGTTCCTGATTTTCTGTAGTCATAGCTCACTCTTGATCAATGGAAGGTTGCACCTAGAGGCCACATGCATCGAGCGGTTTTACTGCCCCTAGGAGTAAGGTATTATGCCTGCTGCCTAGGCTCGATGAAAGATTAAGCCTGCAATTTCGCAAGTATAGGACGGCTTTCAGCCATAGTAACCTTATATTTACCAAGGTTAAATCAAAACGAGTTAACAACAGAATTATGAAACGAGTATTGAGAAACAGCGTTCTGCTATCCCTGATGTCGCTGCTGCTTGCCTGCAACAGTATCGCCTACATCGATTTTCCTGGCGTGCATAAGCTTGATATCCCACAGGGAAACATCATCACCCAGAAGATGATCGATCAACTTCTCCCGGGCATGACAAAAAGACAGGTGATTTTTATTATGGGCACACCGCTAATCCGCGACCCATTCCATCAAGATCGCTGGGATTATGTATATAATTTCCAGCCCGCTGATGGTGTGCGTGGACAAGAACGCCTAACCGTCTTTTTTAAAGACGACGCGCTTGTTAACTTCACTGGTGACTTTCAGCCAAGCAGTGAAGATGATGCGCAGGCCAGCATCAACTAGTTGCTACTAGCGGGCCAGACCCTCGACTTAGAACGCTACACGCAGCCAAGCCAAAAAGTTGATAAAGGCTTCATAGCTGTCGCTCTATTCTTGAGCCCACATCTTGCTTCTCCAGACAGCCAAGCAATGCCTCTTCAATACCATCAAAACTATCGAGACGGTTGCTAATAAGCTCCAATCGGCTATCACAAATATCTTCAGCACTACTATTAAGCGCAATTTTGGTGACGACGCTGTCGACCTTATTAAATGAAACAAGGCCCTCTTCAGTGGAGAAAACCCCCTTCAGTCGTTCTGCTTGAACCCCGACAATAAGAGAATGTAAGTTCTCACAATTAAACTGACATTTAGCGCTGAATATCCATCCCCTACTGAAAAACCCTTCGCCGCTGTTGTCTGCACGGACGAAACCCTGTTCCGGTGCTTCAAGAGGAGGTGGCAAAGCTGTAGGTTGTTCCGGAATTGAATGCTTTTGATATTCTGCATAATTATTAGTGTTAGTTGGCTGAGTAAGCCACTCCAAGGCAACAGCGCCATGTTGCACTTGATACACTAACTTACTGTCTAGACCGAAACTCTCGTCGATGTAATCCAGCAGAGCCGGAAAATCTCTAGGCCCGTACAAATCAGCCTTATTGGCGATAATGACTTCGGCTATTTCCAGCTGCTGAGTAAAAGTCGCATTGGAGGTGTATCGCTCATCTTGAATTTTACGAGAATCCACTAGAGTGAGAGTGGCCTGGAGCTTTAATACCTCACGGTTGTACTCGCTAGAAAGTATCGCCAAAACCTCTTTCGGATGCCCAAGGCCGGTAGGCTCAATAAGAAGCCGATGAGGTTTAGACTTGACCAACAGCAAACTCAACGCCATTTGCATTGGCAGGCCATTAGCACAACACATACACCCGCCAGGAACTTGACTGACAGTGATGCCACCCTTTTCAGTGCTAACGTCAGCAAACAAATTATTGTCGATACCAATTTCGCCAAATTCATTGACGAGAATTGCCCAACGCTCATTCTCTGGTTTTTGCTCCAGCAAATGCTGGATTACCGTGGTCTTACCAACACCAAGAAAACCCGTGATGACATTAGTAGGAATTAGTTTTGTAGGCTCTTTTTTCATCTCAGCCACCAGCAAGCACTAATCGTCCTTGGCGACATGGCAATCTTGATCTCGACAAAGCAAATAGTTGCGGACATGTGCAAAGGCAATAATTGCGGCGCCTACGATGGTCGATATCTTCTCGCCGAACTCTCCTAATGCTTCTTCACCCGCTATCAGAATTAAGAACAGCACAAAGAGACCTAACAGACCCGTTAGCAATATCTCACCACGGCGATGCTTACGACAGCCAAGACCTAAGGCAAGCAAACTGGCGGGCAGAACGAGAAAGAGTATTGCATAGTGAAATCTTTCATCTTCTAGGAACGTTGATCCCAGAGTCGGCAACATAACAATCGCTATTGGTGTTAGAAGACAATGAGCCACACACGTCAACGATAAGCCAATAGCCGTTTTATCCATATTTATTGATATCAGTAGCATAACAAGTCTACCTCCTTAGGAAGATATTGGGTTGATGGATTGCAAGCGGCGCTTTACAAACAAAGCCAAAACAATCGAGAGCAAAAGTAAAACAAGCATCGGACCTAGGCCACGACTGAGCCTAGTGTTTAGCGACGATGTTGGGGGCTACTAGCTCGACATATTCAGCTTTAAATAAGCTTGCTTGGGCAAGTTAAGCCCGGCGCCTCCTGACAGCAGTGCCAGCCAAATCATTGAAGAGACTATAGGCAGCAAATGCAGGAGAAGGTAGCGGCACAGACTTATCGCGTTAGCGCAAAGCTTCTTAAACGGACAGCACGAATGCTGACCTATCAGTGCTTCCTGATAAGCCAGCAGCCCGGGATGATCAAGCATGAATTCGCTGGCGCCACCCTTGCGAGCGCAGCAACTAGCTCCGCTGCAGTTTCCTTAATACTCAAACCTCAAGCCAATAGTCGCACCTCGGCCTGGATCTGGAGAAAAGTTCTTAAGAAGTGAGGCGTGGTTTCTAACTTCTTCATCCAACAAATTATCACCGCGGACAAAAAGTTTTAATTCACTCTCATTGTTGTAGGTCCAATGATAGTCCGCGTAAATTGAAACGAGTGTGTAGCCATCCGTATCCAATTCGAGCTCGCCAACATCATCCTGCTGTTGCACGTCAGTGACATGCAGATGCGTACTCCAGTTTGAGCCGAAGAAGCGTAGTCCAGCGCCAATCTTGGCCGCCGGGATACGTGGCACATTGCCACCGGAATCAAACTCGGCATCTACAATATCGCCAAACAGATTGAACACCAACGAACCACTGTTAGTCTCCATCAAGTTGAACGAGATTTCTCCTTCTATTCCACGGAAGGTGACATCTCTGGCGAGATAGCTAGCGATTGCTTGCTCTTCGTGTTCCTCACCGGAAAGAGCAAGAAAGATGTAGTCGTCAACCTTATTGTAGTAGGCACTGAACTCACCAGTAATAGGACCGCTGTGCACGCGATAACCTAGCTCGATGTTGTTCGAAGTTTCTTCACTCAAATTGGGATTACCAACTTCCAGAAGATTAGTGGCGGCGTGCAACACGAGGTCCTCGTCGTCGGCGAAACGCGCACAAGTAGCGGTTGAAGTATTCGAGAAGAGCTCTTCAACAGACGGTGCACGCTCAGACCGTGACAAACCGAATAGCACATTTGAATCAGCGCTCAGGTCATACAAAACGCTGCCACTCAAACTTGTCTCATTACCATCGAAGCCGCAACGACCGCTTGGATCCACTTCATTGTCTTCGATTCGAAAACCTAGTTCTGCTGTAAGATTGCCCTGCGTGAAACGCTCCACACCAAATATTGCACGCGAGCTAATATCTGAGCGCGGAATAAACGCCTCCTCACCCATAGCGCTAAACACGGTGTCTGAGTATTGGAATCCCCAAACTCCTGTCCAGTTTCCTACCGGTACGTGAGACAAAGTAAATCGCCCTTCTGTGCCCTCATTAGAGAACAGCGTGGCTACCTCAGAGCCACCGTCTTCGAAGAACTCGATTTCGCCATGTTCGTAGTCGGTAAAGCCCATCGAGCCTCTAATAGATTCAATCCAGCTATCAGAGAAATCGAAGCCACCGCGAATATCATAGCGTCGGCTTTCCATGTCGATGCGTACGAACTCTATTTCTTCATGACCGTGTTCATCTTCATCTTCATCGTGCATGCCCTCATCATCGTGATCTTCCTCTTCATGACCTTCCTCTTCATGATGAGCATGAGAACCTGGTGGCAATCCGTAGTTATTGTTTAATTCGTTAGCTGAAAAACCGATGAATCCCTTGTTACCAACCCAAGAAAAACCGATTGTGGCGCCATCAGATTCTGAATGAGAGTTTCCGATGTAGCCTCTAGTATTTTCAAATTCATCCTCGTGGCCTTCTTCGTCATCGTGACCTGCTTCGTCGTGATGCGCCTCTGTTAGCTCTTTCAATCTCTCGACGGAGAATTCGTCAATGGCGAAGCCATCGATGTCGACATTCTCGCCGTCACGTCGAAAAGCATCGAGATGGAAAGCAAAATTGCCTGCAGAGGCGTCTAGCCTAATCACAGTCTTTTCTTCATCGTTAACCGTGTTTAGGGATTGTTGCAATACAAATTCGGGTCTCTCTACCAACGATTCCGGCACTCGGTTGTCGATGACATTCACAACTCCACCAATTGCACCGCTACCGTATAGAAGAGTAGAAGGGCCTCGTATCACTTCGAGCCGGTCTGCAAACGTTGCTTCTACAGCATTAACATGGTCTGGACTCACATTAGAAGCATCGCTGACACCGACTCCGTTCTGCAGAACGGTTATTCGGTTACCAGTTTGGCCGCGAATGATAGGCTGGCCCACGCCGGTACCAAATGAGGCGCTATTTATTCCAATCTCACTCTTTAGAGTGTCGCCTAAGCTATTACCAATCTTTTCCCGCAACGCCTCGCCAGACAAAATTCCGATTGGCAGCGCGGTTTCTGCTTCTGACTGATTGAATGGCGCTGTAACAACAATTTCTTGGAGAGTATCTTCATTATGTACTTCTTCCGCTGCGTAAACCGCACCCCCTGCAAATCCTAGAACTGAGTTTATTAGAGCAAGGCTAAATTTTAAATTTCTGGTTTTCATGACAATTCCTAAATAACAACTAAATTGAATATCTTATTGCGCATACCGAATCGAACGCGCCTCTAACAGAATTAGATGGGAGCGGGGCAGCGGATAGCTAAATAATATTTACTAGTAGTTTATTTAGGCTTGCGGCGGAGCGCGGGATTTGGCGGGTGAAGGCGCCAGAAAGGGAACAAACTGTAGAGTAGTTGCAAGATAACTCTGCCCTACAGGAGCAAAAGTCAGCCTGATGGTATTCGCAGCGATAAGATCGTCGCCAGCGCCTGCTTTTACGCAGACCTCACATTGAACTTGCTGCGCTACATCAGCGTGAGTATGAGCCAGCTCCGTGCTTTGCAGAAATACTAGCAACAGCGCTAACGCCCCAACAAAAGGCATTAGCACCCGTCGTTGCGACATTTTCTTGTTTAGACTGTTGATTGAAGAGAACATGATTTTGCTCAAATCTGCTTTACAATTACCGCTTGTAATTGCAATTATTGAAAATTCAGCCATAGGAGTCAACAATTACTTATTTTTCAACTTAGAAACCTTAAAGTAAAAAAGAGAAATATTTGATTTTACAAACCAAAAATTGAGCAGAAAGATTACTCAGAAATACGCTCGGCCAACTGCTGCAGGGCCTCGATGCCGACAATATCTTGCGCCAATAAATACAAATCCTGCCGTGGGATTTTTGCTAGCGCCTTAGTCAGAGTCGCCATATGCGCCTCTTCCTGAGCGCGGCGCTCTTCAAGGAAAGCGCCCTCACCTGCGGGCGAGCGCTTGTTCACGACCAGGCAATCCACACTGATCTTCGCTCGCTTCAGTTGTGCTTGCAGCTCGATCGTCTCCAGTACCGGCAGGCGTTCCGCGGCCAACACAATGACGAAAGAGGTCTGACTTTTATCAGATATCTTGTCGCGCAAACCAGTAAAACGCAGCTTGCGTCGATTCAACAGGCTGCGTATGCCTGACTCACGCGACTTGTCTTCGTCCTCGGCATCGTTGCCAAAGACCTTGTCCTCGACGCTGGAATCCTTGCCCATGCCACGCACGATATCGGCAAACTTGTCGGCCTTCTCACGACGCTGAATCAGGCCCTCGGTCCAGGCCGACATCATCTCCGGCAACACCATCAGACGCGCAGTATGTCCGGATGGCGCGGTATCAAACACAATCAGGTCATAATCCTTAGCGCCCTGCTCTACCACTTCCGCAATGCGCTCGAGTATCGCCGCCTCCTGCATGCCCGGCGCATCCTTCGACAAGGCCATGTGCTTGTCCACTTCGCCGCGCAGATTGACCGGCATCAGGCGGTACAGGGAGTTAGTAATCTCTTCCATGTGTAGCTTGACCGTCTCGGCCGGGTCTAGCTCTAGACCGTCCAGGCCGGCAGCGAGCCGAACCGGCGTCGAGCCGATCTTTCTGTCGAATAGATGACCTAGGTTGTGCGCGGGGTCTGTCGAGACCAGCAAGACCTTCGCCCCCTCGTTTGCACGCGCCAGTGCCGTGGCAGCTGAGATAGTCGTCTTACCAACGCCACCCTTGCCACCGAAGAAGAGTATTTTTTTCGAGCGTGCGAGTTCTAACAGCAATGTACGTGATCCAAGGGTGAGCGTTCCATGCCCATGCGAACATGCCAGTCATGAAAACGGTCGTAGACGATAGGGAGTAATTCCATAGTATAGAAGGCAGCCGGATTGGGTATGCCCAAACTTTCTGCAAACACTAACAGCATGAATAGATCTTCTTCGTCGCGCTGCGCTCTAGCGAAGGAACGGCGATAGCCCGTAACATAATATTCATGCAGGCCCGCCTCAAGACGTTTTAGCAGATTTTCTTTTTTGTCATCTTCAGACATCAGCTGCACCGGTATTACTCTACACTTAGTTTGAATTCATTATGCGCTAAGCCTAGTGGCTTTAGAAGCTAAGAAAGGAGCGTGACGAAACTAATTTCACAGCACTAGGCCTTTGCGTCTGGCTTGCTGGTCTTCGCCCGATTTAAACGTGCCGCTTTCGGGTCGATAATCAATGGCCGGTATATCTCGACACGGTCGCCAGCGCACATCACATACTCTTCAGGCTTAGGCCTGCCCTTGCCATCCAGCGTTTTTGAGAAAATACCCATCGCATCCTTATCGATATCGATCTCTGAAAACTCCGCGGCTATATTAGACAGCCTCACAGCCTCGAGGGCTGTAGTACCCACGGGGACATCAAGCGTCACGATGAGCTGACGCGCCGGCGTTGCATAGGCGACCTCAACCCCGATCGATGAGCCAGCCTGCAACTCATACTTTGGACTATCTTCACTCATCGCCATAGACCTCATGGGCACGCTGCACGATTGCATCGACCAAATTATTCGCCGAACTACTAAACAACTTCTCCGCCGCCAAGCCGATCAGGCCAGACTTAAACTCGAACTCCATCGCCAGAGACACCTTGCAGGCATTCTCGGTAAGCGCATCAAAGGTCCATTGTGAACGGAGACTCTTGAAGTTTCCTTCGACTAAACTCATCTCGATGCGCTCGGGCCGTTGCAGAATATTCTTAGTGGTAAACTGCTGACTAATGCCCGCCTTGGACAAACGCAGCTCGCCGACCAGTTCGCTGCCTGACTGACTCAGCACTTTCGCAGAGACGCAGCCCTGCATAAATTTGGGGTAGTGCTCGATATCATTGACCAGGTCAAACATCTGCTCGGCAGAATACTCGATCAGGGCGCTGCGGTTGATCGAAGTCAATTTTGGGTCGGAACAAGGATAGGAATTTCTTCACTAGATATTTCTTCAATATCTATATCATCCTCAAAGTAAATTTGATTGACCGTACTGAGAAACACCAATAGCAGGATAACGGGAATAACAGTACCTAAAGAGAAGTTGATGTACTTCTGTAGCAGCGATCCCTCATATACCGGGTCACCTTTGGAAAGCTCCTCAGACAGTCCACTGGTCTTCCATCTATAAGAACAGAAGATACACACCGTAAAACCCACTAGCGGCAAGATCGTCTCATAGAATACATCAATCACTAGATCGAAGAAGGACTTGCCCACGCCACCGTAACTCGTAAAGTTAGTAAAAAAGTCCGACATGCCCAGCGACATAGTCGCAGGAATCGCAAAGAGTAATAGCAAGCCCGCCTGCATTAGCACCGCTTTCTTACGACTCATCTTCAGCTCATCGATCCAGCAAGAAATAGGAATCTCGATTATCGAGACCAATGAAGTCAGCGCTGCAAAGAACACCAGCAAAAAGAAAATCAGCGCGACAATGCTGGCACCGATGTAACCCACCGCCATCTGCATGGACAAAAATATTTTAGGCAGGAAGCTGAAAATCAGACCTACACTACTAGTAGAAAGCTCGTCAGTGTTGGTGTTCGGATCGAAGGCGAAGATGGCAGGCAAGATCAACAGGCCGGCAAAGAAGGCAACGCTGGTATCGGCGATAGCGACCATGCGCGTTGACTGTGGAATATTATCCTCGCGCCGGAAGTAGGAGCCATAGGTAATCAAGATGCCCATGCCCAGAGAAAGCGAGAAGAAAGCCTGACTCAACGCACCGTTAACGACTGTTAGGCTAACTTTACTGAAGTCGGGCACTAGATAATATTTTATACCCGCTACTGCGCCATCCAGAGTTAGCACGAAGAGTGTTAGCAAGACCAACATCACCGCGAGCGCCGGCATCAACACCCTAGCAAGTCTCTCGATGCCGCCCTTCACGCCGCCTAGCAAAATCGTAAATATAATGCCCAGCAGCAGAATGAGATAGCCAAACAAAGAAGGCTCAGCTACCACAGTATCGAAGGTCGCTTCATCCGCGAGCAAACCGAGTCCGCCAGTTGCGATCTCTTTTAGATACACAAGCAACCAAACAGTTATCACCGTATAAAACACCGCGATCATAAACGGCGTGATGATGCCCAACACACCAACTAGGCGCCATTTCTTATCGCCGTTTGATAAGGCAGAAAATGCACCCACCGGATTACGCTGGGTGTTACGCCCCATGGAAATCTCGGCCAGCATGACCGGGTAGCAGATGAAGGCGATAAAGAAGAGATAGATGATAAGAAAGGCGGCACCGCCGTTCTTGGATGCCATAACCGGGAATGCCACGAGATTACCTAGGCCCACTGCCGAACCCGCAGCGGCGAGGACAAATCCCAGCCTTGAGCTAAATTGCCCTCTGTCTTGTGACATCAAAAACCCCTTTTAGCTCAGTAGATTAGCCTGTGTTTGCCAGCCGTCTAGCGGCGCCGCAAAGGCCCAAGCAAGGAATTCTAACAGCGCCACCAAAGCAGCACAACGCGCGTCATTTGGGCTCATTCGCAACTATTCGAGCCTACGCTCAAGTAAAACGCTATAATCGCGCCCCATGGCAAAATCCAAAACAACCAGAGTCAAAAGCAAGACGGTAGACACCACTATCGTCGCCAATAAAAAGGCACGCCACGACTACTACATAGAAGACACCTTCGAGGCCGGCGTTGCACTGCAGGGCTGGGAAGTGAAGTCCATGCGCATGAAAAAAGTGCAGCTGGTGGACAGCTATATCTTATTAAAAGACGGCGAAGCATTCCTGTTAGGCTGCCACACAACACCACTCAACACCGCCAACACCCACGTCATCGCCGACCCAGACAGAACCAAGAAGCTGCTACTTAAAGCCAAGGAACTTTCCAGGTTATTCGCATCCACTCAGCAGAAGGGCCACACCTGCGTTGCCACTAAACTGTACTGGAAAGGCCACCTAGTCAAAGCTCAGATAGGCCTGGCAAAGGGCAAGCAAGACCATGACAAGCGCGCCGCCCAAAAAGACAAAGAATGGGCAGTAGATAAACAGCGCATCGTGCGCCACGCCAATCGTTAGGCAGCATCCCCAACACCACCCCCTCAAGCACAAAAACAACAGGGCCAAATAGCTTGATATCAGGCTACAAACCCCAATATATGCTATTATGCAAGATCACATCTGGGGGCGATTCGGATTCGACGCCGGTATTGATGCCTAAGGTGCATGCCGAGAGGGTAGTGACTCTCGTAAATCAATCGC
>TARA_B110000858_G_scaffold198496_1_pt1 | contig 26552 bp, 31 predicted proteins | sample TARA_B110000858 | Tara Oceans TARA_B110000858 (sample SAMEA4398247) | marine metagenome | biome: Polar Biome; feature: [SRF] surface water layer (ENVO:00010504); material: water (ENVO:00002006), including particulate matter (ENVO:01000060) such as... | depth 5 m | reverse complement strand
TATTATTATTATTATTATTATTATTAATATTATTATTATTATTATTACTACAAGAATTTATTTTATCAAAATTATTTACTAATAAAGTATTCTTATTATCAATTAGTTTTTCACACTGTTCTATATCATAAAATTTATTTTCTTCTAAAAATATTTTATCTATTTTTTCTCTAGAATCATTATTAGTAATTAAATTAGTATATTGAGACATTTATTTATATAGATTAATTATATTTTTTTAGATAAATAATAGAAAAAATTAAGATTATTGAAATTAAAACTAAATTGTCAGCTAATTTAATATTTTTGTTAAAACGAGTATCATTTAATTTACCATTATTTGCATTATCTAAACTTAGATATTTTTTTAATTCTTCTTTATTATTTTTTGTTGCTTTATCTAATTTATTTATATGAGTAGTTTTATATTTTTTTACTTGTTTTAAAGTTTCAAAATTAGTTAAAATAATATAAGAATATTCGTTATAACTATCTATATCTAATTGAATTTGATAAAATTTTGTGTTTATATTTATTTCAGAAGCTTCTTTATCTAGAATTTCATCACTACAATATTTATATATATCTGTTTTCCAAATTAAAATTTTTTCATAAATATTATTATAAAGATTAGTCATTTTTTCATCAATATCTTCTGGTGAAACTAAATTACTCATATTTTCTATACTTTCTTCTAATTCATTATAATTATAAATATTATATAAGGTATATAAATTGTTTATATCTTTATTAGCGTATATTTTACCGTCTTCTTTGTTGGGAATACATTTATCACTTTTTTCAGAAAAAATACTTCTTGCATTATCTAAAAAATTTTCATTACTAAATTTAATTAAATCTATAGATTGAGATAATAAACCATAATTATCATATATATTATTATTAGATATATCATATATTTTTGGTATAAAACAATTGGATTTCTCGGTATCTTCACTATAATCGGTTTGTATCATATATGGTGATATATTTTTTAAAGCAAAATCAGTACATTGTTTGAAAGATTTACCTTCTAATTTATGAAATTTATCGGTATCTAATAATTTAGTATCTGTATTATTATTACCAAAATAACAATCTTTATATTGATAATAAAATGAATCTGATTCAGCCATAATATTAAATTATATTTATATATATTAATATTATAGTTTTTCTATAAATAAATAATTATAGAATTTTGCAAATTCTATAAAAATGTGTAATAATAGATGTTCTACTTTTTCTATCTATTTTTACAATATCACCAGGTCGTAAACCTATTACAATTGATACAGGACTAAAATATGATATATCAGGCAATTGATCATTATCGGTTATATTATATTCTTTTTTAAATATATCTACTTCTTTTTCTGATAAAATTGTATGTTTGGGGACTAATTCATGTTTTAATATATTAAATTGTAATCGTTTTATTGATATTAACGATATATAAATGCCTTCATTTTCCCATATATCTTTTAATATTTGTTTAATTGTAGTATTTGGTTCATCTTTTATTATAATCATTAAGTCATCATTTTTTGATAAAATTTCATCTAAATAAAATAAATCTTGAATAATATCATATATATTTTGAGTTTTTAATGTTTTATTAATATAAAACTTTACATATATTTGTTTTTCTTTATTATCTTTCAATAACATATCCAATTGTTTATTTTCATATTGTATACCAATTTCATTTATATCAGTATTTAGATAATCTTGTATATCAAAATTTCTATTTTCTAATATTTCTAATAAATTTCGTTTTGCATTATATAGACTAACATTTGTTGTATAATCACTCATAATATTTAATATATATATATAAAGTATCTTTTATTATCAATTTTATAAATATAAAATTTATTCTATAAATAATAAACTATTTATATTTGTTAATTCTTTATAACAATCGATTCTAATTTTATTGAGATCACTACTTAATACTATACAAAGACTTTCTGTTATTTTTAATCCTAAAATAAATTTATTAATTTCTTTACTTGCTTTTAAATTATATTTTTTCATAATTTTGCTTAATTCTTTCACTAAATAATCATCTAAATTTTTAGATATATATTGTAAAAATATATATTTTAGATCATATAGTAAATTATTTTGTATATTTTTATCATATATAATATTATTAAATGTATCTATATCACTACTGTAAGATGTCATTTTAATAAATTTTAAAAGAAAATCATTTGTGAAATCTTTATCAATATATAATTGCTTAAAAAAATTATAGTATATATTTTGATTTTCCCTAGATAAATATACACATATACCAAAATCTATTATACCTATTTGATATTCAGGAATATTTAATTTCTCAGTTTTTTCTATATCATTTTTATAAAAAAATATATTACCAGCATGCATATCATTGTGTAATGCACTAGTATAAAATAATGATATATATCCAAATTTCTGATATAATTTTGAAAATTTATCTTTATCTTCTATAGTAAAATTTTCATTATCCTTAATATCACTGTATTTATAACCTTTTATATTTTCCATAACAATAACATTTTTATATATATCTGTAATATTTTGATAGACAAATGGTATTATATATTCCGGTCTATTTTTATGTAATTCTCTAAATTTTAAAATATTATAAGTTTCATTAACAAAATCTAATTGACTTAATATCGTATCTTTGTTGTCAGTTAATATTTCATCAAAATTAATAGAATTTAAGTATGGTATATAACTAATAATATATACTAACAATTCAAGATCATCAAAACTTTGTATCAAAAGATGTTTTATATTTTTTTTTAACATTTTAATAATTAATTTATTTTCATTTTTTTTATCTATACCATTAAATACTATACCAATCATTCCAGAATTTACTACTTTTGTGGTGTCAATTGATATATCATATTCATGTTGTATTTTATTTAATGTATATAAATCTATATCATCATTGGTATATGGAACATTATCTAAATATTTTATGAGATAATCTTTTTCAGGATTATTTAATAGGTTATTATCTAGACATATTGATTGGATAAATTTTAAATAAACTATATTTATTTTTTCTATTTTTCTTGTGATATTTTTTATACAATTTAATCTATTAATATCATTATTATTATTTCTATAATAGTTAATATAACTATTTATCTTATAACTTATTATTTCATCTAAAATAATTATGGATATATATATAAATCTAAATATTGAATCCACCATTATTATGGTTTTATATATTTATATTTTTATATATTTATACTTTTAAATTATTAAAATTATTAAAATTATAAATATTATTAAGTAATTAAAATATTTATAATATTTATATTATAAATATATTATCTATATATTATTTAAATTATCTACAAATTGCTTAACATTATAAAACATTTTTTTTATTAATAATCCTATCATATTTTCCATATATATAGGTAATTTATCTGAAATTAATATTTGAAAATCCATTTCAAAATCTATATTAATTATTCTATCTTCATTTATATTTTTAAATATATCATTAAAGTTATTTATCTTTTTACTCAATATATTAAGTTTAATATCACCATAATTAAATACAAGAGGTTCATAACTAGTGTTATCTAATAAATTTAATTGTTTTTTATAATTATTTTTTAACGTATCATCTATTAATGATAAATCTTTTATATTAAAATTTATACAATATTTTTTAGAATCTATAATTTTTAAAGATCTAAATAAAATATATTTTTGTTTTATACCAACTTCTCTAGCTATATGTTTAAATATTATACAAATATCCAAACATTCTTCAGATATTTTATTTAAAATATGAATTTTTTCTATTAATTCAATATTTAATTTTTCTAATAAATTATATATATCATTTCCTAATAAACTATTTATATTTATTTTATTTAAATTTAATTTATCATAACTATATTTTAATAAATAACATTTATTATCATTAGAATTTAAATAATATGATTCAAGAATCATATTGCCCTTATTACATATGGTATCATATTCTATTTCTTTAGATATTGGATTATTATTATATTTATTTTCTAATTCCATAATAAATAAAAATATATATTTATATATTTATATTTTTATATATTTATATTTATTTAATTTGTATATTATATAACATAAAATAGAATAATCAATTATTTCTGTAAAAGTATATTCATAATTTATATATGGTAATTTCAATATTTTAAATTGTAAATAATTTTTAAAAGATTTTTCACCACGCAATTCAAGTATATTAGTATAATTATTAAAAATATTTAATATTTCAGATTTTATAATTAATGATTTATCTTTAATATAACTAATATTATTACGATTTAAACTATTTTTTTCATCTGTCCAAAATAGATTATTCTTACATCTATATTTATTAAATTTTATAAAATTATGATCCATACAATCTGTATGCCAATATACCTTATTTTTTAATAACTTAATTATACCATTTTTTGATATTAAATACGCAGCACTGCTACCGCATAAATAATGACAAGTATATGTATCTTTAGTACTATATATACCATCACTGTGTAATTGTATAATATCCCAATTTTTATCTAATATATTTATATCTGATATAGTTTTGTTTAATATATTATAAAATTTTTTTTTATCATATATCGGATATGCATCATCTTCCATTATTAAAAAATAATCATATATGTTATTATCTGTATTTATATAGTTATTATATATATGTTTACAACACATCATATGACTTAAACTACATCCTATTATTGATTTTGGTGTAAAATTTATTGCAAATTTAGATAAATATTTATTATATTTATTATTTAAATGTTCATCTTCTATTGCATTTATACCTTTAAATCTATTTACTTTTAATCCCAATTCATTTAAATATGGTAATTGTTTATGGTAATTATTTTTATACTTATCAAGATTAATAACATATAAAAGAATGTTGTTGTAATTATAATTGATCATATTTATTAATTTATATTTATTAATAAATATAATTAATATATTTAACTAATTAAATTATAGTATTTATTTTCTATCTATATAATTTCTTTATTGATTATCTATCTTAATTGTTTTCTTTTTTTGTGAATTACTATCATTATATTTATTATCTATATCAACATTATCACCTGTATCATTATCTATTATATCTTTATCTCCATTATCTATTTCTGTATCTACATCTAATATACTAGGTTTAGATTTATCTTCTATGTCTTTATCTAAACTTTCTATATCTATTTGTGATTTATCAATCTCTTCACCTATATTTAGTTGAGGAATCTCATCTTCCATATCTTCTTCTTCTTCCATTCTCTTGGCTTCTTCTTCAGCTTTTTTTATAGATTGTATTGTGACATCAGATAACCCCTTATTATCATCTTCATCTTCATCTTCATTATCTTCTTTTTTATCAGAACTAAATAATTTATTTACCGTATCTGTTATAACAGAAGATACATTATCTAATATATTACTTTTTTCTTCACTTTTTTCTGAACCTATAATTGTCTCTTTGTTTTTACTATCTTTATTTAATAATTCTAGCTTTTCATATAAATCAATAGATTTTGTAAAATTCATAGAATGTATTTGGTCTATATTGTCCTCAGTTATTATTCTCATTTGAACATTCATAGTCTGTAATTCTTGCATTAATAATTTAAACGCATATGGAACTCTAATTATACTAAAACTACGACCATATTTTGTAATAACCTCTATATTATGACCATTATCAATTGAATTACTATATTTAATTGGTCCATCAGCATGTGGACTTATAAATATATTTTTTGCTTTATTATATATAGATATAGTACCTGTTTTATTACAGATTGCTACATAATAATCATCTCCTCTAACCAACATAGATTCTTGTAGAAAATAACTTGCACCATGTGCTATTATTCCATCACGTTCCATTTCACCTATACGCAACCCACCATCATTTGCTCTACCTTGAACTGTTTGTCTTGTTAATACAGTTCTGGGTCCTCGTGCGCGATAATTTATTTTATCTTTAACCATATGTTTTAATCTCATATAATAACATGGTCCAATGAATAATTCCATATTTAATTGTTCACCAGTTTCGCCATTATATAATATTTCATTTCCACTTGAACTATACCCTACATTATTTAAAATATTTCCAAATACTTCATGTTTTGGTCCTTTATTATTAAATGCAGTGCAATCACCAAATCCACCTAATATTGCACATCCTTTACCCATTAACGTTTCAACTAATTGTCCTATAGTCATTCTACTAGGTAATGCATGTGGGTTTATAATCAAATCGGGTCTAATACCATTTTCAGTAAATGGCATATTATTTTCTGGAATAATTAGTCCAACAGTCCCTTTTTGACCACATCTACTACAAAATTTATCTCCCATAGCAGGTATTCTTTCTTCTCTTATTCTAACTTTTGCTATTCGAAATCCTTCTTCTCCTTCTGTAATAAATGATTTATCTACAAATCCTAATTGACCTTTTTTTGGTGTAATAGAAGAATCAATAAATGTATCATCATTATTTAAATCATTGGTAATTTTTCCAATTATAACTTTCTTATCATCTAATTGAACATTTTCTTGTATTAATCCATTATCATCTAATTCTGAATAGCTATATCCAGGTTTTTTATTAATTACATTAAATTTTTCAATGTTAGCAAATTTAGAATCTATAGTATTACCTCCTATTTTTGAGCTTTCTTCACGTGTCTCATACATATTTAAATATGTAGTATTAAACATACCTCTTTTAATAGACCCTTCATTAAATAATATACTGTCTTCTACATTATATCCACCATAACATCCTATTGCAACAATAGCATTTATACCATATGGATGTTCTTCATTATATATATATTTTAAATATCTACTCTTAACTAAAGGAATTTGTCCATTATTTAATACAACTCCCATTTTATCTATTCTATTTTGATAATTAGAATTATATAAACTTACACCTTGTTTACTTTGACCACATGAAAATAGATCTCTTGGTAATTGATTGTTTTCTGGAAATACAATTTGATTACCCATAACACCTAATAATAATGAGCCATGAATTTCAATATGTGTAGATGTTTTAACTATATCTTCTTCACTATTAACAATCATACAAGTTTCTGTTTCAGTGGAGTCCAAATAATCTATTATGCCACCTAATTCATAAAGTTCTGATAATTTTTTAGCAGAACCATATACTTCATAAGATTTATAATATATATCATAATCATTTATAAAACGATCTATTGATTTATCTATTTTTATTTCATTAAAACCTACTAATAAATCATTATAACTAAAATTATTTTCAATTAATCTTTTTAATATGTACTCATTGCTATAACTACCCTTATTATCATCTGTAATATAAAAAGTTGGTCTACATATACGCCCTGAATCTGTATTTATATATATAATATTATCGGAAATAACCCATGATATACTAGTGTAAATTGGTATTAATCCAATTCGTCTATATTGTTTTAACAACATTAATACTTCAACAGGTTCGCTTAATATACCAACCCAAGCTCCATTTACAATTATTTTAGTAGATTTACTTATATATTGAGTTGAACACTCTTCCAATAATTCCATAAAAACAACTGATCTCAAAAAATCTATAATTAATTTCGAGGAATAACCACTGGTTATATGTGCACCCAACGATAGGTGTTTGTGTAATCCAACATTTCCACCATCTGGTGTATCAACGGGATCAATTATACCCCATTGAGATGAATGTAATAAACGAGGTCCAATAATTTTTGCACTAGAATCTAATGGTAAATTTAATTTTCTTAAATGAGAAATAAAAGAGTTATATGATAATCTATTTAAATCTTGAACCACTTCTGGTCTGCGTGTATGTTCTTCTGCACCCCAAGATCCTTTAAATGCTTTCCTAAATCCTTTTTCTAATATTCTTTCTTTAAAGATTTCTTGATAATTATTCTCTATTAATGAAATAAAATTTACATCTTGATATACACTTTGTTTATAATGATATTCTTTATCTATTTTCAAAAATATATGTTTTTGTTGTAATGTATAATATTCTCTGAATAAATCATATATTAATGTACCTGTCAATTCTACCCTTTTATACTTAAAACTATCTCTATCTGTTGATAATTTTTCACCAGAAAATACTTTAAGAAGTTCAAAAACCATATATCCTAGATAATATGCTTTATTTATAAAATTCATTTCGCCAATATGTGGTAAAAGATAATCTGTTAATATTTCTAATATATGTGGAACAGTTTTTTGTTTTGTTAATGTTGCCATATATTTTAAAGCTGTTTCTTGATTATATATATTACCTGAATCATGCACAGATGGTATAAAATAATTTATATAATTATCATTTTTTTCTAAATCTAACAAGCAATATTTTATAATTTCTTTATCCGATTCAATACCCAATGCTCTCATTAAAATAAATAATGGAACTGGTTTTCTAACATTCGGAACATTTACTACTATTTGGTTATTACTATGTTTTTCATTTGGACTTACTATTCTAATCGATAAACTTCTTATTGGTTTTGAAGAATCTTCACTAACACTCCTTATTTCTGCGCTATGACTATATATTTCACTATAATTATCCTTTACATACAACATATTATCTGCAAATTTTTCTTGATTAATTATAACTTTTTCTTTACCATCTATTATGAAATAACCTCCTTTATCATTTTTACATTCTCCCATCATAAATTTGACTTCTTTATCAAGTCCATTTAATATACATAAATTTGAATTTATCATAATAGGAAATTTACCTAAATAAATCTTTTCTAATATAGAATTAGTTTCTAAATAAGACCCATCTTCTCTTTTAATTTTATATTCTATTTCTATATCTATATGTATAGTTATACTATAACTCATATTTCGTAAACGTGCTTCATTTGGAAACATATAATGTTCTCTTTGATTATCAAATATTATAGGTTTTCCATAATATAATCTATTTCCATTTTTTCCACCTAAATATATCTCTGCTTTATAATTATATTCTTTACTTTCTATATCTTGGTTCTTAAGTATGTAAATTGGATTTTTTTCTCTAAAAATGTTATAAATTTGATTATTAAAAAAATCATTATAAGAGTCTATATGGTGTTTTACCAGTAAATTATCTGATGATTTAAAATATTTATCTATTATATTCCATATAAATTTTTCTGTAGTAGCCATATTATAATATAAATATAGTATAATATTATGTATTTATTATGATTATAATATTTTAATAAATACATAGTAATTACTATCAATTGCTATTAATTACTTGGAAATGTTACTAAAATTAATGCTAAAATAACAAAAAATAAAATTAAAGGTAATAATACTAATAACCAAGATATTTCTTTGTACCCTGCTTTACATAATGAATTTAATATAAATGTCCAAAATAATATATATAATGCTTCAAATAAAAATATAAAAAAAGTATTTGGTACTAAACAATTATATGGTCCTAAACAAAAATTATTAGTATTTCCAAAATTTTGTATAGCAATTATAACAAACGCTAAAACTGATAATAATAAATATACAAATGCCGGGGAACATAGATTTTTAAAATCACTTGAAAATTTACTAAAGTATTTTTTAGCCATTTATAAAATATATAAATAATATTATATTTTTATATATTTTTATTATTTATATATAAATAAATCAATTTTTCATATTAGTGTATAGGTGATAATTTATCATAATCCATATAATTTGATGATACATTATTTTCACCCATAAATTCATTGTATATATTTCTTATATTGTCTTCATTATTTGATAATAAAAAAATTCCTCCTTTTTGTTTTTTAACATTTTTTTTTTGTTTTCTAGATTTAATTTTTTTATTTAAACGTGTTTTTTTCATAAATTTGTTTACATATTTTTTGGTTTTATTTTTTATCATATTTTTATTTCTTTTAGGTTTTCTTGTTTTATTTTTTATTTTTTTCATTAACATATTCATATTTATTTATATATATATATATATATATATATTTTAATCAATATCTACATGAGTAAGTATATGACGTCTACAACAATATTTGTGTAAATTAAGAATATCCATTACTTCTCCTTCTGGTGTTTTTTCATTATTTTCTCGACTTAAATATTTTACAGTATTTGTTTCTAAACCTTTATCCAATTTTCTTTTTTTTACTTCTCGTAAATAGAATTCATATTTATTTGCTAAAACATTACCACAAGTAAAACATTTTACGGGAATTAACATATTGTATTAATATATTCAATATAATATTTATTATCAATTTAATTTATTTAATTTATTTAATTTATTTAATTTATTTAATTTATTTAATTTATTTAATTTAATTACTTTTTACAGTGGTAAACATTCCTATAGCATCTACTGTATCTACAGATGCTTCTGGAGACATACCTTCTAACATACCTTCTACTATTTTATCATTTATTCCTACAGTTTTTAAAACTAATATACTTAATAAAACTGCTATAATTATTATACAAATTGAATGTAAAATATTTTTTGTTATAATACCAACTTTCATATTTTATACTTATATATATGTTCAATATAAAATATATTTTGATTTAAATTAAAACCATGATTTTTTAGTTCCACCACTATATTCATATGCATACTTGTTATTAATCAACCAATCACTTATGTTGTATTTTATATCGTCTTCTTTAATTTCATATATTTCTACCAAAAGTCTTCCATATTTATCAAAATCTAAACATTTTACCATTATAATTTTATTTAATATTTTTTCACGTAATTTATCTCTTACCATATATCCCATTTCCTTCTCTTGTTTATTTCTAGTTCTTAATTCTGGTGTATCAACTCTTGCAATTCTACAATTCCATTTATATAATTTATCATTTATAGGTAAATTTAATACTATTTTTACTGTATCTCCATCATATACATTAACACATTTACCTAAAATTGTTTCACCATTAAGTGAAAATTCACTGGTATTATTTGTATATAGATTCAAATCTATGTTTTCCATATTAATTTATTTATATATTAATTTATTTATATATTAATTTATTTATATATTTATAATTAATTAAATAATATACTTATATCTACTAATTCTTTTTTTATACTTCGACATGCATTTTTCGATAGCTCTTCTCTTTTTTTTCTTGTTTTATTATTAGGTATTACAGAATCATAAGAACTTTTTGATGAATCAGATGAATTAGATGAATTAGATGAATTTTGTGTTTTTTTTTTAGCATAACTATTACGTAAATTCATATCATTATCTATATCTTTATAATGATTTTCTATATATTTAATAATATCGTTTTCTAAAGCCCATCTAAAAAAATTTAATTGACCAATTGTTGTCTGAACACATTTGTTTTCCTCTATTGGAATATTAATTCTTTCCCATCTACAAAATGGATCAAATCGTTTTTTTGAGTACGCTTTTAAATTTAATTTATAATCTTGATATACTTTAAATCTTTGATTATTATTTGGATTTATATAAACAGTATAATAATTTTTAGAATAATTAGTAGAAAACCAATCAACTATTCTTAATGAAATATTTGATGTGCCATTTATTATATTTAACATTTTTTTTAAATTATCACTTTTATTATAGAATTCCATTAATTTATTTAATAAAAGATCATTCTGTGTAATATATGACATTTCTTATTTATTATTTCTTTTTAATATTTAAGTAATAATAATATTATTACTTAAATATTAATTAAACATAATTAATTATAATAAAATATAATTAATTATAATTTATAATGATAAATGATGATAATAATAAATATTTAAGTAATATTTACGATATTAAAACATTAACTTTAAGTGAAGAATATTATAATCAATTAATAGAATTATATTCCATAAATAATATAATAGATAAAGATATAGTTACATTTAAAAAATTTTCTTATACAATTAAAAGTTTACCAAAAAATCATAGTATATATCTTTATATTAAAAATAATATAATAATAGGGTGTTGTTCTCTTATAATAGAACAAAAAATAATATATAATTGTGGAAAAGTAGGACATATACAAGATTTAATTGTAAAAGTTTCTGAAAGAGAAAATAGTATTCAGTGTATATTAATTAAATATATAGTAAAAAAAGCACATGAAAAACAATGCAATAGATTAGATACATTATCACCTATTTATCTTGAAAAATATTATAATAAACATGATTTTATAAAAAAAGGATTATATATGTCTAATTTTATATCTTTATCTGATTGATGATATGTTATTGTTCTTTTGTAATTTTTAAATTTTTTGTAAACAAAAATTTTTTACTATTTGTTCTTCTTCTTTTTATATTACAATCATAACAACATATCACAGTATTATCATATGTATGTTCATCTAAATTATTTATTCTATCTAAAGTCCATTGTTGTTTATCTCGTACTAATTTATAAAAAATAAAAACATTATTTTTACAATAATAACATAATAATTTACTTTCATATAATTTTTTAATTAAAGAATCTAATGTTATTAAGTTATGTATTTCATGTATATTTTTTTTCTTATCTTGTATTTTATAATTATTTATTTTTTTTTTTAATTCATTTATAATTATTTTTTTCTCAATGAAAGATTCATCATTATGGTATAACATATTTATTAAATCTATTTGAATATTATGACGATTTAATATTTCATCGAAATTAATTGATAATAATTTATTAGATGAAATATCTATTATACTACGTCTTACATTATCATATTCATTATTATTATTATTGTTATTATCTAATATAATGTTTTTAAAGATTATATTTTTAAACATTATATTATGTATTAATCTTTAAATATATATTATATTTTAATAAAAACATATAATAACATATTATATATTATACTAATATATAATATATATAAATAATATGAATAATAATATGAATAATAATATAAATAATAATATAAATAATAATATAAATAATAAAGACTGTAAACAAGATAGTATACCTATAAAAACTAGAAAAAGAGATAAATTAAAATCAGATAATTGCCATGAATTACAAAATATAGCATATAGAACTATGTTGTTAAATGGAACAGATATACTTCCTAAAAATCAAAAAAATTATGGTAATGAATTAATTGATAGTTATTTAAATAAAGAATTAGCTGCAAATAAACTACAAACGTGGAATAAATTAGATAAAACTCAAAAAATATTTAAATTAAATTCATATATTGAGGATGTCTTAAAAAAAATATATAATTTAAAACAGGAAGATATTATTAATGCTAAGCGATTTATGTCATTATCATTAGATAGAAAACTTTTAAATAAAATAAAAGATGTTATATATGATAAAGATAAAAAATCTATTATTAATATACCCAATTTAATATTTATAGAAGAAACTAGAACATTTGTTATAAGAAAATGTGATAAACATGTTTGCACATCAAAAGCTCTGGTTCCTCCGCGTAGTAAAAATAAAACAGCAAAACAATATTAATTATAAAAAATTGAATTTAAGTATAATTTAATATATTTAAAGCATAATATAATATATAGTATATTAATAATTATTAATATATTACATATGAATAATTATATATCTAACTATTTACAATTAAAAGTAGAAAAATATTTTAAATATTTTATTAATAATAAAATATTAATAAATGATTTGTTATCAGTTATATATGATGGTTTTGAAAATATGATAGATATTCTAATTTCTAATATTCAAGAATTGATGTACAATGATATAAGAGACTTATTATTAGATCACAATTATGATTTATTGTATATTACATATATTAATTCAAACTTCTTTTTAGATAATCATTCTTTGTCTGAAGAAGATTCTATTAAATTATTATATAAATGTAATATAATAAGTAAATTATTAATATATAAATTTGTAATACCACCCAGATCGTATACAAAATCTTTCATTAGATTAAATTTTAATACCAATACTTATTATCAAAATGATTATATTAAAAATAAAATACAAAAAAAAATAGATTATTTACTATCTATAATTCAACCAGAACAAAGAACTAATGAATGGTATATATTTCGTAATTCAACATTAACTGCTTCCAATATATATAAAATTTTTGTAAGTGAATATACACAATCTCAACTTATAATTGAAAAATCACAACCTATAAATATTGAAAAATATAAATATACAAATATAAATTCGCCCATGCATTGGGGTCAAAAATATGAACCAGTATCAACTATGTATTATGAATATATTAATAATATAAAAGTAACTGAATTTGGTTGTATACAACATGAAAAATATAGTTTCTTAGCTGCATCACCAGATGGTATAGTATGCGAACGTTCATCTGAATTATTTGGTAGAATGTTAGAAATAAAAAATGTAGTTTCTAGAGTTATAACAGGAATACCTAAAATGGAATATTGGATACAGATGCAATTACAAATGGAGGTATGTCAACTTAATGAGTGTGATTTTCTAGAAACAAAATTTATTGAATATACAGATGAAGAAGAATATTTATTAGATTTATCAAATGGTAATGTAAAATATACAGGTGTAATTGCTCATTTTGTGAAAGATGATAATCCTGTGTATTATTATTGTCATTTTAATTCAAGTATAGAAAAACAAAATATATGGAAAAAAAATATAATAGATGAAAATATTGATATAGAATTTGTTAGATTTATATTTTGGAAACTAGAATATATAAGTTGTATATTAGTTTTACGAAATAAAATATGGTTTAAGAGTGTTTTACCAAATATTCAACGATTCTGGGATATACTACAAGAAGAAAAAAATAATGGATCATATAAAGAAAGATTATCTAAAAAACCTAAGATAGAATATAAACATGAATTATCTGATCAAGGATGTTTAATAGATATTTCTGGATTATAAGATATTCTTACATTATAAGATTATAAGATATTGCTAGGCTATAGTTATATTATAATATTATATAAATACAATAATATATTATATTATATTATATTATGTTAATAAATATTAATATTCTTAAAACCTTCTATACTTCAATGTTATTTGGTATGCCATCATTGATGAATAATCCTATTAATAAAAATACATTATATACATCATTTACAGTAGAACCATTATCTACTTATATTAACTTTAAATTAGATAAACAACAAATTCATTATATAAAAGATTATTTAAAAAAAAATACTAATAATTTAACACTTAACACTGCAAAACTTAATACAAATGATATTGAGGATTATTTTATAAGTGTTAATATATATAATTGTACTAGTCCTCTTTTTTATATGGTTTCTAATGAACCTATTTCTCGATGTGAAATAAATACATATATATCTAATGAAAACAATATAAATGGAACATTGATTATGGATTATGTTTCTAATAAATTATCTTTAGATCCTGATAATATATTTAAAAAGCGTGAAACATTGAAATTTTATAATAAAATTCAAGATATGAGTAATAATATTATGCTTGGTTTTGTTAATAGTAAAAATATATTTTTAAATTTAAAATATAATATTTTATCCAAAAATGATATTATTCCAGAAAATAATATAGATAAAAAATTAGTTAAATTCAGTGATTATATTTTTTATAATAATGGTATTTATGATAAATTATTTTATGATAGTTCTTTATTAGATAATAAAATAGTATTTCCTAATTATTTTGATGTATATTTTAGATTTTTTGATTTAGAATTTACTGAACCACATTCCATTTTTTATTTTAGAGACAGTATAGATTTTGTGGGTGGTATGTGGTCCAATTTAAATGATTAATTATAAATAAAAATTGAATTTTTAAATAACTTTAATTTAATTACTTAAGTATAATTTTAAATAATAATATATATGCAAAATTTAGAATTTGATATAAATAATATACTTGATAGATTTCCTTATATTAATTATAAATTACTTACAATGTTTAGTAAAACTGTTCCTAATAGTCTGGTTTTTAAAGAAAATACAAAATATTTTGTATTAAAACCTGAAGGAAAAAAATCTTACTTATGGTTTTCATATTTTAAAGATAAAATCTTATGCATTTTATGTATAATAAATGATAAATTAAATCATCATAACAATAAATATTATTGTTATGATATAAAATTTGATAATCAACTTTTATATAACAATACACTATTATATGGTTTCTTTTTTACAAAAAATGGTGTAAATTATTTTATATTAGAAAATATTTTAAACTATAACAATCTAAATTATTTTATTATTAATCCAGAAAACCATAATATCTTTCAAAAAAAATTATATCTTTATAAATGTGTAATGGAAAATATAACAAATACTGATTTATGTAAAGTTTATTTACCTTATATTAGTAATTCTATGGAAGATATTTATAAAAATTATTATAAAATAGAATATAATATTTATGGTATATCATTATATACCAATGATAAATATATAGGAAATTATATTATAAAAAATAATAATATAAAAATTATAGCTACATTTAAAGTAACCGCTTGTATAGAACAAGATAAATATAATTTATTTATTATAGATAATAATAATAATAATAATTGTATATTATATGATCAAGCACTAGTTAATAGTTATAAACTTAGCGTTTATATGAATAATATATTTAGAACAATTAAAGAAAATAGTAATTTGGATCTTTTAGAAATGAGTGATAATGAAGATGAATTTGAAAATATAAATATAGATAAATATGTTAATTTAGATACAGAATGTATAATGGATTGTTATTATAATGTAAAATTTAAAAGATGGATTCCTATTGGTAAATCTAATAATAAAATTTCAAATTTAAATTATTTAAATAGATTAAGATTAAATTATCAAAATAAAACTATTAACTATAATAATAAACATAATTACAACAATAATAATAATTATAAGAATAATAATTACAATAATAATAATAATTATAAGAATAATAATTACAACAATAAAAATAACAATAAAAATAATTATAAAAATAACAGTTATAATAATAATATTAAATAATAAAATAATATATTGTTATAATATATCATTTTAAATGTTAGGTGGATTTATAATTCCTTACAAAAAAACTACATCTCTCAGACATAAAAAAAGTAAAAATAGAAACAATATGTTTGGAAAAAAAAAAACTTCAAAAACTTCAAAAACTAGAACTAAAAAAAGAAAAAGTAAGAGTAAGAGTAAAAGTAAAAGAATGTATGGAGGTTCTGATTGTAATAATGGATTACAATTTACAGGAAAATTTGATGCGATAGGTATCGCGAGATATCATTAAATTTTAAATTAAACATTCACAAGATAATTTATCTAAATTTTCATTTAGGTTAATGGATTTTTTTGTTGATCTTTTTTCTCGTTTTACTATTTCTGACCAAATATCGTTATTATGTTCATGATGTTTTCTATTAAAATATTCTATATATTTCTCATTGTCTGTTTTAATTATTTTATAATTTTTTTCATTATAAAATATTTTCCTTTTATTAAATTGACTTATAAAACAATCATGTTGATCTACTATATCAATTATTAAAGGTTGTTCATGTTTTTCACGTAATATTCTACCCACCGATTGAACTATATCTGATTTTGGCGTAGCTAATATTAATGTTGTCAATGATTTTATATCTAATCCTTCTGCTGCCATTTGATATGTTGCTAACAAAATTTTTTTATTTTCACTTATTTTTAAATCTTTATCTTTCATACCACCAACATAATATCCCACATCTAACATATTTTTATTCTCCAAACTTTTAAATATATAATTTAGTAAACATCTTTGGTGAGCTAATAATAATATTTGTTGATTATTATTAATACTTATCTCATTTAACATAACATTTACTATAAAATCACTTCTATAATCACATTTTGCAAGTTTACTAATCATACAACTATATTTTATATTTCCTCTATAATCTCTCTCGATCTCACTATATTCATCATCACCATATATGTTATAATTTATTGCTTTTACTAAAACATTGTCTTCTTCTTCTTTCTTACTTTGTGTATTACATATATCACCTAAATACATCTTGAAAACATGTGTCAATCCATCTTTTCTATTCATGGTCGCACTTAAACCCAATCCATATAATGTCGTACATTTTCTTAAACAATTACCGAATGTTTCACTTGAAATATGATGACATTCATCATATATACTTAGACCAAAATCGTTAAATATTGAATCTGGATAAGATTTCATACTAATAGATTGAATCATTGCTATGACAATATCTTTATCTTCTATATCTATTATTTGTCCCTGAATTGTTCCTATTTTTGCACCTGGTAAATATTGATATATCCTTTCAATCCATTGATTTTTTAAAAATGTTTTATGTACAAATATTATTGTTTTTTTCTTAATAACTTCTAAAATTTTTAAAGCTAATACAGTTTTACCTGCACCTGTAAATAATTCTATTAATGCTGAACCATCGCCTTTATTTTTTTCTTCTGGAGTATCAAAATTAATAGCTTTTAGATATGAATCCAACACAGTTTTTTGATAATCTCTTAAATTTCCATTGAAAGTTAAATTAATAGATTTACCATATTCTATTTTTATAGATTTAGGATAACCGAATATTTTAATTCCCCAAAATCTAGGAACATATATTTTTTTATCCGATTCCATATAAATTGGAAACGTTTGCGTTTCTGATAATTGTATCTGTGTAAAAGGTTTAACTGTTAATTCTTTTTTAATATAATCAATAATCTTATCATTTAAACAAACTTTATATATGCTATAACCACGATTTCCTAATTGTGAAACTATTAAATTTTTTTCAAATAAATTATTTATTTCTCTTAATATTATATCTTTTAATTCTTTATCTTTATCCCGTATTATTTTTTTGTCATATTTCATTATACTTAGCTATTTAATACACTGTATATAAATTTAAGCGTTTTTGTTATTATATTTTCAATTTAAAAAATATAATAATATAATATATGAAATTTTTTAATCCTAAATCGGTTAAATCTTTAGATTTAAAGACTTTAAAATCATTAAAAATACACGAAATCATTTTTATAGTCCTTATGTTATTATATATTGTGAGTGGTTTTCAGTTATCTTATTATTTAGGAAATAATGTTAATAATATTTTCACATATATTGCTTTAGTTGTATTCTCAGTTATATTATTTAAAACATCAAATAATCTAGTTGCCATCTTATTTATAATAACACTCATTGTTTTTTTTATGAGAAATAAAGTTATTTCGGATCTTAATATTATCCCATCAGAATCAAATAAAGAAAAAACATTAAAAGTTTTAAATCAAGATAATGGTAAAACTTTAGAAGAAGAAATGGTTGATAATATTGTAAAACCAACAGAAATATTATCAAAAGCAAATTACGAACCGGTTTTAACAAAAACAACTAATGTAACAAGTTTATAAATTATACTTCTTTCATTTTTTCTCTATTTATAATTTTATCTGGAACACTTTTAAATACAAATTTACCTATAAAATAAGTTATTAACATTAATATAATACCTATTATAACTGACATTGCTGGATTTTCAAAAAAACTATAATCTCCACCAAATGATATTAAATCATTCACTTTATCTTGAGATAATGTATCGCCATCGCTATTTATTAAACTACTTGTAATTGGTCTATTTAGTTCATCTACTGGTCTACATTTTATATATACGCCTTGAGATGTTGTATCTGTCATTTATATATTTATAAATATATATTATTATTGATAATATAAATAAAAATATAATTAATTAAAATATATATTTTAACTAATTATAAATATTAATTTATATTAATATGTCAACTGAAATAGAAATTTATAAACTTAAAGCTAAAATATTCATGAGAATATTGCTTAAAATCAATGAATTAAATAAAAAAGAAAATGATGAACTAGATAGAAAATATAATTTAGAAACATATGATTCACTCACTAGACATAATCTAAGAAATTCATCATTTGATTCATTAATGTCGTTTTATACTTATTATTTAATGAATAAAAATAATGATGTTAATTTAGATGATGACCCATTTTTAAAAGAAATGATAAATAATGAATTAAGTAATATTAATAATTATAGAAGTAACAGTAATGATAATTTTATAATGAATAATGCTCATAAAATACCCACCGATGAAATATATATGAAACATCTTGAGTACACTACAAAATTAAAAAAATTAAAATTATTACAAGAAAAATTAAAAAAAGCTATAGAAGAAGCTATAAAAAAACGCAAGAAAACAGCAACGGCATCCCAAGAGATAACAAGAGCGAAAATGAAGCCTGGATCGGTAGTGAAAGTAGAAGAGGCAGTATCAGATATAACATCAGAGACAGGACAACATAAAGTGATACCACCAGACACGGGACAAAAGACTGATGATCAGGAGGAGGAGGAGGAGGAGGAGGAGGACGAGGAAGAGATAGAACCTGAAGTGATACAACCTGAAGTGATACAACCTGAAGTGATACAACCTGGAGTGATACAACCTGAAGTGATAGAACCCGAAGTCATACAACCCGAAGTGATAGAACATGAAGTGAAAGAACTAGAAGTAGAAGAGGAGGAGGAGGAGGAGGAGGATGAGGAGGAGGGGGAAGAAAAAGATGATATGGAGGATAAGAATGATGATGAGGATAAATATAAAAGGGTTAAAGAAATGATATCTAATATAATAAATACTACAAATTCTAGTGAAATAAAATTTGAAGATTTAGAATCTATATTAAAAAAAAATGGTTATGAAAACGATAAAGATATAAATAAATTTATAATAGATAAATATATATTAAAACTAAATAATTTTTTTACTTTACCTAATTTTTTTACTTTACCTAATTTTTTTACTTTACCTACAAATGAAACTAAAGAGGAAAATATAGATGAATTAATAGATGAATTAATAGATGATTTATTTAGTAAATTAAAAACTATTGATGATACTATATATACTGATAATATTAAACATATACTTAAGAAAGATATTACTGATAATGATTTTAATATAAAGATTAAAATGAGCAACCAAACTAAACAAATTTTATATAAAATAAAAATAAATTTAATTGATAAATTATATCCAAATTTAATACAATCCGATAATTTTAAAATTCTTAATACATATTTAAACTGTAATATATCTTATTTTAATCTGTTATCTAGAAATAATAAAATAGATAAAGCCATTATACATTATAATACTAAAATAAAAGAAATTTATAGTAATAAAACACTAGAAGTTTTAGATGGCATGGGTAAGGATAATAAAAAATCTTATACAATACAAAAATATTTCTTAGATATTAAATATCAAAGAATAAAATACTTACAAGAATCATCACAATCAGAACAAGAATCAAATAACATAATTAAAGAAGAATTTGATAAAATTAAAGAGTTAAAAAATGAGTTACAAACATATATAAATAATTATTATAACGACTTTGATAAAAAAGTAAAAGAATTTGTAGAATTAGAACAATATTATGATAATATAACTACAAAAGAAATTAAAAATATAATAAACAGACTAGATAAAATAAACAATTACACAACTAAAAGAAACAATATAAATGCTCAAGAACATCGTATAATAAATATAGCTAGAAAAGAAATAATACGTAAATTAAATGAAGAAAATTCAAACGTAGAATTAAATAATGATATTAAAGAATATATAGAGAAATTAGAGCCAGAGTATAAAGAAAATTTAAAAATAATTTTAAATGAAAGTGGAACTGAAAGTGGAAATAAAACTGCAATTTCAATTGAAAATCAAATTGATGAAACTAAAACAAATATTGATCAATATATCAATAAATTAAATGAAAAATTAGACGATAAATTAACCGAAATTAATAATAAATTTATAAAAATAAAAGAATTATTAGAAGAATCGAAAAAACATTTAGAATATTATAATACTGGATTTCCATTTAGTATTTTAAAAGGTGGTTCATCTGAATTAGAATTAAATGATATAATAGCCAGTGCTAAAGAAAATGAAATTATAAAAGATATATATTTAAATACATTAACAATAAAAGAAATAGATAATATACAAAATTTAGAACAACACGGTAATGATATGACTAATAAAATAATATATTTTAATAATGAGTTACAAAAATTTAAAAATGAAATGAAAAATTTATTTGAAAATAATAATAACAAATGAAATATAAAATATAAAATATAAAATATAAAATATAAAATATAAAATATAAATTATTATCTATAAATATTATAATAATTTATAAATGTTTGATAGAAATATTATTAATTTTTTTAATAAAAATATAAATTTAACTGCTATTACTATATTTTTAATAATTATATCTATAATAGTGTTAAATAAACCAAGATTTATTTATGATAAAGATGGTATACCTATGCAATTCGGTATAGGATATAGAAATAAAACAATATTTCCTATATGGTTAGTTATTATAATATCTGCTATAGTGTCTTATTATATAGTATTGTATTTAGCAAATATAAATAAATTAAATTTTTAAAATTATTCATTCTTCTCTACTTGTTCTTCGTACTCTTTATTTATTTCTTCTATTGATTTTTTACATTCAACATTAAGTATATGATTATATGCTATTGTTGTAATTAATAATCCTGCTAATATATACCAGACTAATTTTCCGATTTCATCTTTTACATTAACAAGTTTAAATAATTCTAATAATTGATTTTTTTCTTTATCATCTGATTCAAAATTTAACTCATTATTTTTAATAAATATATTTTTTATTAATCCTGCTCCATGTAATTGTTTTATAAATTTAATAAATTCAATTTGATCACAACTCATTTCGTTTATCATTTTCATTCTATTTTGACGCATATTAATAAGAGCTTGTTGTAATAATTTATTACTATCATTTTCATCTATATTATCGGAATCATTGATGACATTATTGAATATTTCTTTTGCTCCTAACAATTTAACAATAAAATATCCTATGGTGTTTGAAAATGGTTTTAACCATTCATCAAATGCTATTAATAAGATATATAATATACCAAAAACAAATATCCATGGAATAAATGTTACATAAAAAACAGTAAACCAATTTACTTGACCAGTTTGACAATTATTTTTCACTATATTAGTATTAATTATGTAATTGCCGATAAGAATAAGAATACTATATACACCTAAATATGTTATATTTTCTTTATTTTCTATTTCTATTGGTAATTTAGCACTTGTTATAAGAGATATTTTAAATATTATATATATTATAGTTATAACTATAAAATAGAATATAGGTGCTCCGGGAGAAATAATATCATTACTTTCCACCATTGTATTTTTACTATATGTATAAATAATTATTTTATTAAATAATATAAATTTAAATGGATATAAAAAAATTCGATTATTTAAATTTTAGTCAATCAAAAAATACAAATTATAATAATAATAATAATAATGATATTAATAAACCGAGATTAGTTGAACATAATGTAAAATACTTTTTAAAAAATGTTTTAAAAAATTGTCATACTATTAAACAAAATAATTATAATTTATACTTTAATTCTTGTCTATTAATATTTTTTATAATATTATTTAGCTTAATTTTATGTTTTAAGTACAAAGGTAATTCTAATAGTAAAGAATTTTTATTAAAACAACAAAAAGACAAAGAATATATTATGTCTAAATTATTTTATTATAATAGAGTAAATTATGATAATAGAGAAAAAATAAGAAATAATATGATTACTAACCTACCTGATTTTAATCAACATCCCGAAGCTTCTATTTTACATAATAAAATGTTTAATATGAAAGATTAAATATATTAGCTAAAATATTTTAATAATATATTTTATTAAAAGATATTATTAAAATATAAATGTCAGATACACAAGATAAATATAATGACTCTCTAGAAAGATATTATAGTTTAAAAAATAAGTATCAACAGTATATAGCTAATAGTAAAAAAAGTTTGCTTTCACCAGTTGATTCTGATGGTAAAAAAAAAAAATTAACATTAGATGAAAAAAAAAAACTTCTTAGCAAACAGCAATTTAAATGTATAAATTGTAAGCAATTTGGAGGAACAATATTTGAAAATAAAAATAATAAATTAAAGGTTTTATGTGGTAATACTACTAAACCATGTTCTTTAAATATAGAAATAGATAAAGGTAAATTATCATATATTCCAGATAATTTATATAATTTAGATGATAAAATTAAAAATCTAAAATTAAGTATAACTTTTTTAAAGCTAGATTATTTATTTAATTATATAAATGAAGATGAATCTGTTAACAAATTTAATATAATTAAAGATGAATTAAATGATTTGTACAATGAATATAATAAAACTTTAGAATTATATTTTTTCGTAACAAATAATAATGAAAACAATAATAATATAAAAAGTAAACAAATTGAACAATATAATCATATAGAGAGATTTAAAGAATTGAGTAATAAATATAATGATACCAAAGATATAATATATTTAAAAGAAGCTATTGAGTTATATATTAATAAAATATCAGTTATGGATAAAGTGATTTTCGAGTTAAAAAATAAATCTAATTATATAGATGTAATAAATTATTTGGATAATGATAATCTTATCATAGATGAAAATGTTAAAATTTTAAATCAATTAAAATATACAATAGATGAATTGGAAATTATAACAGATAATAAAATAATTAATAATAAATAAATATATTATATTATATATAATATGAATTTACTATTTAAAATAATTAATATAAAAATATTCTTGTTAGCTTTTTTAGTAGGATTAGTTTACATGTACTTTTATAATGATAAAACTGATATATTTGTCTACCCCACGCCACATAATAGTAATAAAATAGAATATCATGATCGTGCAAATAATTGTTTCGGATATAAACTACAAGAGGTTAAATGTCCTTCTAAAAAGAAAGATATAAAAACTATCCCAGTTCAATAATTATATAAGCTATATATATATAATTATATAACCTATATATATAATTATATGCAGTCTATATTTAAAGGTGTTGGTAAAAGATTTAGTAAAGTTATAGAAAATTTATTATATAGTGAAAGAGGTAGAATAATATTATCTATTATATTTGGGTTGGGCTTGGCTACATTATTTAGAAAAATATGTAATTCCAATGACTGTTATAGATTTATTGGTCCAGAACAAAATGAGATAAGAGATAAAATATTTAGTTTTGATACAGATGAAAATGCAAAATGTTATATTTTACGTGAAGAAAATATACAATGTGGTTCTAAAGAAAAATCTATAACATTTGCGTAATTAATTATACAATTAATTATATTATTAATATAATTAATTAATTATGCAATCAGGAACTACAAGTATAAATGATTTACCTAGCACAAATAACCAACAAAATAATATAAATTTAAATGTTGGACATAAAGATAATAATCAACATATACAAAATATTCCTGTTTTACAAAATCAAGTTATTCCTCAACAAAATCAAACTATGCAATCCAATGAACAAGTTCAAAATTCTAATGATTCACAAAATTACAACGAAATGATTAGTCAATTACAACAAGCAAATAGTAAAGGAGCTACTGTGTTACCATCTAGAGACATACCCATGGATCCCGCGCAAGTTATAAATGATGTACATATTAAACCCAATTTTATACCACCACCACAAATAAACAATAATGATTATATTAAAAATTATTATTCAGAAAATGATATGGTAAATAATAATAATAAACAGATATATAACATAAATACATTTGAACAATTATTTAATGAATTACAACTTCCTTTATTAGTTTCTAGTTTATATTTTATATTTCAAATGCCTTTTTTTATGAAAAATTTGTTGAAATTTTTCCCTAGTTTGTTTAATAAAGATGGTAATACTAACTCGAATGGCAATATATTAATAAGTATAGCATTTGGATTATCTTTTTATTTTTTAAATCAAATTACTAATTATATAACAGTTAATGTTTAAATTTTTATTATTTCTATAGATGCTTCTAATGCTAATTCTTTAACCAATGGATCATTTTTATAATCTTCCATGTATTTTATACTATTTATTCCACTTGATACCATAAGTTTCATACAATTAAAACATGGATAATGTGTAATATAAGCCGTTGAGTTATAACAACTAACACCTCTTTTTGCACAATCTGTAATTGTATTTTGTTCAGCATGAATAGTAGCAATATTATGTCCATCTTTAATTATTGATTTATGTTGGCACCCACTAATATATCCATTATATCCCTGTGCTATTATTCTATTATCTTTTATAAATAAACATCCTACATTTAATTTTTCACAAGAAGATCTTTTAGCTGTTGTATATGTTATTTCCTTAAAATATTCATCCCATGTAGGGCGTTCTTTCATTTATTATCTATTATATTTATTATCTATTATATTTATTATCTATTA